>Ga0187886_1001199_pt1 | contig 24916 bp, 21 predicted proteins | sample June2016WEW_20_1_FD_133001 | JGI IMG/M metagenome (GOLD analysis project Ga0187886, IMG submission 133001) | Peatland microbial communities from SPRUCE experiment site at the Marcell Experimental Forest, Minnesota, USA - June2016WEW_20_150 | ecosystem: Environmental > Terrestrial > Soil >... | reverse complement strand
CTGCATTCCTGAAACAACGTAGTAATCGCTGCTGCCGGCAAACATTTCCTTAACGATTTTCCTGATTGAAAACGCCAGCGGGTTGGCGGTTGCGACTGTGTCGGCGCCGCCCAGCGCCCTGTCAGTAAGCAAAACGGCTATATCAGCAGACCGGCTAAGTGAGTAACGTAAAACCTCGTCAGCCATAGGCGGGCCCATAGTCAGTGCGACGATTTTGGAATCGCCGCCGGACAACCGGGCCATACGATTGGCCAGGGCAAGCGCCTGGGTATCAAGCTCGTTAATGACGCTTGCCAGCCGCGTTCTTACCAGTGTGCCGGTATCGGGGTCAAAGGCGTTATCGGTGATTTGCGATACGTCCGGGACCTGTTTAACAAGAACGATAAAATTGCTCATATCGATTTATCCGTAATTTATCAAAATTCAGAACGCGGTATGATAGTCAAAAACAGGGTTTCCGTCAAATGAAATGGTTTCAGTCGCGCCAAAGCGAGAAGATGACTCTGGCAATGTCGGTGTTGTCGATATATGGGCCGCGAACGGGGTCGTTGCCATCGATGGTTTCAGTGAATTTTTCGGCACCGTGGCCTTTGGCGAAGAACGGAACGAGGGAATTAGTGTGATTTTTGCTGTGCCATTCGATACCGGGCAATTTACCTGGGCCGTTATTAACGAGATTATTCCAAACAGGACCATTATCTGTTTGCCCTGAGCCGGGGCCTGTGATGTGTCCTGTTTCGTGGTCTGCGGTTACGATTACGAGCGTATCATTCCAGTTGCTATTTTGAATGACCCATTTGGAGACGACCTCAACACTATGATTGAAGTCGTTCATTTCCTCAATCAGCCGGCCTGACTGGTTGGCGTGCGATGCCCAGTCGGTGGCGCCGCCTTCAATCATAATAAAAAAGCCATTGGGGTCATTATCGAGAACGTTGAGAGCGGCACTTGTCATTTCCGCCAGTGTCGGGACGGTTTGCGTAAAAGGCACATTATACGGTTCGGCGGAAACATCACCTGAGCGTTTTTGCTGTGTGGTGTCATAAACCTGCGAGATTCCGCATACACGTTTAGGCGTCGGGCCTGTCGCCAGCGCCTGAAACTCGGCGCGTGTCTGGATTAGCATCCAGTGATTGGCGTCGCCGCCTGCCGAACCGTTCGTCAGATTGGTCCAGGTTTGCTCGCTGATATACTTGTAGTTCGGCTCGCGGAACCGCCTGCCGTCGGAATCATAAAGCGGGTGACCTGCACCCATAATACAATCGACGGGGCTTTTGCTGAGCATATCATCGGCAATCTGAGTGAGGTTACCCCTCGCGCCGTTGTGGATACAGAAGCCGGCGGGGGTTGCGTCATCGAAAAAGACGGTGGTAATTACGCCGGCGGCCTTGCCAAGCTGTTTTGCGCGTTCGCAGAGATTCAAAACAGCGTGGTTATCAGCATCGAGACCGAGGGTTTTGTTGCGGGTTTTAACGCCTGTGGCCATAGCGGTTGCAGCGGCGGCGGAATCCGTATAACCACTATCGACATAATTGAAACTGTGCCAGGCAAGGTTTGAATCGTATGAGCCGCTATAGGGGTATGTGCTCATCGCCAGACGGACGGGAAAATCCTCGTATGGCTGACAGGGTGTCTGGTTACATTCGTAATAGTCGGATGCCTTGAAATGATTGAATCCGCCGCCGTCGGCGATGAAAATTATGACGTTTTTGGGACCGCTGCGATGAGCGCAAGGGGATGTTTGTTTGGCCGGGGAAGAGCACCCGCAGATGCCGCCAAATAAAATCAAGCCGAGCAATATGTTTCTAATCAGCATCTTCATATCTAAATGACGATTATAGTAACAGGACGTTATATTTACCAGCAGGGGCTTTTTTTCTCCCGTAAAAAGCATATAATCCTGTGGTTTGGAGCAAGCTATGGGTTATTTTCGCGACAATATAGAAAAGATGAAAGGGTATGAGCCGGGGTTTCAGCCGAAATCAACGGAGGTTATAAAGCTCAATACCAATGAGAACCCCTACCCCCCTTCCCCAGCGGTTTTGAAGGCGATAACCGAGATTGGAGCCGAGCAGTTGCGCAGATACCCGGACCCGATGGGTAACGTATTTCGAGAGGCGGCGGCGAAAATAAACGGCGTCGATACGGACTGGATTATGTGCTGCAACGGCGGGGATGAGCTATTAAAGATGGCGTTTACGGCCTTTTGCGACCGTAAACAACGTGTGGCTTACCCTGTGCCAACGTATTCGCTGTATCCTGTCTTGGCAAATATCCAGAATTGTAAGGCAATCGAGGTCCCGTTCGATGAGGAATTCAATCTGCCTGCACGATTAGCCAGGGTCAAATCAGCGTTAACAATCGTTTGTAACCCCAATGCCCCCAGCGGAACACTCATAGCGGCTGAAGAGCTGGCGGAACTGGCCGATGAAGTAAAAGGGGTATTACTGATTGATGAGGCATACGTGGATTTCGCTCAACGTAACTGTGTCGAGTTAGTCAGGCAGTTTGAAAACGTAATCATCCTGCGGTCGCTAAGTAAGGGTTACTCGTTAGCGGGCCTGCGTTTCGGATACGCGATAGCAAGACCTGAAATGCTCGACGGACTGCTTAAAGTCAAGGACTCATACAATGCCGACGCAATCGCAATCGCGGCAGCAACGGCTGCGATAAAAGACCAGCAATACTTCAAAGAAAACATTAATAAAGTTAAGGCAGAACGCAAACGACTGACGGAACAATTAAGGGAGTTGGGTTTCGAATTGCCTGAAAGCTCGTCGAATTTTGTATTCGCGGAGCACAAGAGCCGTAAGGCCAAAGTAATTTTCAATAAATTAGTGCAGCACAATATATATGTGCGATACTGGGACTCGACCGGTATCGATAATAAACTGAGAATAAGCGTGGGCACACCGCAACAGGATGATATGCTGCTTGCGGCACTGAAAGAAATTCTAACCACGGATTGACCTGGGCGCGCAATTTTTAGGGCCGCTGATATTACAACAAAACAAAAGCCCGACATCACCTCGGTCTTTTTTATTTTGGCGGGATAAACCCCGTCGAATCTGAATTGAAGCCAATTTTCAAACCGAAATAATGAAAGATACGATTGAATTTGGATAAGATTGGCATTACTATAAACGCTGAAATGGCGGTGATATGGTAGATATTCGAGAACATGTTGCTTACTGGCGGGATGGCGCAAAAGACGACTGGGACGCTGCCAAACAGCTCATTGATGGAGGCAAAATCCGACAAGGAATGTTTTTCGCTCATCTTGCTTTGGAAAAAGTTCTTAAAGCACACGTCTGTAAAAACTCAGGCACACTTGCGCCGAAAATTCACAACCTCGTCCGCCTGGCCGAAATAGCTCGGCTTCAATTGGAGCCGGAGGCAATCGAAATCCTGGCGGAAATGAACGAATTCAACCTCGAAGGAAGATACCCAATCTCATTTGTTCCGCCGCCTACGAAAAATGAATCGCTTGAATTTATGAAGAAAGCAAAAGGAATATTCGAATGGCTGACCCAAAAGTTATAGCCGCTGTGAAAAAATACATCGAAAACCTGGCTCAAAACGGCTTAGCTGTCGCCTTCGCGGTGATTTTCGGCTCACAGGTTACGGGGCGGGCAAACGATTTAAGCGATATTGACCTGATTGTGGTCTCGCCTCAATTCGACGGCGGTATCAGCCGGGACATTATCAATAAACTCTGGCACATTGCCGCCCGAACCGACAGCCGAATCGAACCCATCCCCTGCGGCCAAGACCAGTGGAAGAACAATAAATCCGACGCCATCCTCGAAATAGCAAGAACCGAAGGCGAAACAATCGCGGCGTAATAAATTGTAGGGCGGGACTTTATCCGCCGTAGGCGGATTGCCCCGCCGAAATATCTTAATGTTTGAAATGTCGTTTGCCGGTGAAGACCATCGCGATGCCGTATTTGTCGGCGGCGGCGATGACCTCGTCGTCCTTTTTCGAGCCGCCCGGCTGCGCGATTGCGACGATACCCGCCTGTGCGGCATTATCGACGTTATCGGGGAATGGGAAAAAGGCGTCGGAAGCCATAACCGAACCCTTTGCCTGTTCGCCTGCGTGTTTGACGGCGATAAAACCCGACTGCACGCGGTTCATCTGGCCTGCGCCGATACCGATGATTTTACGGCCTTTGGCAAGCACGATTGCGTTGCTTTTTGTATGCTTGGCGGCAAGCCAGGCGATGCGGAGGTCTGCTAACTGCTCATCGGTTGGCTTTGTTTTAGTGGGGACGGTCAGCAGTTTCGGCTCCCAGCCGACGAGGTCGCGCTTCTGGACAAGCACCCCGCCTACTATATAGCGCAAATCAAATTCGGCATCGCTGATTTTTGCCTTATCGAGCGGGCCTGTTTCAATCAGCCGGACCCGGCTGCCCCACGATTTAAGCGTGCGAATGATTTCGATTGCCTGGGGCTCGAACTGCGGCGCGATAATGACCTCGGCGAAAAACCCTTCTGCGCCTAATGATTTGCCGAACCTGCTGTATGATTCCATTATGGTTTGTGCAAGCTCGGCGCCGATTTTGCGATTGACGGCTACGATACCGCCGAATGCGCTTGTTACGTCGCCCTCGTATGCCTTGCGGTAAGCGACGCATATATCGTCGTCGATTGCGCAGCCGCAGGGATTGAGGTGCTTGATTATTACCGCGGCCGGCTCGTCGAATTCCTTGACCAGCTCGAACGCGGCGTTGGAATCGAGAAGGTTATTGAAGCTGATTTCGGTCTCGGCCTGCATAATCTTACCTGCGCCGACGCAGGGTTCGCCCGTTGCCGCGAGCTTATAGAACGCCGCCGGCTGGTGCGGGTTCTCGCCGTAGCGAAGCGACATTTCTTTTTTGAGCGGTATCGACAGTCGTTCGGGAAAATCAATGCCGGCGACCTTGTGCAGGTATCGGGCGATTGCGGCATCATAAGCGGCGGTGCGGGCAAACGCCGCCCTGGCAAAGGCGCTGCGAAGGAAGTCATTTACCGCGCCGTTATTTTTTCTCATTTGCTCCAAAACGAGCGCGTATTGGTCGGGGCTTGTTACGACAGCCACAAATTTGTGGTTTTTCGCGGCGGAGCGGAGCATACTCGGCCCGCCTATATCGATATTCTCGATTGCCTCGTCTAATTTGCAGCCGGGTTTAGCGACGGTCTGTTCGAACGGGTAAAGGTTGACGCAAACCAAATCAATCGGCTCAATGCCGTGCTGTTTCATCGCGGCCTTGTGGTCGGCCTTGTCGCGTAAAGCCAGTAAACCGCCGTGAATTTTGGGATGCAGCGTCTTGACCCTGCCATCCATCATTTCCGGAAAACCGGTAACCTTCTCGATGGGCGTTACGTCGATTCCGGCCTGGACAAGCGCCTTTGCAGTTCCGCCGGTCGAGATTATTTTGACGCCCATATCGGAAAGCTCTCCCGCGAAATCAATTACGCCTGCCTTGTCGGATACGCTGATTAGTGCGGTTTTGATTTTGACGTCCACTGGTAAAACCCTCCTTCGTCTATTGGTCTATCGAACGGGTTCCAAACAAGCAAACCGGCCTTCTGCGTCGGCGATATAAATTTTCGAGTCGAGCGAGTTAACGGCGAACTTGACGGGTTTGCCGATATTGACGGCGTAAAGCTGTTTTGCCTTGACGTTATCCATCGCGATAAGCAATCCAGCTTTGGTAATAACAAACGCCTTGTCGCCTGATTCAGCAAGTAAACCAACGCCGTTGTCAACCTGCCAGATTTGTTTGCCGGTTTCCTTGTTTATCGCAATCAGGCCGACGTCCGGGATATACTGATACAAGACCCTGGCGCCAACCTGCGGTGCGGTATCGAGAATCGCCTGCGTCTGATATTTCCAGACAAGGTCTCCCGACAAATTGAGCCGATAGATGTTCGTATCGCGGCAGGCGAAATAAAGCGAGTTTGCATCGCGGACAATCGGCGGGACCGCCGCCGCCGGGGCGTCGAACTGCCACAGTTTAACGGGCTTATCCGCCCTGATACAAATCACATTGCCTTTATCGGTGGCAAAGACAACGAAATCCTGGTCCGCTAAAACGGAAGTTATGCGTGAATCGTTTTCCGCGGCGGCATTGAACGCCAAAACCTTATTACTCGCCTTCAGCGCGTGCAGCCGTCTGTCCTGACCGGCGATATAAAAGAAATCGTCGTTGCGGACAACCGGACACGTCGAGCCGGCGGAAACGGGCATTGACGCCTTCTGGGCGCCGGATTCAATGCTGATTTCGTTGAACTTATTGCCCACGATTGTAATCAGCTCGTCTTTGAAACATTCTATTCCCGCCAAAGGCAGCCCCGGCGGAGCGATATTCCCGCTGAAAATAACGTTGCCGTCGGCCCTGTTGAGGCACGATAAAAAATTCCTACTTGATAGTGCGCACAGCCGGCTGCCGAAAATAAACAGCTTGTCTAACGACTCCCGCCCACTGAGCGGCAGGTCAAACTGCCATAGGATTTTCAGGTCGGTCGATTCGACAAGCTCCCGCGGGACAAGCCATCCCTCGGTTTTTTTCGGCGTCGGTTCCGGCGCTGGCTTCGACATCGCCAATACACGGGACTCGAACGGTATTGCCAGTGTAAAAAGGAACGAAACGATGGTTAATGTAACAACGTGCAGCTTCAGCATAATCATCACCTCCGCCGCCAATCAGGGACAAGCCCCGGTTACGGCATTTCTACGTAATCAGCAAGGTCAATTTTTTTGTCCTGCTCGAATTTTTTCATTTGTTCGATTCGCTCGATGTCGTCCTGAATTCTGTTTGCGAGCTTGAAAATATACGGCTTTCCCGCCAGACGGTTTCGCAGGTCGTCAAGCATCGATTCCCAGCTTCCGCCGTATAACTGGCGTTTGAGGACGACTAACATTCGGAATTCATCGCTTAGCGACTTAATATAGCCGCTGACGTCCTGCCTCATAGCGTTTTTGCCCGCCTCGACTCGCCCGCGAGTCGGGCCCGGTTTATTTTGAATTCTTTCTGTCATCTGGGCGAACCCGTCCGCCAGCAGGCGGGTCCGCCTACTGGCGAGACCTCGCCCGCCGCTATGCGGCGAGGCGGGTCTGCCCCAAAGCATAACACAAGCCGCCCGAATTGCAACAGTTTTTCGTAAATTCATTGGAAGTCTTTTCAGAATTGTCATTCCCGCGCAAGCGGGAATCCATCTTGTCATCCTGAGCGTTAGCGAAGAATCTCTCTTCCTATAACACCAGATGCTTCACTACGTTCAGCATGACAAAATACAGAATTTCTAAAGGGTTTTGAGATTTGAGCTTTAAACTTTACGCTTTCTTAGAATCACCGCACCAAGGCCGAGAAGCAAAAGCGTCGCAGGTTCGGGGACGGGCTCAAAGGTTAGATAAGTAGGACCTGACAACCCCGAGGCAAAGGTGCTACGAGTTCCATCGGGTGTAAATTTATAAATGTTGCCGCTGAGGTAATCTGCCTCAAACAAATTACCCGAGCCGTCAAAGGCAAGACCAACAGGCATTGACAATCCGGAGGCAAATGTGCTACGAGTTCCATCGGGTGTAAATTTATAAATGTTGCCGCTGTCGAAATCCGCCTCAAATAAATTGCCCTTGCTGTCAAAGGCAAGACTCCAAGGGGCTAACTCTGAGGCAAAGGTGCTGCGCGTTCCATCAGGCGTGAATTCATAGATGTTGCCGCCCTCATCCGCATCAAACAAATTGCCCACACTGTCAAAGGCCAGACCCCCAGGGGCTAACCCTGAGGCAAAGGTACTTCGCACTCCGCCCGGCGTGAATTCATAGATATTGCCACTATAATAAGACGACACAAACAAATTACCTGCGCTATTAAAGGCCAGACCGACAGGGTTTGACAATCCGGAGGCAAAGGTACTACGAGTTCCATCGGGTGTAAATTTATAGATATTACTACTACCCCAATCCGCCTCAAACAAATTACCCTCGTTATCAAATGCCAGACCCCAAGGACCTGACAACGCTGAGGCAAAGGTGCTTCTCACTCCGCCCGGCGTGAATTTATAAATGTTGCCTATATCCTCCCCTACAAAAAGATTCTGCCCATGCACCAATAATGGAAATAGAAAGATGGTTAGTGTTATGACCAATCTTCTCATACTCTTCTCCTTCTTCTCTATTTGTCCTCGCAAAGCGAGACTTCGCTTCGCTACGCTTTTGCCCTTCAAATGGTTCGGCCATGCTCACCAGAACCCAAAAGACGTACTTCATTATATGCTTTCTGGTAGCGAAATCAAGGTAATTTCAGCACAAAAAGGCCCCCAGAGGTCAATGCCGTAAGGCATCCCTAACGGGACCTGGCCTGCCCTCCGTAGCCTCGGCAAAGGAGGGTCATCTCCCAAAAACCTGACTAACTTAGAGAAACTTATGTTTTCGCTCACAGAATACTACACAAGGATTAGAATAACATATGTCCTAAAGATATTCGAACGGCTGTTTACCCTGCGAAATGCGGGTTTGGGTCTGCATATTTCGCAGTGTATCGGTCAAAAGGGCGGCGAATTGCTCATCCTCCATAGCTGCTATTTGCTCGACCGTTACGGCTTTGCCGTAAGTAACGGTGATTTTTGAGCCGGATTTGAAAAGTTTTTTGTGTCTCGGCCAGCATTCGAATGCGCCGTCAATGAGCACCGGGATAACGGGGGCGTTTCCCCGGCGGGAAAGCAGCGTAAAGCCGCCTTTGAGCGAGGCGATTTTGCCGTCGGTGGTGCGTGTGGCTTCAGGGAACAGGCAGACCCCCCTTCCCTGTTTCAATTTTTCCAGAATCAGCCGGATTGACGCGATGTCGGCCTGGCCTCGTCTGACTGGTATTGCGTTGACCGATAAAAGCAGCGGGCCGAAGAACCAGTTTTTGAACAGCGTGTCCCTTGCCATAAAGCACACCGGCCTGATACAGATACCCGCAAACAGCGGGTCGAGAAAACTCTGATGATTGGAGGCGATAATGAAAGGCCCCGTGGCGGGGATGTTCTCGATGCCGTAAAACCGCATACGGAAAAACGCTTTGCAGAAAACCCGGCACCACCAGCGTGCGAACCGAAACCATATATCATTTATTGTTTGGCGGAGCATTTGTCTTTTACGTAAGCGAGCATTTTTTCGACGACCTGTTCGGGCGTCAAATCGGTGGTATCGATGGTTACAGCGTCGTCGGCGGGTTTTAAGGGGCCGGCCGACCTTTCCCTGTCCGTCTTGTCCCGCTTTTCGATTGCCGAGCAGATTTGCTCGATGGTCTGCTCGTGGCCTCTGGTTTTCATTTCCGCCTGTCTTCTTTTTGCCCTTTCATCGAGGTTGGCGGTGAGGTAAAACTTGACGTTAGCCCGCGGAAAGGCGACGGTGCCCTGGTCTCTGCCTTCGGTAACGATTCTGCCGTGTGCTTCGGCGAACCGTCTCTGCATTTCGACAAGTATCCTGCGGGCCGGGGCATTAGCGGCAATATAGTGGGCGTTGGCGGTAATGCGAGGGTCCCGTATCTGGTCAGTAACGTCTATGCCGTCGATACTGACCAGCATATTATTTTTCGAAGATATAAATTCAAACTGCGTATTGTTCAGCACTTCGAGGACCTGGTGACCGCTTGTCAGGTCAACACCGGCCCTCATAACCGCAACGGTGGCGGCCCTGTACATAGCGCCGGTATCGAGAAAGGTCGCGTTGAGCTTTTCCGCCAGCAGGCGGGCGACCGTGCTTTTGCCGCTGGCCGCGGGGCCGTCGATTGTAACAATTAATCTTGCCATATTAACTCATCCCTGCAAAGCGGCCGGCTGGGTCATTTTGACGATGACCATACTGGTATCATCAACCTGCCGGGCCAGGCCTACGAAGCGTCTCCTGTAAGCGAGAATGTTTTTAATCATTTGTTCCGCGGGGACGCCCGCGCATTTTTTCAACGTTTCAAGCAGTCGTTCCCTGCCCCAGCATTCGCCGTCAAAATTCACGGCGTCGATGAGGCCGTCGGTATATAGCAAAAGGTGGTCGCCGGGCTGAAGCCCGACGGTCTCGGTGAGGTATTCGGTGTTGGGCAGGACGCCGAAAACCAGGCCCCCCTTGTTGAGGTCGGTAATCCGGCCGTTTCGCAGCAGGGCGGGCGGCTCGTGGCCGCAGTTGCAGTAGCTGATGGTCCTGTTTTTTACGTCAATAATACCGTAAAACAGCGAGATAAACTCACCCGCTCTGCATTCGTAACAGGCCATTTTATTAAGCCGGCGGACCGTTTCCAGCAGCGCGTCCGGGCCGGACTGACATTCCGAATACGCCCGCATTGCGCCGCGGAATGAGCTTGTCATAATCGCCGCCGGGAACCCCTTGCCGATAACGTCGGCTATTGCGATACCGATTCGATTATTTTCCAGTTTCAAAAAATCGTAGAAGTCGCCGCCCACGTCGAAACAGGGGATATACGTCGCCGCGATATCAAGCCCCTCGGCCTGCGGCGAGTTTTGCGGTATCATCCGCCGCTGGATAACGCCGGCCAGTCGCACCTGCTCGGTAATACGCGTCGCCTCGATTGCCTCTGCGTAAAGCTTCGCGTTTGTTATAGCGATAGCGCACTGCGAGCCGATGGCGCGGGCAATCTCGATATCGTCGTCGTTAAAGTGCCTCGGCCTTCCGCTATACAGACGAAGGACGCCTATGGGCTTGTCGCGAAATTTCATAGCGACGGTGAGCTGGCTGACCAGGCCCTCTTTTCTCGTGGCTTCCTTGAACGCGACGCGGTCATCGTCGGTCATATCGTCGAGAATCACGGGCTCCCCCGCAAAAGCCGCCTTGATAACGGGGTCGTCCTTACTGACGACGCCCTTGTTACGGTATTCCTCGCTGAGGCCGTAGGTGCTTCGCATCTTCAGGTCGCCGCTGTCCTCGTCGAGCAGGCGAATCGAGCAGGCCTTGACGCCGGTGCCGATAACTTTAACAGCCGCTTCGGCGAGCCGGTCAAGCACCTCCTGAAGCGTAAATCGGCCGGCTACCAGCGTCGTTATCTGGTATATCTGCTCGTTTCTTTCAATTTGTTTTTTCAGTTTTTTCGACATAGACAACCGTCTCTGAAAACATACGTCTTCGTGAGAAATCATAAATCATCCTCACAACAACGGGCAAAATTATAACCGACGGCCGACAGTTTTTGAACATCAAATTAACGCTTTGCGCACTTGCATAGTATAAAAATAAGAGTTAGTATTAAGTTTCAGAAACGTTAGTTTCCTGATAAGGCACAAACAATGGGCGTGATTGCGAAACATATTGTGTATTCAGGACGTGTTCAGGGCGTGGGCTTCCGCTTCACGGTGCTCAACGTCGCCAACAATTACCGCCTGTCGGGATACGTCCGCAATCTCTCAAACGGCTCCGTCGAAACGCACGTCCAGGGGCCGGCCGAATCGATTGACAGCTTCCAGCGTGATATCGAGGAATCATTTGCCGGCCACATCCACCAGACCGACGCCGATTTAGTCCCCCCCGACACCTCGCTTACCGAATTTAAAATCACCTTCTAATCCCGCCGCGCCGAGACACCGCATCAGCGAAGTTTACAGTCCTAAAAACTGTATTGCCAGTCCGCAAATCAGGATTGTGGCGCCTGCTATGGCGTGAGAATATCGCTGCATCCAGCCGAAATCGAACAGTTTAACGCCCCGCCGGCCAAGCAGCACGATAGTTAGCATTGTGCTTATAGTCGCTGCGGCAAAAAAAGCGGTAACAAGCAGCATCCCTGAAATACTGTGTTTGGCGGCAGGATACATAACCAGCGGTACCAACGGCTCACAGGGGCCAAAAACAAAAATAATAAAAAGAACCCAGGGTGTGATGTTGGTTTGGCCGGCTTGGTCGTGAATGTGGATGTGCTTCTCGTGATGGTCGTGGTCGTGCTCGTGCTCGACGCCGCGGGTATGAAAATGAAGGTGCTTGTGTGGTTTATTCCTGTAACCGGCGCGAAAACCCCAGGCAAGATAGGCGATGCCAAAACCTATCATCAGCCAGGCCGCAAGGTTGCCGCGAACCGACTCGAACAATTGTAGTTTATTGACTGCTATGCCGACAGCAACCCCGGCCAGTCCCAGAACGACGGAACTGCCGACGTGCCCGATACCGCACAGGAAAGTTATAATCATTGTTTTAAAGCCGGACCATTTCCTCGCCCAGGATATCATCACAAACGGCAGATAATGGTCGGGGCCAAGCAGCGTGTGAATAAAACCTACCGACGCGGCGGTAATTATCAAGGCGTTTATTTCCACTCCCATCGTCATTCTCCTTCAGCCCTTTCAGGCCCGTTTTTTTTCAAATTCATACGCAGCCAACTATGCGCATAAAAATACAATATTAGTGTTACTGTGTCAATGGGGAAATGTTCGGGAAATGAAAACAAATTAATGGTTATTCGCTTTCGACTACGCGTTCAAGTTCGGTCTGGAACCGCAGCTTGTGCTCGGCCTCCTCCTGGGCCAGGGCAACCAACATCTCTCTTGAGCCGGTGTCATTTACCATTCCCGCCAAATCCATATACAGCCGAAATGAGGCGTCCTCCTTTTGAATACCCATACTCAGGACGCCTTTGTAATCGACATCAATTTCCGGCGGGACATAACCGGCGGGCTCGGCCATCCCTGAGGGGAGCCGGTCATCATTGAAACCCGTCGGGGGCCTCTGGGTATCGACGACCCTGCCTATTTTCATAATCTCCAGCTCAAGTTTTTCCTTATGCTCCACTTCCTCGGCCGCCAGCTCTTCGAACATCCTGCGCATATTGGAATCGCGAGCACTCTCCGCAAGCACTGTATAAAATTTTATGGCGTCCACCTCCCGTGCGACGGCCATTTCGAGAATCTCATCATCTTCGATAAAAGCGTCTTTCAATGTTCGTCCCCTACCATCTTTTACAAAACAATTTTCTTGCTGACACAAAACCGCGGCCCTGATTATGCAGAAATATAAGAAAAATCAATGTCTCCGTCAAATTAAATAAAGGTGAGGGAGGTGAATTGAGAATTGAGAGTTGAGAATTTAGAATTCCTCTTTCTTAATTCTAAATTCTCACTTCTCTATTTCATTCGGCTTGTTTCCTGCTTTTTATTGGCAGGTGTCTGTTGAGTTGTGTTAGGTTTTTCCCAAACGCCGGCCGGCGGGGTCTGGCCTACTTCCTGTTTCCATTTCCTGCCCTGTTTTTCGAACTCCACGTAATCGGGCATTATCCTGACCACAGTAATGCCGCGAACAACGTCGCCTTCCCTGACAACGTCGCCCAGAACCAGCGCAGCCCCCTTACCCATATATAAAACTATACCGGTAACGGTTCCCGGCGTCTTAGTTACAGGCGGCAAATTCGGCTTGAATCCTGCTGAGGGGTTATTTGCAAATGCCGGGGCTTGCTCCTCTTGTGCTTTCACTTCCTGTTCGGCCCTTGCGAGAATCGCCTGTTCCTTGTCTTTTATTTGCTGCTCAAGCTTGTTAACGTCTTCCTTTGAAAGCAACCTGCCTGCTGGCTCGTCGTGATACTCGTCGAGGTATTGCTGCCTTTTTGTCGCCTCGGCTTTTTCTATCTCGGCCTGCGAAAGCTCATTGGCTTCTCTGATGGCTTCCTGTGCACGTTTTGGAATATCGACGTTAGAATTGCCCGAAGTATCGGTGTCGGAATCATCGGCCGCTAAGCAAATGCCGACGGTAAGTAAACCCGCGCAAACAGTAACTATCAAAGCCGAGAAAATCCTTTTAGCCAAAAAATAATTTTTCATTGCAAAGCCCCATCGTAAAATCCTGTATCAATCCGGCTGGTATTGTCAACTCCACTAAGGGATGGCCAAGCCCGGAACAACTATAATAAAATATACGGAATTAAAGCAAGACGAGTTAAATTTATTTTTGCTCGCCGAAACAAGTATTTTATCAAGCGGGCGATACGCCTTTTTTTATAATGGTATGCACGTTATTATAGGAAGAAGACCGAATCTGGTAATGCAAAAGTCATGTAAATTTTTTTCGTGGCACTTTCCGTTAACCCAGTGTAATCTGGGGTAAAATTTATTTCAAGGCACACGCCGTAAAACGGCGGGCTAAATATAAAAAAACTCCGCGGTCTCTGCGTTCTCTGCGGTGAAAGTCATTATGTCAAAAGTAAAGTTATCAGAATTGTTGTCGAAGCAGGTTGTCCTGGCCGACGGGGCCATGGGAACGATGCTCTACCAGGCAGGCGTATTTGTCAACGCTTCCTTCGATGAGCTTAACATAGTCAACTCGAAGCTTGTTTCCAAAATCCACAGGCAATACGTCGAAGCAGGCGTCGATTTTATCGAGACAAACACATTCGGCGCAAACGAGGTCAAGCTCTCACGGTTCGGCCTGGCAGAACAGGTTGAGACAATAAATAAAGCCGGCGTAGAAATTGCAAAGCAGGCGGCCGGCGATAAGGTTTTAGTTGCCGGCGCTATGGGGCCGCTGGCCCGTGATATCGCTCTTTACAATCAAATAACCCAGCAACAGGCAGCCGCTGCATTTCAAAGGCAGGCGGACGCACTAACAGAAGCCGGTGCGGATTTCATTATTCTGGAAACCTTCTCAAATACCGACGAGCTGCTGCTGGCTATCGAAGCGGTGCGAAGCGTAACATCGCTTGAGATTATCGCCCAGATGACGACTACCGAGCAAAACGAGACAATTTACGGGGAAAAAATCGACCACGCTGTCAGTCGCATCGCTGCTCAACCCGGCGTAACAGCCGTAGGGCTTAATTGCTCAGTCGGTCCCTCCGCGATGCTAAACGCCCTTGAATTAATCCGCGGCGTTACCGACAAACCCATATCGGTTCAGCCCAACGCAGGAATGCCCCGCCAGGTCGAGGACCGATTGCTTTATATGTCCACGCCCGAGTATATGGCTGAATTCGCCAAGCGATTCTATGAAAAAGGCGCACGCATAATCGGTGGCTGCTGCGGCACGACGCCCGCCCATATAAAGGAAATCGTCCGGGTAGTCCGAGCAATCGAAAAAGCCGCGACGTCAAAGACAAGATTGACCACTGTTACGGTTGAAAAGCCAACCGCACCCGAAATTAAAGAAACGCCGCTGGCCCAAAAATCGAAATTTGGCGCCAAATTAGCCAAGGGCGAAATGGTAACAACCATTGAAATCACCCCCCCAAAGGGACTCGCTCTCGACCCCATTCTCGAAAAAGCCCGCCTGTGCGCCGAAATGGGTATCGACGCTATCAATATCCCCGACGGTCCCCGCGCAAGCTCACGATTATCGCCTATGGTTACGGCCATCAAGATTCAGCAATCGGCTGATATCGAGGCGATTTTGCACTTCTGCTGCCGGGACCGAAATCTCATCGGTATGCAATCAGACATATTAGGCGCAAATGCGATTGGTCTGCGAAATATGTTAGTAATCACCGGCGACCCTCCTAAAATGGGCGATTACCCGCAGGCCACCGGCGTTTTCGATATGGATTCAATTGCGCTAACGGGTGTAATAAGAAACCTCAATCGCGGTATCGACCTGGGCGGCAATACCTTCAGCCCACCTACCTCATTAGTAATCGGCGTCGGCGCAAATCCCGTCGCTACCGATATCAAACGTGAAATCGAAAAATTCGAGCAAAAGGTTATGGCCGGGGCGGAATTTGCGATTACCCAGCCCGTTTTCGACGCCGACACACTGTTTCGTTTTCTTGACGGTGTCGAATCCTTCAAAATCCCGCTCATTGCGGGAATCTGGCCATTCACCTCGCTGAAAAACGCCGAGTTTCTGGCAAACGAGGTCCCCGGCGTGGTCGTTCCCCCGCAACTGCTCGACCGTATGGCAAAAGCAAAAACCCAGCAGGACAGTCGCGTTATCGGTATCGAAATCGCAAAGGAATTGATTGAGCGGATTCGTGGCAGGGTTGCTGGCTTTGCGGTAAGCGCGCCCTTCGGCAACGTCAAAATCGCCCTGGCCACATTGGGTAAAATCGATTTGAACCAAATCTGACGAATTGAAATCATACATATATATATGGTAAACTAAATGTTTGTCGATGAAGCGAAAATATGGGTCAAAGCGGGCGACGGAGGCAACGGCTGCGTTAGCTTCCGTCGTGAGAAATACATCCCCAAAGGCGGGCCAGACGGCGGCGACGGCGGCAAAGGCGGCGACGTTTATTTCGAAGCAGTCGATGACGTCGATACGCTTTCGGATTTTATAGGCAGGCACCACTGGCAGGCCGAAGACGGCAAACCAGGCCAGGGCAGTAACAAATCCGGAGCTAAAGGTGATGACCTCATCATCAAAGTTCCGCCCGGCACACAGATTTACGACACCGACCTCGATTTACTTCTCACTGACCTCAACCAAAAGGGAATGAAGGTCTGCGTGTGTCTCGCCGGCCGGGGCGGCAAAGGCAATAAACAATTCGCGACATCGATTCATCAGACGCCCCAATACGCCGAACCTGGGGTGCCGGGTCAGGAACGCAACCTGCGGCTGGAATTGAAACTCATAGCAGACGTCGGCCTGGTCGGTATGCCAAACGCAGGCAAAAGCACACTCATTTCCCGCTGCTCGAAGGCACGACCCAAAATCGCGCCATACCCCTTTACCACGCTCGAACCCGTCCTCGGCATCGTGGAACTGTCCGGCGAGCGTCGTTTAGTAATGGCCGACTTGCCCGGCCTTATCGAAGGCGCTCACAAAGGGACAGGTCTGGGTTTTGAATTCCTCAGGCATATCGAAAGGACCCGCATCATCGTTCACATCCTCGATATAATGCCCGCCGACGGCTCGGACCCGGTAGAAAATTACCACCGCATACGAGGCGAGCTTGAGCAACACAGCAAAACTCTTGCGGGTAAAAAAGAGGTCGTCGTCGCCAACAAAATCGACCTCGACCCCAAAGGGGAAATCGTAAAAAAATTACGAAAGCGCCTCGGTCGCCGCATCATCCCAATCTCAGCCGTAACCGGCCAGGGCATTAAAACCCTCTGCGAAACACTGTGGAAAAAAGTAAAAAAAACAGGTTAAACCAAAGTAGGGTGTGCTAAGCACACCATCAATAAAGGTGGGCACTCGTCTCGGCGAAGGCCAAGCCGTAGCCGGACAGCCCACCCCGCACCTGTGGAAAAAAGTAAAGAAAGTTAAATCGTAGCATTGGAGAATGGCGGGGCAAACCCCGTCCTACCAGCTAATTCCGGCTTGAAATGCACAAGACCGTAAAACCAGCCATAAATTGACTGGCGGCGTAGAAGAAGGACTTATTGAATCTCATAACAATCGGCATAGGCCATACAAACGGCAAAAAAAAAGCATAATTCGCAAATAATCCGGTCTGAATGTTCCGATAATATCGGGATTTTACACATTAAAACCTGCCTGTAACCGACCAATTGCCTGAAATTTCGCAAAAAAGCTTGACTTTTTGCAATAATCCTGATATATTCATACTTGAGCGGTGTGGATAAGTGCCTAAGAACACTCCCTGTTTGTGCATCGCACTTATATTAGCGGTCTTTTTTGGGAGTGACGAAGATGAAAGGGCAAGGGAACAACTGCCGGATACAACCCGCAACAAGGGGCCTTTTTTTGTTGAAAAAAGCGATAACCATCTGTGCAATTTCACTATTGTGCCTCTTTCTTGCCCCGCAGGCAGGGGCCGCAACCGTTAATGCCACAGCAGATGTAAACCTTAACACCCTTTATCAACAGCTCGATGGTTTCGGCGCTGCGGGCGCCTGGTACGAGGGCTACGTTACTTCTCAGGGCGGCTCTATATATAACGTCCTCTTCCGCGACCTCGGGCTCGATATTTACCGGATTCGAAACACCTATGGGATTGATTCGGGCTATATGACAAACACCAGCACAATCATTTCCAACGCAAATGCATCTTTAGGCCATCCGATACGGGTTATGATTTCCTCCTGGTCGCCGCCCGCCTCGCTTAAAGACAATAATAGTACCCGTCAGGGAACTCTCGACAAGAACGCCAGCGACTCCAATAACAGCGCACCTTATTATTATGTATATAATGCGTTTGCCAACTGGTGGCGCGACTCACTGACCGCCTGGTCAAACGCGGGAGTAAACGCTTATTATATCAATATGCAAAATGAGCCCAGTTTTACAACTCCCCTTTGGGACACTTGCAAATTTGACCCTACCGAGAACTCAACCAATGCCGGCTACGAGCAGGCCTTCGCGGCCCTGTATGCTGATCTCAATGCTCTTCCTGACCGGCCGTTGCTGCTTGCACCCGAAAACCAGAGTATAAACGGCACTACAAATTACGTTAGCGCACTAAACGCCACTGACAAGTCCAACGTTTATGGTTATTCTCATCATCTTTACGGCGACGGAGACCCAAACTACCCCGACAGCTTCATTAGCCGAATGACATCCATCAAATCAGCCCTGGCCGGCGATGGCAAACCCCTGCTGCAGACGGAATACTCAAGAGGCGGTCTTATAGACCAGTGGGCAAACGCGATGAATCTGGCAACGCTGATGCATAATGCCCTGACCGTTGAAGAAGTATCTGCCTATCTGTACTGGGAGTTATTCTGGCCCAGCGACGGCGAACCGCTTGTATCCGTTACATCATCGAGTTATACAATTAATCCGGTCTATTACGCATTCAAGCATTTCTCTTATTTCACCGACCCGGGCTGGTTCCGCGCAAAGGCAACAACCGCCTCCAGCGACCTGCGTATCACGGCTTTCAGAAATATTACCGACGTCAATACGGCAATTGTAATACTTAATAAGTCAACTACCAATGACGTCAATCTGACGCTTTCATTAACCGGCTTTGTCTCGCAGACGACCTGGCTTAAAAATGAAATGTATCAAAGCACATCGACTTCGAACTGGGCATCTTTAGGCCAGTTTAATCCGAGCCAGCCGATTATTCTTCCGGCTCAGTCAATCACCACTATCCACTTAGCGACATTTCAGACCTGTGCCGAAGTGCAGTCGTATTATTACCCTCTCAATTCAGACCTAAACGTCGACTGCTATGTCGATTTCGAAGACCTTAAAATAATCGCAGACAACTGGCTGCGTCAGGATTGTAACGAAAGCAACGACTGGTGCGACTGGGCGGACTGGTTCACGCTTAACGGCACCGTTGATTTCGCCGACTTCAGCGGTTTCGCTCCGCAGTGGATGTGGTGCAATAACCCGCAGGACCCCAATTGCAGGTCGAGCTGGTAGGAATTTGGCATAATTAGGTAATTTAGATAAACGTAAAATGGCTTTAATTTTCGATTTTATGGGTTTTGGGCATTTTGACAAGGCAGTTTAAGGCGTTAACTTCCTAAAAATCAAGAGGTTAAGTAAAAAACACAAGATTCGGGCATATTTGCAAAAAAACCTTAAAAAGCCCGAAAAAACTCAAAGTTAGGGGTTTTTTCATAAGTGCATCTCCAGCAAGTCCCTCCGAAGCCGGAAGCAGCCATCGAGCGTTTGACTCAGCCCCGCGAAAAGACGGTATAACAAGAAATCCGCCTTGTTGGGCGGCGGCTGGCCAAAACAGATTAGTCGCTCGGCCAAGTCCAGATATGTCTCTGTAATCGACCCAGGATAGACCATCACCAGGACCGCCAGCGGCACCAGCCGACGGATTCGCACTCATTTGAAAGTCCCTTCGCTAAAAATCTCAAAAAACCCCTAACTTTGAGTAAAATAATTCTTGACAAAGCACACCCGCAGGCGATAACATATAATATATCGCGACGAGGCAACTCAGGAAGAGTCTGTTCAGAAAATTCACGGTTTACAGTTTTCGCCGAAAGGCAAAAATTATGAGGATGAAGGGAAACGAACCGCCATAAAAACTGTCTAAGGAGGACTGATTATGCGCAGAAAAAGTTTCATAATTTGTTTGTCCGTCTTACTTGTCGCAACTTTAATTAATATACCTGCTAATGCGGACGTTACTGCAACCGGTAATCCTATGACCGTCGGCTGGCCCACGCTCAACGGGGCGCCGCCCAAGGCCCAGACCTGCAACGATCCTAATGAACAGCCAATGTGGCCTTGTGGAATTGACATTTGTCTTAGATTAGGGATAGGTTTTACGAACGGCAATACTGTATCTCAGAGCTTTTCAACGGATGCTTATACCGATGGATTTACTTTGACACGTATCGCAATACGAGCCGCTGGAATCGGAAGCTCCAATCCTGACATTAATGGCCCGTTTACAGTGCATATTTTCGACCTTAATGCTACGTATGGCTGGGTCCCTGGTTCTTTCCCGGGTGCTGATTGTTATACTCCAGCTATTAATGGGCGCCATTACGGAGAAGCGTTGGATTTTTTGTCAGGCCCCGCTTTTTCTGCCGACCCTTGTTTGATGATTTACTCAACAGATGATGCTGACACTCTCATCTACTTTGATTTCAACGGATTCGACAGGGTGGACCTCGAGCCCAATCATACGTATGCGTTTGAGATTTGGGGACCTCCCGGCTGGACTTCCTCACCTCCATATGTGTTTTTATGGATATGGAACCCAGAATCTAATATGTATGCAGCCGGCGCTGCATATTCAACCTATGGATACTGCGGCGGTGAAGTTTGTCCATTAGACTTAATCACTCCCCGCTGTTTGCTTGGTGGTGTGGATCGCGACACGGTGATGGCCGTCTATGGCGATTACGTTGACGGCAATGCCTTCCATCCGAGTCCGAGGAAATATCAGACCCACGTCAGCCAGAATCCGACCTTGACATGGCATCCCGGAAAATGGGCGAAGAAACACCAGGTGTGGTTCAGCACGAGTTTCAACGCAGTAGCACGTCGATTAAGTTCTGCCAATAAGGGCAGGATTACAGACCCGTGCTACACGCCAACCACAACGCTGGCGCTCAATACCACCTATTACTGGAGAGTTGACGAATATAACGATACTAATACGGTACCCATTCCGCATCACCCTGACGGCAACAATTATTGGGGAGTCGATAGCAACCCGTCGGGCGACGCTAACGACAGGCCCACAATTTGGCGATTTACAACAATTAGTCCCGCTGCGACTAACCCGGTTCCGGCAAGCGGATACACACCTCAACAAGCTGCATTCAAATCCACAGCAGCTTATCTCAAATGGACTGCCGGCGATTTGGTACAGAGCACCAACGGACACAAGGTTTACTTCGGAACCAGTTGGGGCGATGTGAATAGCGCAACAGAAGCAAACGGTCTGCCGCTTTATAGAGGCACAACAACTGACCCCTGTTATGTGCTTAAAAACCTGTTCCCGGATTATTCTTTGACCTCCGGAACTACGTATTATTGGCGTGTTGACGAGGTCAATGGCGTCAATAAGTGGACGGGTCCGGTCTGGAACTTCAAGATGCCTAATCCGGCGTTTATCTTTCTTGATGACTTTATTTACTCAACGCCGGCGGTTTTTGCCGGCGTGTGGCAGTCGGGTTACCAGAACAACGGAGGCAGTATTTCGAAAACCGGCACGGTAATGACGCTTGATTATAACAACAGCGGCAGCACACGTGCCAACTGGTCGGAGGCAAAACTCGATTTCAACAATCCTGCCGGCGTTGACTTGACCCTGGGCGGAGTATTCGTGCCGAAAGTGCTTGCCGTCCAGTTTGACGGCCAGGTAGATTTGAACAACATAGACCCCACTTATAACAAGCTGTATATGGGTCTTGAAGATACCAATGGTCACCACGGGTTCGTTTCTCTCGATTCCGACCTCTATGCGGCTCAAAGGCAGATAACAATAGACAGCAGTAATGCCGCTATCCGGGAATTCAAAGTCGCTCTGACCGACCCCAACTTCAGCACCGTCGATTTGACCGAGGTAAACAGAGTTTACCTGGGTATCGGTGTGAGAGGCCTTTCAGGGGAGGTTTTGACGCTCTACAAAGGCGAACTGAAATTCACCAACATCAGGGTTTACGTGCAGCATTGCAACCCGGCATATCCCGCCATATCAGCAGTAGCAGGCGATTTGGCAGGACCTCTCATTGGCGTCCCTAGTGGCTACCATAGCAGATGGACTACGCCTGACTGCGTAGTGAACTTACATGACATATTCTACCTTGCTTCCGACTGGCTGTATAATGAGCCAAATCTCGTCTATGATTCCAACGTTGACCCGGGCATTTCAAATCTGACGGTCTGGTACAAGTTTGACGAAGGTTCGGGAACCTTATTAGCTGACTCTTCAGGAAACGGCAGAGATGCGACGCTATACAATGTTGGGCCGTTCACCTGGGCTTATGAAGGACATAATGGAACCAATTATTGCGTTAACCTGGAACCCGGCCAACATACCTGGATTGAGTGCCCGAATACGGTTGTTGCAGGCGCCACGGGTCAGACCTTCACGTTCTGGCTCAAGTTCAATGACAGGTTCCAGGAAGAGCATATCTGGGCTTCAGTTCTTGTTTTCCACAGTAATGCTCCAGCCGCAGGCACCGACGCTCAAACAATGGAAAATCAGCTTCCGGTTCCCTTCCAAAGCACGGGGGCGACGCCGTGGCTAAGATGGGTAGATATGAGGGTTTCCGATGGGACCGGTTTGCAGGGTGCAGAGGGGGCAAGACCCAGCATGATATCGGGCAGGTGGAACCACTATGCCTTAGTGTATGACACCGCCGCAACGCAGATGTTGATGTACGTGAATGGGAAACAAATTGCCGGGACTACCAACAGTGCGTTCACAACTCCATGGGGTCCCAGTGACACTGGTGATGGTAATGCCAATACTGTCCGCATCGGACAGCGCGGCAACGGCGGCTATGCTATCACAGACGGCTTGGGCTTCTGGCAGGGCAGAATCGACGACATGAGGTTATACAGCAAGGCGTTGACCGAAAATGAAATCCAATATCTGGTAACCGACGGCACAGGCAAGCGCAATATGCAGGCGCTATTCAATGAGCCGGATGATTACAACCCGGCCACAGTTACGTTGCCAACCGGGCCAACCGTTAAGATTATCAACTTCAACGATTTCGCAACATTAGCGGGTTACTGGCTGAATCAGCAACTTTGGCCTTAACAGTAGTTAGTAAATAGTAGTTTTTGCAGTATGTTACTCGGGGCCTGCACTAAAAGTGCAGGCCCCGGTTTTTTTAAGCCGATGTTATATAAGCGTAAATTCGATTGACCAAAAGGAGGGAATTTGTGATTATATGCTTCCAATTGAGTAATTTTTTGCGTTATGGGGGAGATTCGGGTTTGAAACAGGTCTGATAAAGGACGAAATTGGCACAGCAGAGGCATATAAAGGCAGAAGACGCGGCATTGGTTGAAAGGTGGCGGCAGGGCGATATTTCGGCCATAGAACGCCTGGCGGGCAAGTATCAGGGCCGCATTTATAACCTGATATTGAAGATGTGCGCAAATCCCGATACTGCGGCGGAACTAACGCAGGATACGTTTGTCAAAGTAATAGAGAACATTGACAGGTTCGAGAGCCGCAGCTCGTTTTACACCTGGGCATTTCGGATAGCGGTCAACCTGACGTTGAATTACTGCAAGAGGAAGGCAACGGTCGGGTGGACCTCATTGGACGCCGAAACGGAAGCTAACGATGAGCAGGGGCGTCAGGCGCTTGGCGCGGTTTTGCGAGACGAAAAGTCGCCTGACCCGGCACAGATAGCTGAAAACAGGGAGCTATGCCGGCTTGTTCAGGTCGCACTGGATAAGCTGGATGATGAACAAAAGACGATTATTGTTCTGCGTGATATCGAAGGAATGGATTACGCACAGATAGCGGAAGTCCTGGCGGTGGAGCTTGGGACGGTCAAAAGCCGGCTGAGCCGGGCCAGGGCGGCATTAAGGCAGATACTGGAGGCCTTATGAAATTTGACAAAAATCAAAATATTGAAGAATTGCTGAATGGTTTCATCGACGGGGAACTGTCGGTCGAAGACGCCACACAGGTTCAACAGCTTATCGAGCAAGACCAGTCAATCGCACGGCGATTGCACGAGATTGAGACCTGCCGGCTGTTAGTATCGTCGTTACCGCCCGCGGAGCCCCCCGCCGAGGTGGTTTCCGGTATTAAGGAATTGGTGCAGGGGAAATGGTCGCAGGGCGTCAGGGTCGATTACTCGCACAATAGCGGTTCGGGTTCGCTGAAACTAAGCCGGGGGCACTGGCATTTATTTACCCGGCAGGTATTGGCCGCATCGATAGTGGTGGGGCTTGTAGGTTTATTGGGGGCGGTTATTTACAGGATAGTCGGGCCTGAAAAGACAACGACATTGACCGTCGCGGATTCAACGCGATTACCGCAGGCGGCTGAGCCGAAACCTGAAATTCGAATGCAGAACACAGAACACGGAACGATTCGCGGAGTCCCCGTAGGGGATAGAATTCAGAACGCAGAAAGACCGGGCGTTTACCTGCTGCAATTGACGACGGCCGATTTTGCCGGTATTGACGCTTATATAAATAAATTGCTCGAGGAAAGCACCTGGCTAAAGTTCCAAAGGGCCGCAGAGCCGCGACTTACAGGCGGGCAGAGCGTTTATACGGTGTATTGCAGCAAGACAGGCCTCGATGAGTTGATGACTAACCTCGCGCCTGTGTGGTCGAGGTTCGATTCGGCGACCCTGGTAATGCATAACGCAGATACCTCGGACCAGGTTGCAGTCGAGCAGGTCAGACCCGAACAAGTTAGCGATATTGCAAAACGGGATACTATCGCCGAGCGAATGAAGCTGGCGAAAGATTTTGCGGTTATAAATGACATTCGCCGGCTGATGCCGCAGGAGAGAATGCTGGCGTTGGGAAACGCCGGCGGGCCGGAACCGGAATTAATCGCAATACCCAAACCCGTCCTGACCTCGGGCGATAAAAGCTCGATAACAGCGCCCAAAGGCGCCACAGACCAAATCCAGGTTGACCTCAGTATCGTAGT
>Ga0187886_1001198_pt1 | contig 24922 bp, 22 predicted proteins | sample June2016WEW_20_1_FD_133001 | JGI IMG/M metagenome (GOLD analysis project Ga0187886, IMG submission 133001) | Peatland microbial communities from SPRUCE experiment site at the Marcell Experimental Forest, Minnesota, USA - June2016WEW_20_150 | ecosystem: Environmental > Terrestrial > Soil >... | reverse complement strand
TATTGCACATCAACGGGAGCATTTTGAATTGTTGAGCAAAGACATATACGATTTAGTTAAAGCATTTGGTGGTGGGCAAGTTTTATACAAAGATTTTGATCCAATGTATAATAAGGGGAAAGGTGCTTTTTGGATAAGCGAAATAAAGGAAATTAAAAATCCATATATGGGAAAAGCAATGCTCTCCAGCGGTTCAATTAAAGAAGAAATAAAATAGCTGTGAGTCTTGCAAAAAAAATACTGTTAGCGTTAGGTATTCTATTTATTGCAGTCCAGTTTTTTCGGCCTGCACTTAATAAAAACAACGAGGTTTTCGCTACGAATATTTCAAAAATTGTTGCTACTTCTTATACCGTTAAGGCTGTACTTATTAATGCCTGTTATGATTGTCATAGCAATAACACTAATTATCCATGGTACTCAAATATTCAGCCTGTGGGCTGGTTAATGGCTAAACATATACGAAAAGGCAAAGATGAATTGAATTTTAATGAGTTTGGCAGCTATTCACCAAGAAGACAATTAAGCAAACTGAATGGAATTGCCAATAGTATCAAGGACAATATTATGCCCTTGTCGTCTTTTAAAATGATGCATAAAAATGCAATACTCAGTACATATGAAAAAGAGCTTTTAATTAATTGGGTACAGCAAACTAAGGACAACCTTTCGGTAAAAAAATGAAAACTTAATATTATGATGAACGGATTACATAATGGTTGGGGAATGGGATATGGCTGGATTATCGGCTTTATCGTTCTCTTTGTTATTATCTGGGTAATAGTCAAAACTTTGAATCAAACCAACAAATCAAAGTAAACTATACCTTTAAAAGAGATGCGATTCAATCTAACGAGAAACAACTCATTGTCTGTTAATTATGACAATGATTATGGTTTTAGAGTTGGATTGATGATACTATAATAATCAATAACGAATTATGAAAAATTCTGAAAACAGAACGAAATCGGACAGTTCGACTAAATACTGACATTAATACAATTTTGCAGGAAATCTATTAATTTTAAAAATGACACATACATATTTAGTTTACGGAATGAGCTGTAATAATTGCCAGGCTCATGTGGAGGAGGCGCTTAAAAAAGTTGATGGTGTAACTCGTGTTTCAGTCGATCTACAGAAAGCAGAAGCTGTTATAGAGATGGAATCACATATTCCATTGGAAAAGTTTCAGGAGGCTCTGAAAAATGAAGGAGGAAATTATAGTATTTCGCTACCTGGAGATATTGCATTTGCAAATAAAATACAGGAGGAAAAGCTAAAATTAAAATCCTCTGGCAAAGGTTCAGGAGTATTCTATTGTCCAATGCACTGCGAAGGAGAGAAAACTTATGACAAGACTGGCGATTGTCCGGTCTGCGGTATGGACCTGGTGGAACAGCCTTCTGTTAAGAAAAAAGTGCAATTTACCTGCCCTATGCATCCTGAGGTAAGGAGTGATAAAACCGGATCCTGTCCCATATGCGGTATGACCCTGGTTCCGGAAAAGGGAGTTGAAACCAGCGAAGAAGATAAGCCTTACAAAATAATGCTGACAAAATTCCGGATTGCACTTGCATTAAGTATTCCTGTATTTATTATTGCCATGTCCGAATTTATCCCTTTTCTTCATCTTGAAAATATTGCTTCAAAAAAAGTCTGGAGCTGGTTAGAATTTATTTTAGCCACTCCTGTCGTTTTCTACTCAGGCTGGGTTTTCTTTAAGCGTGGTTGGAGTTCCATCCGCCGGTGGGCGCCTAATATGTGGACTTTGATCTCCATCGGTGTAGGATCAGCATATCTGTTTAGTGTTTTTGCTCTCCTGTTTCCTTCCATTTTCCCGGCACAGTTTAAAGACATGCAGGGAAATGTTCATCTCTATTTTGAAGCTTCTGCCGTTATACTTACACTTGTTTTAATGGGGCAGGTTCTCGAGTTAAGAGCACATGGAAAAACTAATTCCGCCATTAAAGCTTTGCTGAATCTGGTTCCCCCGGTCGCAAGGCTAATCACTAACGGAAAGGAAGAAGAAATCCCGCTGGAGCAAGTTAAAGCAGGTGATATCCTGAGGGTTAAACCAGGTGAAAAAATACCGGTTGACGGAGTAATAACTGATGGTAATGCTGTCCTGGATGAAAGTATGATCACAGGGGAACCCATGCCGGTCGACAAATCGAAAGACGACAAGATAACCGGAGGGACCATAAATGGAAAAACTGTTTTTGAGATGAAAGCTGAAAAAGTAGGAAACGATACCTTACTGGCCCGGATCATCGAAATGGTAAATGAAGCAAGCCGGTCAAGAGCTCCGATACAAAGACTGGCAGATATTGTGGCTAAATATTTTGTGCAGATCATCGTAACAATTTCGCTGATAACCTTTGCAGTGTGGGCAATCTGGGGTCCTCAACCGGCTTACGTTTATGCATTTGTCAATGCTGTGTCCGTCCTGATTATTGCTTGCCCCTGCGCACTGGGATTAGCCACACCTATTTCAATAATGGTAGGGATCGGTCGCGGGGCGCAAATGGGTATTCTTGTAAAAGATGCGCGTGCAATCGAGGAAATGAACAAAGTTGATACCCTGATTATTGATAAGACCGGCACCATTACTGAAGGAAAGCCAAGTCTTAAAGGATCCAAATCCTTTGGCCAGTTAAGCGATGAGGAAATCCTTATGCTTGCCGCTTCTCTAGATACAAATAGCGAGCATCCACTGGCTGAAGCCATTGTAAAAGGGGCAAAAGAAAAAAGAATCGTATTAACAAAATTAGATAATTTTGAATCGGTTACAGGTAAAGGAGTACAAGCTCTTTACAATGGGAAAAAGATAGGACTCGGGAATCAAAGGTTACTGGAAGATTTTCAGGTATCTTTGAATGATGAAAATAAGGCACAGGTTAAGAATTGGCAACTTGAAGGACAGACTGTAATGTATTTTATCTTAGGCAATAAATTAGAGGGTGTTGTTGGCGTTTCAGACAGGATTAAGGAAACTTCTGCAAAAGCTATTCAATCTTTACAGAAAATGGGTGTGAAAATTATCATGATGACCGGCGATAATGAATATACTGCTAAAGCAGTAGCCGGTGAGTTAAACCTCGATGGCGTTGAAGCTGATTGTCTCCCGGACGATAAGTATAATAAAATTAAAGAATTACAGAAACAGGGTCGCATTGTTGCTATGGCCGGCGATGGTATTAACGACGCCCCTGCACTTACACAGTCCAACATTGGCATAGCAATGGGTACAGGGACAGATATTGCCATGCAAAGTGCTGAAATCACTCTTGTAAAAGGTGATCTGAACGGAATTGCAAATGCAAAAAATCTCAGTAGAGATGTTATGCGGAATATAAAAGAAAATTTATTTTTTGCCTTTGTTTATAATGTACTTGGAGTGCCTATAGCAGCAGGAATTTTATATCCTGTGTTTGGAATTTTACTCAGCCCTATGATTGCAGCAGTTGCTATGAGTTTCAGTTCAGTATCAGTTATAGCTAATGCGTTGCGTTTAAGAAGAAAATAATGAAAGATAAACTAATCATTCTAAAAAACCGGCTTAAAGAATATAAGAGTGCGGTTATAGCTTTCTCCGGAGGAGTTGATAGTACATTTCTTGCCCGTATCGCGAAAGATGTTTATGGAGATAACCTGTTATTGATAACGGCAACATCAAGCACATATCCCTTTTATGAACTTGACGAAGCAAAATCATTAGCTTCATCGCTGGAAATAAAACATAAAATTATAGTTTCTGAAGAGATCGAAATACCGGGGTTTTCCGATAACCCTCCCGACAGATGCTATTATTGTAAAAGTGAGCTGTTTGGGAAAATAAAATATATTGCCTCAGAGCAAGGCTACGAGGCAGTATTTGATGGCAGTAATGCCGATGACCTTAAAGACTTCCGTCCGGGGATGAAAGCAAAGCTTGAAAAAGGTGTTATTTCCCCGCTTGCAGAATCGGGTTTTACCAAAAATGATATCCGATATTTCTCCGGGCAGTTGAATCTTCCAACTGCAACTAAACAGTCTTATGCCTGCCTGGCTTCGCGCTTTCCTTATGGTGAAAAGATAACAAAAGTGAAGCTTGACAGACTTGCAATGGCAGAATATGAGGTCAGGAAACTTGGGTTCAGTCAGTTCAGGATCAGGAGCCATGAAAATCTTGCCAGGTTTGAATTTATTCCTGCTGAAATGGATAAAGCATGGGGGATAAAAGAAAAGCTTGCAGAAATTTGTCACAGGTCAGGATTTAATTATATCACTATAGATCTAAATGGTTACAGAACCGGATCTATGAATGAAGTCTTATCCAATTCGGATAAACTAGGTTATCAGAAATCAGATATAAAATAATCAACTAAATAACATTGCCAGTATGCGTTGTAATACTTCATTAACCAAAGATGAGATAATCAGATACAGCAGGCAGATACTTCTGGCTGAAGTGGGAAAGGAAGGACAGAAGAAATTAAAGGGAACTTCAGTGCTGGTTGTCGGGGCAGGTGGCTTGGGGTGTCCTGTACTTCAATACCTTACAGCTGCCGGAGTCGGGACTCTGGGAATTGTGGATAATGACTGGGTCGATGAAACCAATTTAAACCGGCAAGTATTATATTCATTAAAGGATATTGGCAAACCGAAGCCTCTGGCTGCCAGAGAAAGGCTTAAACTACTGAATCCAGAAGTTAAATTCAATGTACATTTTATAAGGTTGGATAAAGAATCTGCTTTGAAGATTATTTCTCAATATGATATAATTGTTGATTGCACCGATAATTTTGCTTCACGTTATCTGATAAATGATTCTTGCGTCATTATGAATAAACCATTAGTCTATGGCGCAATTCATAAGTTTTCGGGGCAATTAATGGTACTGAATTACAAAAATGGTCCTACACTCAGATGCCTTTACCCTGAAGCTCCTCATCCTCTTGAGGTTCCTTCGTGTGAAGAATTTGGGGTAATAGGTTCTATTCCGGGTTTGATAGGTTCGTTACAGGCAACTGAAGTATTTAAAATCATTCTTGGACTTGATGGAGTTCTTTCAGGTAAGCTATTTATGATTGATACATTGAATTTTAATACCTGGATTTCTTCATTTGAAAGAAATCCTGATTTATCTGAGATCACAGAACTAGGTGAATATGAAGACAATAGTTTATGTGATAATAAATCAGTTAAAGAAATTTCAGCCAGTACACTCAGGAAAATGCTTTCAAATAACCCGGGAATCCTGGTAATTGATCTCAGAGACAAGGAAGATAAGGATGACATCGGATTTAAAACCATTACGATACCCTATTATGACGTAAGTAAAAAGATCAAACTTTTTTCCAGTAAAGATGCGGTTGTTTTTTATTGCCGTTCAGGTAGCAGAAGTACTACGGTTATAAACTATCTTCAGAAAGTATATAGGCTGGAGAATTTGTACAATCTGGTCATTTGATGCTACTTCTGATTTCCACAACTCCCTTAACTCCTAAAGAAGAACTCTAAATCAGTGACGCCAGGGTGGCTTCCTGTAAAATATCAAAGGTATTATCCCTGATCTTTTTAAAGACATGCCGGATTTTACAGGTTTCTTCAATCTTACAGAATTCACAAGGTTGATATGCCTTTTCTGAAACGCAATACATCAATGCAATTGTCCCTTCAAAATGTCTTATCACATCCAGAAGGCTGACTTCATCAGGTGATTTAATCAAATAATAACCACCGGTTTTCCCTAATTTACTTCCTAAAATTCCCATCTTCTTCAATTCCAGCAATATAGACTCTAAAAAACGTTGCGGTATTTTTTCCATTTTGGCTATATCCCCTATCTGAATAGCCCCATCACCATATTTCGACGCAAGGTTAGTAAGAGCCAGCATTGCATATCTTGTTTTTTTAGAAAGCATAAATCTTGGTTTCTGTTCTTACAAAAATAAACATCAGTTATCTATTGACAAAATTTATTAACCACTATACTCATCTTTTTTACCCATTCGTTTTTATGTTTTTATACTTATATGACAGGTTAATTTTTCTTGTTTCTTTTGTACATTAATTCAGTAGACTTAATGTATTTTAATTATGGAGTTAAAAAAAATAACAATTATCGGTGGATTTGGCAAAGATGGTTCAAAAGAAGAAGTTGACCGCATTGACCTGAAATTAGGCGATATTGTAAGCATTGTCGGACCTACAGGTTGTGGTAAAACCACATTAATAAATGATATAGAACTTTTTGCCAATAGAAATACACCCTCAGGCAGACAAATAAAGATCAATGATGAACCTTTACCAGATGATTTCACTCTGGACCCTTCGAAACATCCGATCGCACTGATTTCACAGCATACTAATTTCTTAAGTGATTTGCCTGTTGGTGAATTTTTAACAATTCATGCAAAAGTCAGAGGAGCTTCAAATATTAACGAAGTTGTAGAGGAAACTATTGAGTTTGCCAATAAATTAACTGGTGAAGCTATCATTAAAGAAACTGCCATGACAGAGTTATCAGGTGGTCAGACCCGGTCCCTGTTAATAGCCGATGCAGTTGTTATTGGCAATTCACCCATCATTTTGTTGGATGAAATTGAAAATGCAGGTATACACAAAACAAAAGCGTTGGAGCTGTTAAAAAAATACTCCAAGCTGTTTGTTTTTGTAACACACGATCCGACTATCGCGCTCTTTTCCGATTGCAGAATAATAATGAAAAGCGGGGCAATGCAAAAAATTGTTTATTCGAACATTGAGGAACTCGGGGTAGCCCAGGAACTCAGAAAAATGGATGATATGATCCTCTATTACCGCGGCCTGATCAGGGCAGGTGAAATAATCAACAACAAACATTTGGAAGCAGCAACAAAATAAATTTATAACATGAAACTAGTAATATTTGCAGGACCGCCAACCTGCGGCAAAACAACAGTAATCCGTCAGGTCGTCAAGCGGATGATCGGCAAAAACCTGAAACCATCTTTCGTTAAAATAGATGTTCTTTATGCCGATGAGGATGAAACAATTAATAAGGAGTTCGGTATTCCGGCAAAAAAAATATATTCCGGTGAGCTCTGCCCCGACCATTGTAATGTTGTTGTTTTGGATGAGGTCGTAGAATGGGCTGAGAAAGTCGGATCAGATTATTTGTTCGTTGAAACTGCAGGTTTATGTTTAAGGTGTTCACCTTACGTTGAGAAATCACTCGGAATTGTAGTTCTTGAAGCTACAAGCGGGATGAATCTTCCGCGAAAAATAGGGCCGATGTTGACCCTGGCAGATATTAGCGTCATTACAAAAATCGATCTTATATCACAAGCCGAAAGAGAAGTGTTCCGATACAGGGTTCTTGAATCAGCAAAGGATATTACAGTTGTTGAGACTAATGCTCTTTATGGCATTGGAATAGATCCGATTGTCAGGCAAATACTTAAGACAAGTGACGTTGAATTCCCAATGTTCCTTAGAGGAAATCCTCCTGTTGGCACTTGTACAATTTGCGTTGGGAAAAAAGAGATTGGAGCCAGGAATCATTTTGGCGTTTTACGTACTATGGAACAGGAACTTTTTTATGTAGGTGAATAAACATCTGACATATGAAACAAAGAATCTATCTCGACAACGCAGCAACAACACAAGTGGATGAACGTGTTGTGCTTTCAATGCTGCCATATCATTCTGAAGAGTATGGAAATGCTTCAAGCCTTCATTCGTATGGCACACACGCCAAGGAAATACTGGACAGGTCAAGAAGGAAACTTGCATCATTCATTGGAGCTGAACCAAATGAAATAGTATTTACTTCAGGAGGTACTGAAGCAAATAACCTGGCTTTAAAAGGTATTGCGTTTGGAAACCGTTCAAAAGGAAACCACATTATTGTTTCTGCTATCGAGCACGATTGCGTGTTAAATGTCTGTAAATGGCTGGAGACTCAAGGGTTTTATATTACTTATCTTCCGGTTGACCATACAGGTGTTATTGATATAACCGAGTTGAAGAAGTACATTAATCCCAAAACAATTTTGGTTTCAATAATGCATGCCAATAATGAAATAGGTACATTAGAACCAATAGAAGAAATCGGGGAGATATGTAAAAACTATAGTGTTCCTTTTCATTCTGATGCATGTCAGTCATTTGGTAAAATTCCTATAAATGTGAATAATGCAGGAATAGATCTTCTATCCGTCAATTCTCATAAAATTTACGGGCCAAAAGGTGTGGGTGCTTTGTATGTCCGTAAAAGTATAAATATTGTTCCATTATTTCACGGTGGTGGGCAGGAGTCAGGACTTCGGTCAACGACTGAAAATCTTCCCGGAATAGTTGGCTTTGTAAATGCCGCCGAATTATGCATTGAAGGAATGACAATTGAGAGCAATAAACTACTCAGACTAAGAAATAATCTTGCATATTTCCTCTTTGAAAATTTTGAGAATGTATATATCAACGGGGCCCAAGGAAACAAGCTGCCAGGCCTTCTTAATTTTAGTTTTCATGGATTGGAAGGCGAAACAATCAGATTGCTTTTATTGCTTGACGAAAAAGGAATAGCCGTTTCTGCCGGTTCGGCCTGCTCTTCCAATGATAAGACGAATAATGCATCTCACGTCCTGCAGGCTATTGGATTAAACCAGTTTGAAGCAAGGGGAAGTATCAGAGTCTGCTTTGGTAGATTTTCAACTGATCAGGATCTGGAAAGGTTTAAAGTTGCCCTGACAGAATCAATCAATTCACTGACTTCAATATTTTCTTATAAGTCTTCATATTAATTAAATTTCAAAATACTAATTACCTAAAAACAAGAATAATGAGCCTAGAAATAAATTCGTTGACCTCGAACACTGTGGATCTCCTGCCAAAACTTGACTGCGGGGCATGCGGATATAAAACGTGCATTGATTTTTCAATTGCAGTAGATAACAAAGAAACGGAACTGAAAAAATGCATTCATGTCAGGAGCACTGAGAAAAAAACTTCGGATCATTCCAATTGCCTGAATTGTGTCGGTGAAAACCTCGGGGTAAAACTTGGTTGGAAGGATAGCCTGAAACGTGAATTTGATTTTATTCTCGACATTTTTGATGGCGAAATAGGACCGAAAGAAACAATTCTACCATATAATCCGACTCTGGTTAAAGAACTGAATGTTAAGAAAGGTGATGTTATGATCGGAAGGCCGATGGGAATGTCGTGCGGCTGCCCCATTACACATTGCGGGGTAGTATCTGAAGTTGATGCCCGTAATGGCGTGATCAACTGGTTTGTTACCGGTCCCTTAAGGCCCCGAAGTGAAGGATTCATTGATATTGGTTATTATGTGTCACAAGCCTATGAAGGAATTATTAAAGAATCAAAAGAAGAGATTAAACTTGGTCGTCGCTATTGGTTCCTGCCAAGAAGGTGCATGCTGCAATGGCGGCATAGCGGCTTGGTAAATGCAGTTACAAAATTGAAGGATGGCAGTTATAAAGTAAGAATTGAAGGGCTGCTAATTGGTTGAAATGATGATATTTGAACAGTTTTGAAAAGCATGTTCAGAAAATTTTGTTTTTGTCCAAAAATTAATTAATTATCTCACATGCAATTTGAAACGAAAGCGATCCGGGTCGGACAGGCCGCAGACCAGGCAATATGTGCGTGAAGCTGAAATCTAACTGGTATTAAAGGGAACCTGTCTTGAAATGAAATGAATAAATTTGAAAAATCCATACAAATACTTATTGCAGACAGCCAGTTTCTGATCACTGAATCTCTGAAGTTCATTCTTCAGAGCGAGGGACGTTTTAACGTTAACAAAGTTGTTACGGAAAAGAATGAGCTGATTAAAGTCTTAAAAAAGGAAAACATATACTTGTTAATACTTGATTACTCATTGATCGATATTAGCGGAATTTCTGAATTAAAAGAAATTAAAAGTAATTTCCCGAATCTTAAGGTCTTAGTAATTACTAACAGTGTAAGTAAAGCAGAACTCTATGAATTGAATTCAGTTGGTATAATTGATATTATATTAAAAACAGCGAGTAAGAAAGAATTATTTGAAGCCATGAATGCTGTCCTTATAGGGGAAAAATACTATTCAAATGAATTGCTCGATTTATTATTTGAAGTTGATGAAAAGAAGAATCCGATTGAAGAAACAAGTCAACTGACAATCTCTGAAATTGAAATTGTCCGGTTGATCTCTGAAGGATTGACTACCAAAGAAATTGCTGCACTAAAATTCATCAGCTTTCATACTGTAATATCCCACCGTAAAAATATCTTTAGAAAACTAGGTGTCACAAGCATTTCCGAATTGATTATGTATTCAATTAAGGCAGGGTGGATTAACACAATTGAATACCATATCTAATTGTTCTACCATATTTATGGTATATAAAATGCCATAAACAGGGGATTTTTTTCAAAACATTTCTGATGAATCTTTGTGCCTAAAAAATAATCTTATAATGGCATTAAAAAACTTACAATTCGAAACACAGCAATTGCATGCAGGACAGGTTGCTGACCCTACTACTAACTCAAGGGCTGTCCCTATCTATCAGACAACATCCTATGTTTTTAACGATTCGGATCATGCTGCAAATTTATTCGGATTAAAGGAATTTGGTAATATTTATACCAGAATCATGAATCCGACCACCGATGTTTTTGAAAAGCGTATGGCTGTTCTGGAAGGTGGGGTTGCCGCTCTGGCTATTTCATCCGGTCAGGCTGCTCAATTTATAGCTCTATCTAATATTTTGCAGGCAGGGGACAACTTCATTTCTACATCTTACCTGTATGGTGGAACATATAACCAGTTTAAGGTTCAATTTAAACGCCTGGGTATCGATGTGAAATTTGTTGATGGAGACAAACCATCCGATTTTGAAAAACTGATAGATAATAAAACAAAAGCCATTTATCTTGAGACAATCGGAAATCCAAAATTTAACATCCCAGATTTTGATGCAATAGCTTCCGTTGTAAAAAAAAATGATATTCCTCTTATTGTTGACAATACATTTGGAGCAGCCGGATATTTGTTCCGGCCGATTGAACATGGAGCTAATATTGTAGTTGAATCGGCTACCAAATGGATTGGTGGCCATGGTACAAGTATAGGAGGTGTAATAGTTGATGCCGGAAATTTTAACTGGGCAAACGGAAAGTTTCCCCAATTCACCGAACCCTCAGAAGGATATCATGGTCTTAAATTCTGGGATGTTTTTGGCACTCCCGGACCATTCGGAAATATTGCATTTATTATTCGTGCACGCGTTGAAGGATTACGCGATTATGGATCAACCTTAAGTCCGTTCAATGCCTTTTTATTACTTTTAGGACTTGAAACACTGTCTCTGCGTGTTCAAAGACATGTTGATAATGCTCTGGAATTGGCACAGTGGTTGTTGAAACATCCTAAAGTAGAATATGTTGAATACCCGGGATTGAATGGCAATCCTTATCATGAGTTAGGTAACAAATACTTAAAACATGGTTTTGGAGGGGTACTTGCCTTCAAGGTAAAAGCCGGGAAAGAGGGCGCAGATAAATTGGTAAATAGTCTTAAATTAATCAGTCACCTTGCAAACGTTGGCGATGCCAAAACACTGATCATTCACCCGGCTTCAACAACGCACCAGCAACTATCTGAAAAAGAACAGCTCAGTTCTGGTGTTATACCCGGGGTTTTGAGAGTTTCTATAGGAATTGAAAATATAGCTGATATTAAGACAGATCTTGAACAGGCTCTCAGTATAATATAGATGAAAGCTCAAAATAATATTATATATTGTGTGGTTAGTTTCAAAATATACAACACTTTTAGTTAGTTAAGTGTTATACATCAATAGTACAAAATAATAAAACTTAGCCATGCCAGATTTTATCATCCCAAACCAAAAAGTAGTTGAAAAGACAATCAAATCTGTCTTTGAACTTCTTTTCCCGACCACTCATTCATTTACTGAAGCCGAAATAGAATGCAATCGTAATGATCTGCAAAATCAGATAGGTGAGATTTTGTCGGGGTTGACTGATAAAAATGAGGGGATCACCCAAACCTTATTCAAGAATCTTGAGAAGATCAAAAAAGGATTACTGAAAGACGCCCAGTATATTCTGGCATCAGATCCTGCAGCCACGCAGCTTATTGAAGTCGTAGCAATCTATCCTGGTTTCTTTGCCATATACTGTTATCGCATAGCTAATTTCTTAGCAAAATTAAAAGTACCTCTGTTTCCGCGGATGATAACAGAATTTGCTCACAGGGTTACCGGCATTGATATTCACCCGCTGGCTGAAATAGGTAGCCCGTTTGCGATAGACCACGGCACTGGGATCGTTATTGGAGAAACTACTAAAATCGGAAATAATGTAAAGCTTTACCAGGGAGTTACCCTTGGCGCCTTGAGCGTTGATAAGAGTAAAGCATCGAAGAAGAGGCACCCTACAATAGAGGACAATGTTGTCCTCTATTCCGGTTGTACAATACTGGGGGGAGAAACAGTTGTCGGTAGAAACAGTATTATTGGTGGCAATGTGTGGCTAACCGAAAGTATTGCACCTTTTTCAGTGGTTTATCATAAAAGCGAAATAATCGTGAGAAACCAGAATGGCTTTCAGGAACCTATAAACTTTATAATCTGAAATAACTTTAAAAAAAAATAATATTATGAAAGTAAACTCAATTCTTGAAACTATAGGTAACACACCTCATTTGAAAATCAACCGTCTTTTTGACCCTGCCTATTCAGTATGGGTAAAACTGGAAAGATCCAACCCGGGCGCCAGCATAAAGGACCGTATTGCTCTATCAATGATAAATGATGCGGAAAAAAAAGGATTATTAAAACCTGATAGTGTAATAATAGAACCGACATCAGGCAATACTGGTATTGGCCTGGCGATTGTAGCGGCGGTAAAAGGATACAGACTTATATTGGTAATGCCGGAATCAATGTCACCTGAAAGAAGAAAAATAATGAGTGCTTATGGTGCGGAGTTTGTTCTTACTCCCCGTGAAAAAGGTATGCAAGGTGCCATTGAACGCGCCAGAGAATTAATATCGGAAACTCCAGATTCCTGGATGCCAATGCAGTTCGATAATCCTGCCAACACCGACATTCACAGGAATGCAACTGCTCAGGAAATTATCAAAGACTTTCCTGATGGACTCGATTATCTTGTTTCAGGTGTAGGTACAGGAGGCCATATAACCGGCTGCGCCGAGGCATTAAAAAAGAAATTTCCGAAACTGAAAGTATTCGCAGTTGAACCTGAATTATCTCCGGTTCTGAGTGGTGGATCTCCTGCCCCGCATCCTATTCAGGGAATTGGTGCCGGATTTATTCCTTCAATTTTAAATACTAAATTATTAGATGGAATAATTAAAGTGAGCAAAGAAGAGGCATTCACTTTTACAAAAAGAGCTGCCAAAGAAGAGGGATTATTTATAGGAATATCTTCCGGAGCATCCTTAGCTGCGGTAAATCAGAAACTTAAGGATTTTTCTAAAGGATCGAGAATTCTTACTTTCTGCTATGATACAGGTGAAAGATACCTCTCAATTGAGGGATTATTTTGACAATATATTCTTTTTTTTACCACGGAATTCACGGAGTATCACGGATTAATCAATATTTGAAATCTGTGTAACTCCTTGTTAATTCGTGGTTTAAATATTTTTTCTCCCATTCTCCCACTCTCCCCTCCTTTTACTGATTACAGATCTTCAAAAAGATATAGCTGCCTGTCGATGCAATTGTCTGTTTCCAGATTGGAGATGCTTAATCCCAAAAGTCTGATTCGAGATCCTTCGAGATTGAGCGATTTACGTATTTCAGAAACCTCTTTATGCAATGTATTAAACTCGCGGATATGATTTTGAAGGGTTTTGCTTCTGGTAATCTGCCTGAAATCAGAAAACTTTACCTTCAGGGTGATAGTCCTGCCTGTGGTTTCGGAATGTTCAAGCCTGTCCATCAGCTCTTTTTCAAGCTTGTACAATTCTACAATAACTTCGAAACGGGTTGTAAGATCTTTCTCATAAGTAAGTTCTGCTCCTACAGATTTACGCTCCTGGTCCGGTTCGACCGGTCGATCATCAATACCTCTCACAATATCATAAAAGAATACACCCGGTTTGCCAAAATTTCTTACAAGCGATTCAAGATCCCATTTTTTCAGATCAGATCCTTTGTGAATTCCAAGTTTATGCATCTTTTGTGCAGTCACCTTCCCGATTCCATAAAACTTTTCTACAGGTAATTCTTCAATGAACTTTTCAGCCTCTTCGGGTCGAATAAGGAACAGGCCATCAGGTTTGTTAATATCGGAGGCTATCTTTGCCAGAAATTTATTGACTGATATCCCTGCGGAAGCAGTTAAACCAGTCTTCGATTTTATTTCTTTCCTTATCTTTTTGGCAATAACTGTAGCAGATCCGATTTTCTTTTTATCATCTGTGACATCCAGAAAAGCTTCATCTATAGACAGTGGTTCAATTAAATCTGTGTACTCCCTGAAAATCAAAAGTATACTTGCAGAGATTTCAGTATATCTTGGTAAATTATGTTTCACAAATATCAGATCGGGACATAAACGTCTGGCAATAACTGAAGGCATAGCTGATCTGACACCAAATTTTCTAGCTTCATAACTTGCGGCAGCTACAACGCTGCGCTCGCCACTTCCCCCAACGGCAACCGGTTTGCCTCTCAATTCCGGGTTGTCCAGCTGCTCAACAGAAGCAAAAAAAGCATCCATATCGATATGAATAATCTTCCTCATAAGATAGTGCCTAGAGTTTGGAGTGCTTAGAGTTTAGAGTGTTTAAAATACTTAAAGTCAATATTTTCTTAGAACTTTAGGCACGTTAGGTACTTCTTTTTATCTCCAAACAAATCTAATAAGAAAATCCTTTGAAAATTGGTCAACATTGACCATTATTGCAGATTAAATAATATTATAGGTTTTGGAAACAAGGTCAGATAAAAAGGGAAAGCTCTTTGCACCTATTTTATTCCGGCATAGATTATGGGGATCAATAATGCTTCCATATATTATCCAAAAGGAGACCAACCAGGGTTATTATAAGTTAATAGAATGCCTATCCCCTTATCCCAACATCGATACATTAGGTACACTAACATCAGAAGAACGTGAGGTAATTAAAATCATTAATGAATATACTGACAGGACTCTGTTCAAGTTGTTTTCAAAAGATAAGACAGTAAAAGAGTTTCTCGAAAAGTTAACACCGGATAAGCTGGACAACTTTATAAGACCTTATATTGAACGAAGGCTTTATAAATGCTTCTCAATCTCAAGAGACGAAAATATTCCGGTGTATTTTCAAAAGACAAAAACAGGAACACTTCATTCTGAGGATCAGCTATGTCTAAGTGAAGATAATGCCGAACCTGTGTTCCGGTTTATTAGAAATGAGGATCAAAGTTACTATAATCTCAGTCTGGAATCAGCCGGAAAACTCATTGACTTGAGGAAGAGTTCAATTGATATTATATGTATGGCCCCGTGTCTGATCAGAGAAAACCACAGAATTTTATTTATTTCGGATGTGGATGGTTCCAAATTGAAACCTTTTCTTTCAAAAGAAAACATTCTGATTCCCAAAAAAACAGAATTAAAATACTTCAGCGGTTTTGTTCTTAACACAATAAATAATTATAAAGTTGAAGGCTCCGGTTTTGATATTATTGAATTCACTTCTGAAAAGGAAGCGATTCTTGAGCTTGAAATCGGATTTAAAGGCTACCCTGTTCTGATACTAAAATATAATTACCAGGGGAATATGATTTATTCTAATGAACCCTCAATCTCTTTCACTTTATTTGAAAAAAAAGGGGAGAATTACATTTTCAGGAAATACCATCGGGATTATAACTGGGAAAAGCAATGCCGGGAAACTTTAGGCGAACTTGGCTTCTTTTCGGATGATGATATTAATTTTTTGCCTGTTTCAACAAACAGTAAACGCGGAGATGAATTATATGCAATAATAGAAACTGTTAATAGTAATTATTCAGAGATTATCGATTCAGGCTTTGTTCTGACATCGAGGCTTGATCTTAAATATAATGTAAAACCAATAAATATTGAGATAAGCAGCCAGATTGTAAATGACTGGTTTGACCTGAAGGCAACAGTTAAAATCGGGGAATGGGAGATTCCGTTCATCCGTTTCAGAAAAAATATTCTGGAAGGAATAAGGGAATATAAGCTTCCTGACGGATTGATAGCAATCTTGCCTGAAACATGGTTCACAAAATATAAGAATATTTTTGACTTCGGTAAAAGCACTGAAGATTCACTGAGAATACATAAACAACATTTTTCTTTACTTTCTGATACTTTCAATGCTGAGGGACGCCATGGATTTGAAAGGCTTGAAAAATTACTGGTCCCCGAACAGATACCGGTTCTTGAGCATCCAACTGGTCTTAATTGCACAATGAGGCAATATCAGTCAGATGGATTTAACTGGCTTAATTTTCTTCAAACAGCTGGTTTGGGCGGTTGTCTTGCTGATGATATGGGCCTTGGCAAGACAATTCAGACCCTTGCCCTGCTTCAGCACAACAAGGAAAACATAATTCCAAACGAACAATCTGAAGGAAGACCTGGATTTAGCTTGTTCAGTAACACTGAATCAAAACTCACTTCACTTATAATTGTACCTGCATCTCTTATTTATAACTGGGAAAATGAAATAAAAAGATTTGTTCCTGAAATGAAGGTTTACAGTTACAAAGGGAACCAAAGGAAAAAGACGACTTCATATTTTCTAAATTTTGATATTATACTTTCCAGTTATCATACTATCCGGCAAGATATTGATTTAATAAGCTCATTTTCATTTCATTATATCATTCTTGACGAGAGCCAGGTTATTAAAAATCCTGCTTCAATGCTCTACAAAACCGTGACCAGGCTCAGGTCGGAATTTAAACTTGTCCTTACAGGAACACCGGTCGAAAACTCTCTTACAGATCTCTGGACCCAGTTAAATTTTGTCAATCCGGGGTTACTTGGCGACCTTACTTTTTTTCGCAGGGAATTTGCTAAACCGATTGAAAAAATGGGAGACGATGAAAAAGAGTTTAAACTCAGGAAAATCATTCAGCCCTTCATCCTGAGGCGCACAAAGGAAATGGTTGCCAGTGATCTGCCTCCGGTTACCGAGCAGACAGTTTTTTGCGATATGACAGATGAACAGTTTAAAGTATATGATGAAGAAAAATCATCTGTCAGAAACAGTATTCTTAAAAACATTGCATCGACAGGTATGGAAAAATCGGCAATTATAGTTCTTCAGGGTCTTATGAAACTCAGGCAGTTATCCAATCATCCAGTCATGGCAAATGAAGAATATATCTACGGTTCAGGCAAATTTGAAACCGTTCTTCAGGATATGGAAAGTGTTATAGCTGAAGGACATAAAATACTGGTATTCTCTTCATTCGTCAAGCATCTTGATCTGTATGCTGAAGCATTAAGAAAAAAAAGAATTTGTTTTGCATTGCTGACAGGAGCCAGCACCAAAAGGGAAAAAATTATAACCAGTTTCCAGAATGATCCTGAAAATAAAATATTCCTCATATCTCTCAAAGCAGGTGGTGTGGGTCTTAATCTCACAGCTGCTGACTATGTTTTTATTCTTGACCCCTGGTGGAACCCTGCCTCCGAAATGCAAGCATTAAACAGGGCCCACAGAATTGGTCAGTATAAAAGCGTTTTCGTATACAGATACATCACCAGCAATTCTATTGAAGAAAAAATTGTAAGATTGCAGGAGAAAAAATCAAAATTGGCAGATATCTTCATTTCAAGCAATAATCCACTTAAGGATATAGACATACAACAAATTCTCAATATAATCGGATAAAATTTAAAATCATGAAAGCACTAGGTATAAACTGCAGCCCACGCAAGGGGGGAAACACGGAACTACTTATATATGAAGTTTTTAAAGCAATTGAAAAAGAAGGAATTAAGACTGAGTTTTTTCAGATCGGGGGAAAAGATGTAAATGGATGTATAGCTTGTATGAAGTGCCGGAAAAAAGAAGATGGAAGATGTCATCAGAAGAATGATGTAATAAATAATTGCATTGAACGGATGTTAAAAGCCGATGCAATTATCATAGGATCACCTGTTTATAATGCTGATATCACGGCAGATGCCAAAGCCCTGATTGAAGTATCAAGCTATGCACTTAGTGGAGCAGGCAAACCTCTTAAACATAAACCCGGTGCCGCTGTAATTGCCGTGAGACGTGCCGGGGCTATTCATGCATTTGACAGTATTAATCATTTTTTTCTTATTAATGAAATGATCATACCAGGATCATCTTACTGGAATATTGTTATTGGGAGAGAAAAAGGCGAAGTGCTTAATGACGAAGAGGGTATGAGAACAATGAAAGTTTTGGGAGAAAATATGGCATGGCTATTGAAAAAAATTAATCGATAATTGACCTACATATCAACAGTTTCCCCTACTTTTCAAAGGAACTATAGGGTTGCCTAAATAATGAAATCAACCACCCTGTCATGACCCTTCGGGCATGGGGAGGTGGTTGGCTTCTTATACAGCCCCCAGATAGTTGATAACAGTTTTAAGACAGCATATTCTACTTAGTAGTTTTCTTCCCTCAATTGCATGAAAGCCTTAGGATGCAGACAAACCGGACAGTTTTCAAGTGCTTTCTCAGATTCATATACATATCCGCAATTCAGGCATTTCCACCAGACTTTACCATCCTTTATGAATACCTTATCTTCTGAAACATTCTGAAGCAATTTCAGATATCTGCGCTCATGTTCTGTTTCAACTTTTGCAACCATTTTAAAAGCAGATGCAACTTCAGGGAAACCTTCCTCTTTTGCTACATCTGAAAAATGAGGATACAGATCAGTCCATTCTTCATTTTCTCCTTCAGCGGCAGCTTTTAAATTTTGCTTTGTTGTCCCGATTATACCGGAAGGATAGCTGGCAGTTATCTCTGTTGCTCCTCCTTCAAGGAATTTGAAGAAGCGCTTTGCATGTTCTTTTTCCTGAAGAGAAGTTTCCATAAAGATCGCTGCAATTTGTTCGTAACCTTCTTTTTTAGCAACACTTGCAAAAAACTCATAACGGTTCCTGGCTTGCGATTCGCCTGCGAATGCCTTTAGCAGGTTTTGTTCTGTTTTTGTTCCTTTCAAAGATTTTGTCATGACATTTAATTATTTTATTATTAGATTTCAAAAAAGTCAGATTTTTCAGTACCACATACCGGACAAATCCAGTTGTCCGGTAAGTCTTCAAATTTTACCTTTTCGGCAGCTTCATCATACACATATCCGCATGATGGACATTTATATTTTTTTGATAATGAACCATTTGATGACTTTGCGAGTTTAGATTTATCAATATATGTCGGTGCATTTTTGGGTGCAACTCCTTTTTTTACTTGTCGGTAGTACAAATAAGTTAACGGTTCTTTGCCATTATCGAGGATTTCTGCATTTATCAACTCACCTATAAAAATTAAATGGGTACCGGCATCAACGGTCTGAATTAACTTAAATTCAAAGAATGCAATACATTCGTTAAGTACAATCGGCACTCCTGTATCTCCATATCTCACATTCATCCCTTCCATCTTGTCAATATCCTTACCTGTCTTATATCCGAAAGTTCCGATTATTTCAGAAGTTACATTCTTATCCAATATTGAAACAGAAAAGGCATCATATCTTTGAATGAATTCAGCGGTATAGTTGCTTTTATTACAACACACTGCAAATTTTGCAGGTTCTGCCGAAACCTGAAATACAGTATTTGAAATAAAACCGTTTCCCCGGTTCTTATCGCCCGAACAAACTATATACAAACCATAAGTAACTTTAAAAAGAGCCTTAAAATTTATCATGAAATTTTTATTTTAAAATTACAGTTTTATTGTTTTATCTCAAATATATATACATCATTTACACTACAGATATTTAATAAATTAATTCTTGATGAAGAATCTAAAAATAAATAAAGCCGGCAATAATTAGCCGGCTGTATTTTAAGGTCAGTTCAGGTAATTTAGCACTAGTAGTTGTCGCGTTCCACAAAATGTGTGTGAAGCAGTTCGTGAGACTTGTGGCTGTTGGGTTGGTCGAGGAACTCCTTGTAGATTGCAATAACATCGGGATTTTCGTGAGACTTACGAAGAACCTTGTGTTCATCTTCTGCATATATGGCCTTCATACGTTTTTGCCTGATCTGCAGGTTTGTAGGAATAGGTTGTCCACCACCCCCGATACATCCACCAGGGCAAGCCATAATCTCAACAAAGTGATAAGGAGCTTTCCCTTCCCTAACCATCTTCATGATTTTATTTGCATTAACTAATCCGTGTGCAATAGCTACTTTCAGTTCAACACCTTCAAGAAACTTCCAGGTATCTACACAACCTTCAATTTTAATAATTGCTTCTTTTACGCCATCCATACCACGAGCAGGAGTAATGTTAAGGTTTCCAAATGGAACTTCACGGCCGGTAACGATTTCATAAGCAGTACGTAATGCTGCCTCCATAACACCTCCTGTGGCACCGAAAATAACCGCAGCACCGGTAGATTCACCCATTATTGAATCGTAGTTTGCCTCTTCAATATTTCTGAAGTCGATCCCTGCCTGTTTAATCATAACAGCAAGTTCGCGGGTTGTAAGTACAAAATCTACATCTTTAAATCCGCTTGAGCGCATCTCGGGTCTGTCTGCTTCAAATTTCTTAGCAGTACATGGCATAACCGAAACTGAAACTATTTTAGAAGGGTCAATATTTCGTTTCTTAGCATAGAATGTTTTGGCAAGTGCACCAAACATTTGTTGTGGTGATTTACATGTTGACAGATTCGGAAGAAATTCAGGGTATTTATGTTCAATAAATTTTATCCAACCAGGTGAACAGGATGTGAACATAGGCAGGGGTACTTTCTTATCACCATCAACCAGCGCTTTCTTCAGTCTTACAAGAAGTTCGGTACCTTCTTCCATAATTGTAAGATCGGCACTAAAATCAGTATCGAGAACCGAATTAAACCCAAGTTGTTTTAGAGCATTTACCATTTTCCCTGTTACCCTTTCACCCGGATCATAGCCGAGATCCTCGCCAAGAGCGACTCTTACCGCGGGAGCAGTCTGAACTACCACATGTTTACCAGGATCATAAATAGCATCCCAAACCTGGTCAATATATGTCTTTTCTATAAGTGCTCCGGTGGGGCAACGGTTTACACATTGTCCGCAGTTGGTACAAACAACCTGGCTCATTGGCCTGTCATGAAATGATGATATCTTCTGATGAGCACCTTTATTGGCGACAGCTATTGCGGAGATATATTGCAACTCTGAGCAGGTTCTGACACAACGCTGGCAACGTATACACTTGCTGTCGTCCTTGATGAACGATGGAGAGGACCTGTCGATATTATATTTTTTATCTTCGACAAGATCGAGGAAAACATGGTCGCCAAAAGCAAAATCATTTGCAAGTGATTGCAGTTCGCAATTCTGGTTTTTGTAACATTTGGTACAATCTGATCTATGCTCTGAAAGCAGAAGTTCAATAATATGTTTCCGGGCATTACGCACTTTCAGAGTATTAGTATGTATTTCCATTCCTTCTGAGGCGGGCGTTGCACAAGATGCGATAAGTGTCCTGGCACCTTTTTGTTCAACTAAACATACCCGGCAGTTACCTGCCACACAAAGGTCATCATGGTTACATAAGGTAGGAATGTTTATTTTAAGTTTCTTAGCAGCTGCAAGAACTGTTGTTCCTACCTGAACCGAGACTTTCTGGTCATTTATAAATAGATTTATCATGATTTTTCGTTTTTGTTTAATTGATTAATAGATGATCTCTTCCTTAAAGTTGCCAACTATCGATTTAAATGCATTTCCAACTGACTGTCCAAGACCACATTTAGCAGCGATTTTCATAGAATCTGCCAGTTTCATCAGTTCAGTCAGATAGGTGGATTTAGCCTCACCTTTCTTGACTTTTTCAACACCTTTTAGCAACTGCTGGCATCCTACCCGGCATGGAGTACACTGACCGCATGATTCCTCGGCAAAGAAATCCAGATAATTATGAAGAACATTGTACATAGATCTTGAACTGTTGAAAAGCTTCATAGATCCTCCTGTAGGCACACCTTCAAAACCAATGATTGTTTCGGCAAATTTCTTCCTGGGAACGCAGAAACCTGAAGCACCACCAACCTGCACGGCTTTTGTATCTCCATCACCAAATTCATTGACAAACTGCAGGACAGTCATTCCAAGTTCCAGTTCAAATATGCCCGGAGTCGGGGTATCACCTGATACGGAGAATACTTTTGATCCTCTTGAATCTTTTGTACCGTACTGGATGAAGTTTTTGGCGCCATGCTGAATAATCATCATAGCGGTTACCAGGGTTTCTACATTGTTAATAGAAGTCGGTTTATCAAATACACCTGAAACAGTAGGATACGGCGGCTTATTACGGGGTTCACCGCGTTTGCCTTCAATTGACTCAAAGAGAGCACTTTCCTCACCGCAAATGTACGCACCACTACCCATACGATATTCGATACTAAAATCGTAACCTATCTCTTTGATCATATTTTGAAAAGAATCGAGTTCAATCATTAGTTTTGGCAGAAGATACCTGTACTCACCTCTCAGATAAACTATACCTTTTTTTGCGCCAATAGCTTTACCTGCAATAGCCATTCCACCATGAACCTTGTTCGAAACTCTGTCAAGGATCTCACGGTCTTTAAATGTTCCGGGTTCTCCTTCATCAGCATTGCAGACAATGTATTTCTCGGGGTTCTTTTCTGCAGCGGTAAACTTCCATTTCATACCTGTTGGAAATCCGGCGCCTCCTCTTCCTTTCAGGCCTGAGTCGAGCATCTCCTGGATGATCTCATCATTGCTCATTTTGAAGCCTTTGGTAAGCACTTCATGATTATCTATCTTTTCGAATATAAGGTCAACCTTATTTAATCCTTTGTTTTCCATGGTTTTGCCGTATATTTATTTTTGCATGTAACTTTTAATAATCTCACTTACTTTCTCAGTCGTAAGTTCAGTATATGGTAATTCATTGATGAGAATTGCCGGAGCTTTATGACACCATCCGATACAGTTGGTCTCAATGAGGCTGAACTGTTTGTCGGATGTTGTTTCACCTACTTTTATCTTAAGTATTTCCTCAAGAGTATGAATAATATCACTCTTCCCTTTCATCGAGCATGTAATTGTTTTACAAACTCTTATAATATATTTCCCTTTTACCTGAGTGTCGAGAAAGGTGTAAAAAGAAGCTGTCCCGTAAACTTCAGCAGCTGAAATATCGAGTTCTCTTGCAACTTCGACCATTGCCTCATCTGTCAGATAATTGTGCTTTTGCACAATCGCCTGCAAAATTGGCATTAGGCTCTCGCGTGCATGACCATGTTTGTCGGACAATTCCTTAACTAGATTTCCTACTTGATACATATCTATTTGATTTTTAAATAATTAAATAATTTTTTGCCATCAAAAAACTGTCGTTTTAAGGGCTGTTAAATTAATAACATTACTTTTAAAAAAAACTTACAAATGTCATAGTAGATAATTTAGAATGAAACTAAAGAAAGAATAAAGAAAGGTCTTGCTCTCTACTTTCGCTAGTCTTGCGCCTTGCAGGCGCTGTCTTGAGATCTTGCATTATGCTCTGTCGCACTCAAGGTAAAAGTCAAGATCAAGGAGACAGTCCTAAAGACGGCGACCGAAGGGAGCAAGACAGGCTGAAAGCCAAGCAAGCACGAAGTGCAGGACAGGCCAAAGGCCTAAAGACTTGATTTCAGTTTTTCACCACAGGAATAGTACTCATCAGAGTAATATTCTTAACATTAGAATAGTTGTACTGGTAAAGTCCATCATCACCAATAAGGACAAGTGTCCCTCCGATCGGGATGACATCATAAGCTTTGATATTCGGATAAGTAAAAATAAGGTGACTTAAAATCTGCATCGGATCAGTCGTATCATAAACTTTCAGTCCGGCAATACCATCACAGATAAAAAGCAGATTGCCATCTTTACCTAAGCCATGAGGATTGGTCATCCAGTAAGAGACAACATCAGATGGTTTAGTAATATCTTTAATATCTACAATATCAAGACAATTCAGAGTACCACTGCAGTTGGTCCCTGTTCTGAGTGTAATATAAGCAAGTGTATCATCAACAACCACCGGGTCACAACTCCTGGCATGTGTAAAAAATGTTTGCGATACCGGCCAAGATGGATATGAAATGTCAAATACTGCCATACCAGTAGTAGTGCCAAGGAACATTTCATTTCCAACAAGGAACATGGTTTGCACATTCCAGCCCGGATAAATATCATTAACTTTTACAGGGGTAGTTTTGTTGGTTATGTCGAAAACCTTAAGTGTGCTCTGATCAACCACATAGAGTACATTATCCTTAATTCCAAACCTTGCCATCGAACCGCCAAAGCCGACCCCGCTCCCGCTTACACCTGATGATGCACCCGAAGAGTTCACCTTATCCATAAAAGAAATACCACCCATGTAGTAGATCGGATACGGATTTGGATTGTTGTCCACTTTTTCCTTTATTGTTTTTAATTCCCAGTCTGTAACAACACCTTTATTAATATCGACATATGCTACTGGGAAATCAGTCTTGTATTGAGGAATAGTATAGGGAAGGATATCATTTACCCTTCCGGTCTCATGAATATTATTAATATTCTGAATATCAAGTGCAACAAGATCAACATAGCTGTCTGCATACATAATATAGCCTGAAATAGAAATATCGACAACTCCTGGCAATCTAACAAAGGTTTTCTTTACAGGAGAAGCCGG
>Ga0187886_1001197_pt1 | contig 24945 bp, 20 predicted proteins | sample June2016WEW_20_1_FD_133001 | JGI IMG/M metagenome (GOLD analysis project Ga0187886, IMG submission 133001) | Peatland microbial communities from SPRUCE experiment site at the Marcell Experimental Forest, Minnesota, USA - June2016WEW_20_150 | ecosystem: Environmental > Terrestrial > Soil >... | reverse complement strand
GGGCGGTCGCCTGCGTTCTCGTATCGATCTTCGTCGTCGCGAGCTGCGGCTTCCGGCTCGGAGGACCCGGCTACGGCGACACCGTGGACGGGATCGGCTGCGATAAGGGCGACAACGTCTCGTTTCGAGCCACCGTCCATCTGTGGCTGATCAACAGAGACGGCCGGCGCGAGGGCCCAACGGGCCGAGTCGGCAGCAGCGGCTCGGCCTGCAGCTACTGGGTGCAGACGCAGGACGACGAGGGCGTGATCCATATCCTGGCACCGTATCCGGTGACCCCCAAGCTCATAACATTCTTCATGATCTGGGATTACGCCATCCCGGCGGGCTCGGGCAACTCGGGCCCTTTCCGCGACGCGGCCGAACGCGGCGAGATCGTCGTCGACGGCACGGTGGTCCAGGGCGGGCCGGCGAGGGTCCTGCTGATCGATGGCGAGACGATCGAGTTGTACGCACCCGACTCCGACCCCCCATCGCTCCTGCCTGGGATCTAGGCCGCCGTGTCTCGCCTGGCCGCCCCGTTCGTCTTGGCCCATCCGAGTGCACCCGGTAGACACCGCTGCACCGCGGCGGAGTAGCTCAGTGGTAGAGCAGGCAACTCTTGAGCCGCCTCCCCGAAGCGCAGGCGGGTCCGGTGTGCGCACCCGAAGGCATGCCTCGCGCCGACCAGCGATCCCCTATGGCACCCGCAAGACGGGCGCCAGGACGACGGCGCGCAGTCGGTCATCGGTCACCATTGATGGCTGGTCGGGGCTCGCTTGGTATCTCGGCCTCAAGCCCTGTCGCCCCGACCAAACTCGCCAGCGGACTGCCCCGCCCGTCAGCTCCCCGGCGTGAAGTAGCCGGTGACATCGAAGATCACCTGGGCCGTGGGACCCAGAGTCGCGGCGGCATAGGTGACACTCAGAGTGCCACCGGCACCGAGAGCCACTGTGACCGCGTTGGCCCGGTCGTCACCAACCGGGAAGTTGAGAGTCGAGCTGGTCGGGTTGGCCATCGCCACAGGGCCCATGTACAGGAAGCCCCCGCTGGTCTGCTGGGTCACCGTCAGGTTGCCGGTCACGGCGATGGCGCCGGCGGCGACTCCCCCTTGCCCTGTGACCTGGAACGTCTGGGCCACATGGGAGCTGAAGATGCCCAGACCGCCGGTGTGATCGCGGGAGTCGAGGATGCGCGTTGGGGTGAGGGGGTGATAGGTGGCGCCGGAGGCATCGGGCGTGAAGTACCCGGTGACATCGAAGATCACCTGGGCCGTTGGACCCAGGGTCGCGGCGGCATAGGTGACACTGAGGGTGCCTCCGGCACCGAGAGCCACCGTGACCGCGTTGGCCCGGTCATCGCCAGCGGGGAAGTTGAGAGTCGAGCTCGTCGGGTTGTTCATCGAGTTGGGACCGACGTACAGGAAGCCCGCGCTGGTCTGCTGGGTCACGGTCAGGTTGCCGGTCACGGCGATGGCATTGGCGGCGACTCCACCTTGCCCGGTGACCTGGAACGTCTGGACCACATGGGAGCTAAAGATACCCAGCCCGCCTGTGTGATCGCGGGAGTCGAGGATGCGAGCCGGAGTGAGGGGGTGATAGGTGGCGGGGGCGACCGGGGGCAGACCAAACGCATACAGCTTGCTGTCGCATGACCCGACGTACACCACGCCGTTCGCTACAGCGGGCGACGACTCGATCACGCTGCCGGTGGTGGCAGTCCAGAGCGGTGTGCAGGTCCCGCCGCCACTCGCGCAGCCGCCGGCGAAGGCATACAGCGTGCGATCCTCGGAGCCGACGTAGACGACGCCGTTGGCGACCGCGGGCGAGGATTGGATCGCGCCCCCGGTTGTGGCCGTCCAGAGCGGCGTGCAGGTTCCGCCACCGCCTGCGCAGCCGACGGCGTAGGCATACAGCTTGTGATCGAGTGATCCGACGTAGACGGCGCCGTTCGCGACCGCAGGCGAGGAGGAGATCCCGCTGCCGGTAGTGGCAGTCCAGAGCGGTGTGCAGGTCCCGCCGCCACTCGCGCAGCCGACGGCGAATGCATACAGCTTGCCGTCGTCTGAGCCGACGTAGACGACGCCGTTCGCAACAGCGGGCGACGACTGGATCAGGATGCCGGCAGTAGCGGCCGTCCAGAGCGGCGTGCAGGTTCCGCCGCCGCTGGCGCAGCCGACCGCGAAGGCATACAGCTGGCCGTCGAAGGAGCCGACGTAGACGACGCCGTTCGCGACCGCGGGCGAGGAGAAGATCCGATCGCCGGTTGTGGCCGTCCAGAGCGGCGTACAGGTTCCTCCGCCGCTGGCGCAGCCGACCGCGAAGGCATACAGCTTGCCGTCGTAGGAGCCGACGTAGACGACGCCGTTGGCGACCGCGGGCGAGGAGTAGATCCAGCTGCCGGTGGTAGCTGTCCAGAGCGGCGTACAGGTTCCGCCGCCGCTGGCGCAGCCGACCGCGAAGGCATACAGCTTGCCGTCCTCGGAGCCGACGTAGACCACGCCGTTGGCGACCGCGGGCGAGGAGTGGATCGCGCTCCCGGTGGTGGCCGTCCAGAGCGGCGTGCAGGTTCCGTCACCATTTGCGCAGCCAACGGCGTAGGCATACAGCTTGCCGTCGAGTGATCCGACGTAGACCACGCCGTTGGCGACCGCGGGCGAGGATTGGATCTCGGTGCCGGTGGTGGCTGTCCAGGCGACCCCAAGGTGGGCAACGTTGGCGGCGGAGATGGTCGTCTCGGCGGCGTTGTAGCCGGAGTGAGCCAGATCGTAGTGGAACTGCGTCCAGTCGCCGCTGGTTATCGCTGGCGTTGCAGACGTCGGAGACGCCGCCACTGCCGCAGCGGGCATCAACGCCACGGCCAGAGCCGCCGCCGCGCCAATGGCGAACAGCCGGGCGATGGACCGGCGGGCATGGATATGAGCACGAACCGCAGCCTCGGAGATCGCCAGCATCGGACCCTTCCTCCCATTCTGTGCGGGGGGCCTGCCCAAAGGGGAAGCCAAACGCCGCCCGATCCAGTCCCCGAGCGGATCGGACGAGTTGCCCGCATCTGCCCCTGCTCGTTCTAGAAACCGCTTGTTCGGTGACAAACGAGCGCAACTTATGTTACTCGTGCCATTCGGACCCATCGCGGCTTCGGTGCGTGCCACGACAACAGCGGACGACGGTGCTGCTCAGGCTTCCCGCGGGCCACGCGTCCGACCGGCACCAGCTACTTGGCAGCGTGCGAAATGCATCGGTTCGCGGTCCCAGTGCTCGGGTGGCAATATCGGCTGCTTGCTTAGGAGCGTCCACTCCTCCTCGCCCTGTCTCAGAGACATCTCGCTCGGCCCCGGTGCGGTCTAGCCGAAGCAGCGGTTTACCCCGTCAGCGAGCATTCCTTCAGTGGACCTGAACCGATCTTCTCGGCATGCCCCAGGCGAACCTGCACCGCGTCGTCGCCGCCCCATCGGCTTGACAATCGAACGGGCGTTCTGTACCCTCCACTGGGAAGGAGGCGCCGGTGACCAAGCACGACGCCGAACGCAAGCGCAAGATCCTGGACTTCATCGCCGCGACGCTTCGCACGCGCGGCTATCCGCCGTCCGTCCGTGAGATCGCCGTGGCCGTGGACCTGGCGTCCACCTCGGCGGTCCACCACCACCTGCAGATGCTCGAGCGCGAGGGCTACCTCGAGCGCGGGGCCGCCCAGTCGCGGGCCATCCGCCTCACGCCCATGGCCGCCATGCGCCTCGGGCTGTCCGGTGAGCTGATGCCCCAGGCCGTCGCCGGGGAGGCCCACGTCCTGCCGATCGTCGGCGAGATCGCCGCCGGCGGCCCCATCGAGGCCTACCAGGACGCATCGGAGAGCATGGCCGTGCCGGACCTGCTGGCCCCCTCCGGAGACGCCTACGTCCTGCGCGTCCGGGGCGATTCGATGATCAACGCCCACATCCAGGACGGGGACTTCGTCCTGATCCGGCCCCAGCAGACGGCGCGTGACGGGGACATCGTGGTGGCCCAGGTGGAAGAGAACTCCGTCACCCTCAAGCAGTTCTTCAAGGAGGCCGGGCGGATCCGGCTCCAGCCCGCCAACCCGGATTACCCGGCCATGTTCTACAACGACGTCCGGATCCAGGGGAAGCTCATCGGGGTCATCCGCCGGCTGGACTAGCCGGAACGCCGGCCGCCCCGCCCGCGCCCGCGCCGGCGGCCAGCGGCCTCTCGTCCACAGCGAATGTCCACAATCCGCCAACACCGCATCGGAAATCGGGGATAGAAGAGACACGTCCGGCATGGTTCGTGGAGTCCTCCGGCGCCGGCCGCGCGACCATATCGGCAACCGCAGCCAGCCGCAGAACGGAGCCCGCACCGCCCGTGATCGACCGACTCCCACCCCAGAGCCTGGACTCCGAGCAGGCCGTGCTCGGCTCGATCCTGATCGATCGCGACGCGATCATCGAGATCGCCGATTTCCTGCACGCGGATGACTTCTACCGCCAGGCCCACGGCCGCATCTACGCGGTCATGCTGGAGCTGTTCGAGCGCCGCGAGCCGATAGACGTCGTGACCGTGGCGGAAGCCCTGGAACGGGCCAACGAGCTGGAGGGGATCGGCGGTGCCGGCTACCTCTCCCAGCTCGGCAACGACACTCCCACCGCGGTCCACGTCGCCCAGTACGCCCGCATCGTCGAGCGCAAGGCCATCCTGCGCCGCCTCATCTCCGCGGCCGGACGGATCGCCGCCATCGGCTACGAGGACGGCTCGGACATCCAGGAATCGATCGACCGCTCTGAGGCCGAGCTGTTCGCGGTCAGCCAGCGCCGCGCCAACGAGGGCTTCAGCCCCATCCGCGCCCTCCTGCACGCCGCCTACGACCGCCTGGACAACCTCCACACCCACCGCGGCGAGATCCTGGGCATCGCCTCCGGCTTCGTGGACCTGGACCTGCTGACGACCGGCTTCCAGCCGAGCGACCTCATCGTCCTGGCGGCCCGGCCCAGCGTCGGCAAGACGAGCCTGGCCCTCAACATCGCCGAGCATGCCTCCGTGCGCGAGGGCAAGACCGTGGGCGTCTTCAGCCTGGAGATGAGCAAGGACCAGCTCGTCCAGCGCCTGATCTCCAGCGTCGCCGGAATCGACTCGCAGCGCCTGCGCTCGGGCTACCTGGAAGAGCTGGATTTCGCCCGCATCGCCCCCACCATGCAGGACCTCTCGGAGGCTCCGATGTTCATCGACGACACGCCGTCGATCAGCACCATGGAGCTGCGGACCAAGGCCCGCCGCCTCCAGGCCGAACACGGGCTGGACCTGCTCATCGTGGACTACCTCCAGCTCATGATCGGCGCCAGCTCCTACCGCGACGCCAACCGCGTCCAGGAAGTGTCGGAGATCAGCCGCGGGCTCAAGGCGCTGGCGCGCGAGCTGAAGGTGCCGGTCATCGCCCTCTCGCAGCTGTCGCGCCAGCCGGAGATTCGAGGAGACAACGAGCCGCGGCTATCGGACCTGCGCGAGTCGGGCGCCATCGAGCAGGACGCGGACCTGGTCCTCTTCCTGTCCAAGGAGCAGCGCGACAAGGACAAGGACAGGGCCGCGGAAGAGGTCTCGAGCGACGGCGAGGTCGTGAAGCTGCACCTGGCCAAGCACCGCAACGGCCCCACCGGCCAGGTCAAGCTCTGGTTCAAGAAGAGCCAGACCCGCTTCATCAGCTACGCCGCCGAGCGCTACGCCGAGGCCGTCTGACCCTAGACTGCGATGCATAGGGCGGCATACCCCCGCCCGCCAAGGGAGGAGTTAGATGGGCGTGCTCATCGTCCGGGAGATGGTGGGAACCAGCCAGCACTCGTGGAGCGACGCGGCCCGCCAGGCCGTTGCGCTCGCGTCCAAGACGGTCCGCAACATCCGCTCCGTTGAGGTTGTCCAGTCCACCGCCCGCGTGGAGGGCGGCGAGATCGTGGAGTACCGCGTCCAGATGAAGCTGAGCTTCGAGTACGAGTCCTAGCAGGGGCCACTGCGCGAAGCTAAGCTGCCTGGCAGGAGACCGGGCCCTACTAATCGCGCCCGTTGGGTTCACACCGTCGGGTCCGTAACCTGCCGCTGATGTGGGAGGCGCAAATGGAGTCAGGCCGACACTATACGAGGGTGAAGGTGCGCCCTGCGATGCGCTCGCATTTGGTTGAGTCAAGAACGGCATGATCGGCTGGCGCTCCTCCTAGATCGGGATAGCGAGGATGCCATTCGCCCGCGGATCTCCGGCGGACGCGACGCCGGCTTCCAGGCACCCGATAAACCGGACGAGCGCCTCCGACTGACCAGTCAGCCCGATTTCTGCCTCGCCATCTGCTGAGAACAGTGATATGTAGTCGATGGGGCCTCGGGGCGGAAGGAGTTGAGGGAGGCGCCATGACGCCTCTCCATTGCCCCGCATGGACGGGAGTGCGCAGACGATGATTTGCACGCGGCCACCGTCGTCGGTCGCTCCGCCATCAAGGGTCCAGCAGAGGTGTCCAAACGCCGACCTCCCGGTCGCCTCAATCGCCGGGATCGTCCCTTCCAGGTGCTGGATTCGGTGGCGCTGCGTCTCAACCAGGGAGGTCGCGTTGAGAAAGTCCCGCACGACGACCGATTTTCTCGGGACACCGCGCAGGTTTCGTACGAGCCCATCCAAGCGATGAACCCAGTCGACGATCGCCCATGCATCCGCCAGAACCTCCTCCGCGGTGATTGCGCGCGTGATCCCGACAGACAGAAGGAACGCCGCGAGGCGCCCGTACAGAAGGTCCACAACGTTGGCGCTGAAGGCGATGGCGTCGAGTTGCGCTGCCTGCCGCGCGTCGATGTCGCCGCGGATGCGCAACGGTGAATCCGGGGGGACGAGAGTCACGTTGACGAGTATAGGTTTCGCGGACGTGCTCACCCCTCCCTCCTTGCTTAGGTGGACGTCAAGGCGCGGCGATCCTGAGGCCAAAGGCAGCCGTCAGTCGTCGGGCCGGATGAGAGGCTTCGCGCCGATTGTCACGAGCCGGCGTATGGCTCCCAGAATTGGCTCGGTTGTGGCGGAAGCAGGATTGTGACGCTCTGGCGTGCGCGGGTGATGGCGACGTAGTGCAATCGGGCTGTACGCTTCGCTTCGATGACGTCCCTCGGCGTAATGTCTCGCGGGTCGTGCACGAAGATGACCGCGTCCAGCTCGCGGCCCTTAGCTTGGTGGAAAGTCATCAGCTTGACCGGAGCCCCTCCGTCGGGAAGCAGCTCCAACATGGCAGTCGTATGGCGGGCCGATGCGATCCCTGCCAGAGCAGTTACCCGGAGCGTGTCGAGTGGCTCGTTTGACATCGCAAGCGTCTGCCCCATCAGATCGTCAAGACCCCACTCCCACAGTCGCGCTCCACGCTCGCCAACGAATGTCTGAGGCCAGAACGCTCGCGCCGCTACGAGGAACTCGCCAACCGGTCCGCCCGCGCATGCGAGGAAGTGTGTCTGCGCCTGCAGGAGGAGTTTGACAAGGCCTGCCGGAAGGTCCTGCTGGTTGGAGACAAGCTGATATGCGAGCGCCGGTATGCGCCTGCGGGACGAACTCGCCGCGCAGAAGAGGCCGATCCGCTGCAGCGCGACATCCCAGCCCACCTTGCCAACGGCCACGCCAGCAAGGGCTGCCGCAGCGAGCTGCGCATAGGCGGAGGCAGCGCCGAGACCGGCGATCTCGTGCTCGATACCTTCGCTCCGGAAGCGGTCAGCCAGCTCATCCACCATCACTTTCTGGGTAACAAAGACCCCGATGCTTCTGGCGGTCCCGCTGCCCAGCCGCCGCACCTCATCGACCACCGCTGTCGCAAGTGGATCGCAGCCGCGGATGATGTTGAGACGATGCGCGCCCATGGCCTCGCGAATGACGGCCGCGTCGAAGTCTCGCTCCAGGAACGCACGGCCAAGGCGGGGCGTGAGATTCGTAGGGTCCCGGTGGGAAGAAGGCTCAAGTTGAATCTCGCGGGGGCCGCGGGCCCGGAGATCGTCGATCCGTCTGGCAGAGACACCCGAATCTGGGAGCCCATCGTAAATCATCTGATTCATGTCGGCCAGGCAGATCAGCTGGGCATGCGGCGTGAGAAACCGAAGTAGCTGGTCTTGGTCTGGACCAGTGTCCTGGTACTCGTCGCAGATGACCGCGACGTACCGAGCTTGATACTCATCTCGCAGCCACGGAGCGCGATCAAGCAAGGCCAAGGCAGCCGGAAGCAGGGACTTGAACGGAAGCTCCCCGTCCGAGACGAGTCCGAGGGCTTCCTCGACCTCCGTGTAGATGACGACGGGTTCCGGTCCGCCTCCATCAAAGCGGCGATGCTGATTCAGCAGCATCGTGGCGAACGAGTGAAAGGTTTGGATCTCGACACGCTCCCCCAGTGGGGGACGAAGGACGCGGGGCAGACGGGTCGTCAGCTCGTGCACCGCCGCTCGGGAGAACGTCAGGAACAGCACTCGCCTGGACGATGTTTCGGGCTCCCTCTCGAGGAGGTGGCGCGCGGTGAGCAGGGCAACCGCCGTCTTCCCGGTGCCTGGGCCACCGGTAACAAGGACAAGAGGTTCTGTGGCGTCGTACACGTCGCGTTGGCACCGCGTTAGATCGCTCAAATCGATCACTGGTGCCGGACCAAGCCTTGCTCGGCTCGCTCCGTCGCGAGTTGATGCAAACGGTTGATCACGGCGATTGCGCCGGGACTTAGCGCGGAGTCGTCCAACGCTTCCACGAACGCGCCGTGGAGTGAGCCGGACCTCTGGTGGAGGACATCGATCGCTAGCTGTCGGAGACTTGGCCCTGTTCGCGTCTGCCAGTCAGGCGGGAAGCTGAGGTCGTTCATCCCGTCGAGAAGGACCTGAAGCGCGCGGACGATCTCAACGTCCGGAACGCCATCGAGCAGGAGCCGTTCTAGCGCGGTCCGCGGCGGCAACCACAAGGCCACATCGACTGAAGCGACGGTATTGTTGACGGCAGCAGACGGCTCCGCGCTAGCGGGCTGGTCATTGTCGAGCAGCGCCACCGCGTAAATGCCGAGTTGGCGCGCAGCGTTTCCTAGTTTGGGAAACTCGCCAATTCCGCCCGCCTCGATCAGTGCGATACCGCTGCCCGTGAGCGATGGGCACAAGCCGAGCTGGTGAGCGCGCTCGGCCAGAGTGCCTAGCCCTAGATGATCGTGCGGGCCATCGACCAGGATGACTGCGCTGGCACTCAGAGCACCGATGAACTTCGAGCGGTAGTGGTGAGCCGCGATCCGGTCCGACTTGGTTCGTGTCCGTATGCCTCGGGCTGCTTTGCGACGGGAGCCTTCACGATAGAAACGCACGACCTCCTCGGGGCCGAAGGCCTCGATCGCACCTGGCGACCTCGTGGCCATGATCAGCTGTCCAGCTGACTGTCGCAGCTGCCCCGCGACGTGTCCGGCCAGGTAGGAGTCCAGCTCGCCGCCAAAATCATCGACCGCAACGATCGTCCCGGGTCGGCCAGACGAGGCTGCGAATAGCACTCCGGCTCGGAGCGCAGCCAAAAGAGTCGAACCATGGCGGATAGCGGGCAGATGATCCGGGCCTCCCTGGAGAGTGATGGCTGACGTCAGGGAGCGAAGAAGGCCGGACGGCGCCCCGCCCTCGGGAAGGAATCTGACCAGGTCGGATGCTGGGCGGTTTGGATCGAATCGCCTTACCGACCTTAGTGGCCTGAGCACGAGTTCGAGCGCTGACGCGACGCGCTCTTGCCCGGAGAACTTCGCCGACGCGTCCTCCACCTCATCAAGGAAGCGATCAACGGCGTCGCCGAACGCCTCGCCCTGCTGCCCTTCCACGAGGTCCCGTAGCTCTCCCCGACCCAAGTCCAACGGCCGCGCGGATAGACCACGCTGCCAGAAGAACGGGAGGAGCTGTCTCTGGTCGCGCTTGACCAGCTCGTACAGTTCTTCCTCGGGGTCCGAATTCTTCGGCCAGTAGATGCTCTCTTCAAAGGCACCGTCAGGACGCAGCGCGAGTCTGTATGCCACGCGGACGACCGGCTCGTGACCTGCCGCTCCAAGGGCTACAGCGTCGGGCGCTGACGTGATAAGCTGTTCGCCTTCCCGGTCCCACCACTCCCAATACGAGACTAGGGCACGCCGCTCGGCCTCCGAAAGGTCGCCGAGCACCAACTCAACGATGACCTCGCGTGACGTGTCCTCCTGGTAGAAGTCAAGTTCCTCGCCACGTCTCGTACGAAGGTACTCGGGATCCAGAACGCGAACGATCGCCTCGATCAGATCGGAGCGGCCAGCACCAGGCTCACCAACAAGGCATGCGTTATGCCCGATCGGAATGGCGATGTCTTCGAAGCCGCGGAAGTTGCTAATCGAGATTCGGCGGATCGCAACCACGGGCGCGCAAGCCCCCCTTTGAGCAACGCGGCACCCGGTGCCGCATCCAGCACGGGACGTCGGGCGGGCCGTCTATCACAGCTGCGCCCGTCTCCGGGCGAGTATCGCGGGCTACGCCGCTCCACTCCAAGATCCCAATAGGCCTATACGGCCAGACCTGAACGGCCCCGACGCTCTCTTGAAGCGCACCTAGGATCGGCCAAGGGCTCGCGGTGCGGGGCCGCTGCACGACCGTAGCAGAGCAGGCTTTGTTGCGGCTTATCGAGCGCTTCGGTCGACACGCGGAAGGAATGACGACGACGAGCCGCCTCGCTTCCGAGAGACGTCGCTAGCTGGGTCTTTGCTTGGAACACGGATGAAGTAGGCAGTCGTTTCTTCTATTCGATCGAGTTCGATCTCGGCGTGATCGGCCAGGTAGATGGCATCGTCGGACGATGCGACCGTCGTCAGAAGCTGGCCGAACTCGACCACCCTCCGGTCGTTCCGGGAGAGCGTGAAGCCTGCCGCCGTGAGCCGGGCAAGCTGGTTTCGGGCCGCCCAGACCGCCTGCTTTCTGCTACGCACACGGTGCCCTGCGGTGCTCTTGCGGCATGCAAGAACCATGTCGAAACTAATGGGCTCCTTCGCTGCTGCGACGGGCGTCGCGCCGGACATCTCTCCCTTGACCGGCTGCGAGTTGACGACGACGAACCCGGCGCCAAGTACGGCCTGGGCCAGCGCGTGCCACCCTTCCTCTCGTGAGTGGTGGTACGTGAAGATGAGCAAGCCGTCATCCCTGAGGACGCGGTGACACTCGCGGAAGACGCCCTTGAGCTTTCTGGAGAATGAGTCCGCTTCGGTGTCCTGCACCTCTGCGGAACTGCGCGTCGACACCGCCGCAGCCGGACGCCCTATCTGCTGCCAAGCGTGGAAGAAGTCGGCCAGCTCGGAGTAGTGGACGTTGTCGAAGAATGGCGGATCGGTAACGACCAGGTCGACGCTCTTGTCGCGCAGTCCAAGGGCCGAGGAATCGCCGCACGATAGGTAGATGCCTCGCGCCTTGAGCCGCTCGCTGCTTGGCCACTCATCCACAATGCCCGTGAAGGAGGGCGAGGCGCTAATGCGCTTCTCGCTCATGGCCAGGCCGATCTCCGTCGGCCGTGCGCGGTACGCAACGGCGCGCAGCAGCCGGCTCTTGTAGAGACCCGAGAACGAGCCCGAGCTTTTCGGCGTACCCCAGACGTTCGCCTCTATCGGCGTCCGCTCCGGCTTCAGTATGTGGTGCGAGAACATGTGCCGGACGGCCCCGGTGCCCTCGCCTTTGTACGATGCGAACATGTTGTTGAACTCAAGCAATCCGGAGAACAGGGTTAGCATCACTCTCCGAACCGGCTCATCTGGCAGCGTGGCGATAGCGGTCCGCAGCCAGCCAAGAGCGAGGAGCTGGCGGTCATTGAAGAAGTCGCGCCATTCTGTGAAGCCGTAGCGCATCGCCTGGCGAGTGTTGTGGCCATGCTCCAGTGCGAGAGTCGGAAGGAGGATCCCTCCCTCCGCGACATCGCGCGACAGCGTGTCCGACGCTCTCGCGTAGGCCGCGAGATCTGAGGCGGTCGCGCGAACGTACTCCTTCTCACCGTCGGGTCGGAGAACGAGTTTGGCGTAGAGACGATAGTCGGGCCGTCCTTGCCGCCCGGAGAAGGCATCGAGGATTCGAAAGGCATGCCCGCAATGTGGGCACGATGCGGCCGGACCCTTGGCGCTACCAACTGTTGGATCGAAGCGGTGGGCGCATCGCCGGCACACCTCGTCGCTTCGCTCGTATCTGCCTTCGAAGACTTCGCCGCACTCCGGGCACAGGACCTGGACTTCTGGCTTGCGTTTGGGGTAGGCGTTCCGGGCGAAGATGTACGACGAGAAGAGGTCCACCGGCCGGGCGCATCGCGGACACGAGGCCTGCATCACCCAGAAGTTGTAGAGGACGTCGCTCGCCTGGTCCATACTGCTCTTGGCCCGGTAGAGATCGCGGATCCTCTGGCCGACCCCCTCCTGCAGGTACGTGAAGGCTGCCGCCAAGGCACGGACATCCATTGGGCCGAACGCCGTCCTGACCGACTCGACTGCTACGGGATTGATATCGCGGCCAAGAGCAATGAAGCCGAGCTTGTGCGCCTCTCCGATGGTCGTGCCCGACCCCATGAACGGGTCGAGCACGGTCCTGTCGCTGAATGCCTGACTCGCGTAGAACTCGGCTGGCAGGTCCGCGTCGGGGTCAAGCACAGCGCCGAGAAGGATGCCACGAAAAACCGATCCCAGCCTCTGCGCCCACCATTTGTGCAGGTGATAGACGGGCCTGTGGATCTCCTTGCGCCAACTCTCCCGTTCGCCGATCTCCGACAAGAACTCGAAGGGGAATTCGTCGCTCTCGATGAGTGCTGACTCAGTCCTCATCGTCATCCGCGGCTTCTAGTTCGATCTGCGACGGGTCAAATGGGCCAAGCGAGACTGCAGTCGTGGGCGAGCCCTGGAGTCGCCAGGCACGGAACGAGTGCTCCTTGCCGGCGCTTGGGTTGGGCACGGTGCGAGGGGTGATTGTGTTGGCTCGGAGATCGAACGAGTAGCTCACGATGATCTCGGGGGCTTCTGTGCGAACCAGGCGCCCAACCTGGATGAAGCCGGGGCCTGGCTCCATGTCGGTCGGCAGGACAAGCGTCTGATGGTGGGCGGCCCCATCGATGAGCCGGAAGGGGGTCGGCACGACGTACATCTTTCTGTCGCGGATCATGATGTCGCCGTAGCTGCCAAAACACTTGATGCTGCGGTTCTTGTGCTCGTACTCACGAGCCGCATTCAGGAAGTCGCCGTGGCAGACGACGAGATCCAGGACGGGATACCTATCGCCGTCAGGCTTAGCCGGGTACCGGCCAAACACGTAGAAGATGGCCCTGCCGTTGTGAAACCCGGTCGGCATTTGGCTGTTGCTGTCGAAGGTGGCGTCGCGCCCCGGATAGGCGAGCCCCTTCAGCTCGTAGCCCTCTTGATACTCCACCATGCGGAAGTCCGGGTAGGAATTGCGGCCGCCCATCTCCAACGGGGAACCGAGTTCGGCGAGCCTGTCACCGAACCAGCTCTGGAAATGGAACTCCTTGTCCCTGCTGCTCTCGCGCTTGATGAGTACGTTCCGCTGGATTGCCTGGACGCTTCGCCGGAACGCCAGCGGTGCCGTGGTTGCCGCTCTCTGCTCCATGCCATCAGGATAGCGACCGAGCATGTGCTCGGGCGTGCGACAGACCCCATGAAGGTGGCTGAGCTGGACCGCATAGCCAGGGAGCGCCAGAAGGCCCTGGACCGATATGTCCGCGACCGCGATGCGACCAGGCTTGGTGAGGCAATGACCGCCCTCGACCGTGACCGGGCCGCGCTCCGGGCTCCCAAGCCGGCTGAGCCAGTGCCTGCAGACGTCGCCGTCCGCTTCCTCCGGGAACTGCCCCAGACGTGGGCCAAGGGGGGCAAGGGCCGAGCGATGCTGGCCACGGCGCTGTTCGAGCGGATCGACATCCTGGGGATGCGCGAGGCGATGGTTCATCTCAGCTCGTACGCGGTCCGTCACGGACTGGCGGCAGTGCTTCCAGCTGAGCTGCGATTACCCGCAAGGGGTCGGGGCGAGAGGACTTGAGGCCGAGATAACAAGTTAGCCCGCGAGCTAACCTGCCCGCCCGACCGCCCGCCGAAATACGCTGCCGACCCTGTTGGGGTAGTGGCCCGCGATCATACTGACTTGAACCCTCAGCCCGTCATCTGAGGCGCAGAAGGGGTTCATGGCGATGGAGAGCCGGCGACGCTGGCTGGTTGGTCTATTCGCGGTGGCCGCTGTCGTAGTCGTGGCGGCAGGAAGCCTCGTGGCCCTGGGAGCCTTCCGGCTCGATGCCGCCGGTAAGAGTCCAACGGCGGCGACCTCCCTGGTGTCTGGATCCGCTGCGTCGCCGAGGACCCCAGCGTCCAGCCCTACCCCTTCGCCGATTCCAAGCCCGACCCCGACTCTTTCGGCCGGCTATACGGCGGGACCATCACGGATCGTTTACGTCGCCTCGGACGGAACTCAGCTCCAAGTGCCCGAGATTACGGGGCTGACCGCGTCTCTCGCCGCCGGCAAGGTCACGTACGCCGCCCTAGCCGGCAACACGTACAAGCTCAACGCAGGTGCCTACGCTGGGGTGTTCAACCCCTTCGTCAGCGTGAAGAAGGAGCAAGTCGGAGGAGTTACGCTTGAGCCCGTAGTCGTCTCGAAGCTCATCGCCGACAGCCTTGTCTCGATCTCGGCTCAGACAGACAAGTACATGGCGGCCCTGCCTCTCGATGTGAGGACCGTGACAGCCGCGACAGCGTTGAACATCGACTACGTCAAGGGGTATGGCGGCGCGATACCGATTGTGCTGATCAGCTTCAATGGCGAGTTGCCCGTCACGAACATCCTCCCCGACACGAAGCAGGTCCTCGTCGCGGCGAACACGTTCACCGGATGGATTTACGCTTGGCCACTTCGTCTCGATGCCAAGTACGTGACGAACATATACCCGGGAAAGGAGGAGTACTACCTCACCGTAGGTGGGCAATTCGAGGGTTTCACAGCCAGCAATACCGGCACCACCGTGAATGCTCCGTTCGGAGGCAGGATCTGCGACACAACAGAGCCGGTAAGCATCACTGAGGGGGCAGGTCAGGAGTGGCGCGACATGAACCCCGACCACGTCCTGATGGTTCCCGGATCGAACGTCCCGGTCTTCGTCGCTACCGGGTGACGTGCACAAGGTCTGAGGGGGCGGGCGAGAGGACTAGAGCCGACACTTTACGGGTGAAGGTGCGGCGCGGCCGAGTGACGGTCGACGCACGCCGGGCATCGGCCTGACCGAGTTCGCGGCCTAACCCTGCTCGACCGAGTACCTGTGCTCCGCCCTCCGTGCAGCCTCAACCGAGGCAACCAGCTAGCTCGCGCGAGGCTCGGGCCCGAGAAGATCATTTGGGCTGGACAGCAAGCGACCGAAGTCTGAGCTTGAACGCAACCTCATGCTTGGCGTCTGAGCGAGGGAGACGAGCGTCATGCGGGAGCAGGGCCTCAACCCAATCGACGATCTGCTGAGCGGAGACAACCAAAGCCATAGCTCGCACTGCGTCTACGGGAACACCCGTCGCGTCCTCCGCAGTCCCGGTGTGCACGAGCGAGTTCCGGGCCCGTTCAAGGTCCTTGAAGGCAGTCCATAGGCTCGGCTCTTCGTTCTTGAGAGAGTGGCCACACAAGAGTTGAAGGAACGAGTCAAGCTGTTCATCAGGGAGGGGAGCACGCTTCCGTGCCGTCTGCCACTCCCAGTAGCCTTTGGGAAGGCGCCGAGCCGTCGGCATCTGGCCGAGTGCGCTGTCGAGGAACACCTCCAGGCCGGCGTAGGCCAAGGAGATTGCCGGAGCGACCGCGGGTAGCAGTGCCTTGGCATCCAGCAGGAGTGTCTCGTATGCCGGCGGCTCGTACGATCCCACGAGCCCGGCAACGAGACTCCAAGAATCGGCTGGCAGACCATTCACCACCATGCTGTTCCCGCCCAGCGTCTTCATTCGGTGGAAGCCGTTTCGGTGAGGAAGTAGCTCCCCAGTCTCTCTGATGTAGGCTCCGAAGCAGACCAGGTCCAGTGGTTGAATGGCGAAGATCCGCTCATTCCGCGCGATGGTCCGCAGAGTAAGTAGCCACTTGTTGACGGCCTTGACGATGTCCGCGGGCGAGGGATCCCCCCAGGAGAGATAGTCAATCTCCTGGCCGCCGCTCCACGCTCGGCGGTTGAACCTAGGGCGGCGAAACTGAAGCGTCAGCAGATCGCTTGGGACCGTGGGTACTGCATCGAGTAGAACGTCGGGGTCGGCTTCCTGATTCACGGCCAGACGGGCAGCTTGCTCCGTTCGGAAGGGGGGCGGCTCATCGTGCCGAATAGCAGAGTGGCGCAGGGACTCTTGCGGGGGGAAAACCGTCACCAGATACGGCGGCATACGAAAGCTGACAGGGTCGTAAGTGGCCGTGACTGGTACGGCCAACTCAAACGGCAGGAGAACGTTAGCTTGAAAGATGACCCGAGCCCGACTTGTCATCACCGTCTCCTACGCCGCTATTGCGGCTTCAGCGACTGCGATGGCTATCCGGCGTCGCCGATCCGGGGCTGCTGACTCGATCTCCGCCTGGATTGCCTTGTCCGGCAATCTGAACAGTCCGACATCGCTGATCTCCCTCACGGCAATGAGCATAGCGGTGCTCCGTTGAGACGACGAGTCGCCGAGCGCCGAGTACACGCGATCTCGGAGCCCGTCCTACCCTGAGGAGATCGGAGGTCGTCAAGGAGTCAGGCCGAGCCTATACGAATGCCATGAAAAGGCGCGAGAAGGAGGCCCGCCGGTGACAAAGTTGGGTTGTCAAGGCAACCAGCACCGGGAGGCTCCACGCCATGTTGTACGCCGGATTGGACCTGTCGCGCCAGAGGCTTGATGTGCACGTCCTCGACGAGGAGGGCCGGACTGTCGAGGTGATGGCCGTTCACCCCGACGCGGACGCTCTGCGCACCCTCGCACGCCATGCCCTGAGGCACGGCCAGGACGTGACCGCGGCCATAGAGTCGATGACTGGCGCCCGCTTCGTCCAGGATCAGCTCGAGCGCTGGGGCTGGGACGTCGCCATTGCGGACGCCGTGAAGGTCAAGGGCCTGGCCCCGCTGGCGGCCAAGACCGATCGCATCGACGCCTGGGTCCTGGCCGAGCTGGCGAGGCGGGAGCTCGTGCCGGCCATCTGGCTGCCCGATCCGACAATCCGTGCCGAGCCCGAGAGGGCTCGCTTCCGGCTCCATCTCGTCCGCCATCGCACCGCCTTGAAGAACCGCATCCATGCCACGCTCATGACGTTCGGCTACTCGGTCCCCGTCAGCGACCTGTTCGGCATGAATGGACGCGAGATCCTCGGACGGCTCGCCATTCCCGAGCCCTGGGCGAAGACGCTGACCACAAGCCTGCGCATGATCGACGAGTTCAACGTCGAGATCGCCGTCTGTGAGGCCGACCAGCGACGCCTCGGGGCCGACCACCCCTACATCCCGCTGCTACGGACTGTGCCAGGCGTAGGCCCGCTGCTGGCCTACACGATCGCGGGCGAGATCGGCGACATCGCCCGTTTCGAGAGCCCCAAGAAGCTGGCCGGATACACCGGGCTCTGCCCAATTGTGCGCCAGTCGGGCCCCAACGACCGACGCGGACCGCTGGCCAAGAACGGCCCCAAGTACCTGCGCTGGGCGCTCATAGAAGCTGCCACTCACGCCGCTCGCGATGTCCGCTATCGGGATCGTTACGAGCGGACCAAGCACCGCCTCGGCCGCCAGCGAGGCGCCAAGGTCGCCCGCGTCGACATCGCTCGGCAGCTCGCCGAGGCCATCTGGCACGTCCTCACCAAGAATGAACCCTTCGGCCCGGCAGGCCCCGCCTTCACCCTGGTCGCTTGACGACCCTTATACGAATTGGGCCGCCGGAGCAGCCTCCAACCGGACCTTGTCCTTCCTATCCTGAGAAGGCCATAGAGAGATGAGCGCTGCTCGATCCTGCCATCAGTCCGCCGGGCCATGAACTGACCCAGGCTCAACTCAGTTACCCACGTTGACGGCCGGGCTCCTTTTCATAGAGGGTGAAAGTGCGAGGCGCCAGCGACGCCGAACTGCGACGAGTAGCCGGGTAGCAGCGGGGGCGTCAGGGGGGTTGGGTTTGCCATCGTCTGGCGCACCCTCTGCAGCATGATGTCACGGCGGGTGGGGCCGACGCCAGGCATTGGATCCCCCTCAAGTGGCGTCCGTAGGCCAGGCCTCGCCGATGACGCTCGCGACATGGTTTGCCCAGGCAGCGGACTTGCGCACATCATCCTTGCTCGGCTGAAGGCCCTTGTATCGCCAGGTCTCGCTGAGCTGCCTTAGCTTCCGGAAATCGCCGCTTGCAGCCGGATAGCGAGCCGCCAGCGCGATGAAGCGATCGTCACTTCTTCCGTGGTGGAATCCGAGGAAAGCCTCGGCTGCCTCGAACAATTGGAGGGCGGTGTAGTAGTTGAGCGTTGGGAGCCAGACATGATCGCCCGGTTGCGTCCAGTTCTTGAGACGTTCCGCTAGCTCGGCGTTGAGTCTGGCAGCGACCTCGTGCTGGGGTCGCTCGCTCACCGTTGGCGAGCAGTGACCAGATCCGGGCACTCAAGATCGATGTGCCCAGTCGGATCGGGCTCCCCCCAAGCAGTCTCGACCACGCGGTAGTCATACTGCGACCCGCTAGTGATGGTCAGAGTCCTGAGACGTGGCTCAAGCCAGTCGATCGCTTCGTCCCACGGACCATCCACGGTAACCCGAAACTCAACCCTATTGCCAGAGATACGGGCGGTGACTCGCTGGAGATTGGGCAGCCCTGAGGTCGCCGAAAGGAATGCCTGGATAACTCGATTGGTCGTGGTTTCAGCGACCATATCGGCCAAACTGGCCAACGACACGGTCATCCTCCCTGTCATGGTGTGCGGGGGCGACGCCTTCCGAGGCCACCCGAACCGCCCAAGCACGCCGCCCAAGGATAGACGTCTCCCCGGCTGAGCAGCGGGGGCGGGATCAACAACCATTACGTCACTCATTGTTCCACCATTCCACCACACTATCGTCCCGTCGCGCTGGACGGTTCAATGGGCGGTCCGTACGGCCAGGTACTACGCCGCGTGATGGTCACTTCCGTGTCGGAGGCCCCGGTGGGGCTCTGCACGGTGGGCGCCTCGTGCGGCAATTCTGTCGCCGGGGTGCAACTCCGCTGTGCCAGTCGCTGTCTTTCCTGCATGAAGATGTTCGACCGCCTCACCTCCAGAGCGGCCGATCCACTTGGGGACGGCTCGGGCAGCCGATCCCTGATGCTGGCCTCCGATCCTGGCAGCCCCTCCTGGGAGCTGCCTGAAGTATAGGCACCGGCTGCCGGGGGAATGCAAGCTCCGCGGATCGAGTCGGGCGTGGCTCACGGAGCCGGATGATTCAGGGCCACTACCAGGGTCGCGACCGCGACCAAGACACTCGCGACGGTCGCGAAGGCCATCACTACCGTGGCGATCGCCATAATGGTTGTCTGGCGTTCGGCCGCCAAGGATGCTCTGACCCACGCCCGGCGATTGTATTCGGCGACGACGGCCTCATGGGTCGTCGCGACCGACGCGAGCTTGTCCGCCTGGCGACGGAGTTCATCGTCGGACATGTGAACCAAGCTCATGCTGATCCCTCCGCGGCGTTCCGATGAGCCGCTATCGTACGCGGCCGGGTGCCTCGGCGGTTGCGTCCGTGCGCGACATGCCCGATCGCCGAACGACCTTTGCGACCCTGAGTCCGGACCGACTCCACTCAAGGCTCGGACTGGTCCCGTCTGATCGTCGGCACCGTCCTGACAGTCCAACTCGCACGACGCCTGCGTGGGCGGCAGGCAGCGTTGCGGTAGCACGCCGAGGGTTCGCCCGCGGCGCCGAAATAGATCGATGTCGGAAGTCGCTCAGGATTTGAACCTCCGACCATCTCATCCGAGGTCGGATGCAGGAGCGCCCTCGGTCAAGATCGGTGGCCGCCCAAGTCCGCCAATCCTCCATAGGTCCGCCGTAGGGCAAGTGCCGCATTGACCCCGGTACTTTCGGGTGGTTACCGTTCCAAGGGTCCGGCTAAACCTACGTCACGCCTGCCGGATGAGAACGCTCGGACGCTATGCGGCCCCAGCCGAACTAGGGCACTTGAGCGGGGACCAAGCAACCAGTGCCACCTGCTGCGCGTTGGCCTGCGCCAGGAGCGAATTCTGATGTCCCCCGAACGAATAGGCAGGGTTTGGTGAGTTCTGTGCGCCACCGCCTGGAGTCGATCCTCGTAGTCGTCGGTGCCGCCCTGATGGCAGCAGTTGGCGGCGGGGCAAGCTACAGGCCGTTCTGAGTACCACTGTGTAGTAGCCGCGCGGACGTCTGCCACCGCTTGATTCACTGGCTGAGCGAGGAGTGGCGATGAACCGGCGGCTAGGATTATCGATCGCCATCGTCGCGCCAGTGAGCGGGTTGCTCTTCGCTGGCGCTGTTTTGGTGTTCCCGATCGATGCACCCATATCGATCGACGGCAGCGCCGCTGGCGTTCTTCCGGGTGTCGCTTTCTGGGTCGCTCTGACACTCGCCGGCTCTTCTCTGGCGGTTCGCATGCCGGGCGGCACCCTCGTCGACATCTCATTCGCCCCAATGGTGGCCGCCATGAACCTCGGGGGCCCAGCCGCGGCGGGCTGGGTCGCCCTTATTGGGAGCACCCAGGCTCGAGAGCTGAGGCGCGGAGTGCCTCGGTGGCATCTCCTGGCGAACCGCTGCGTGTTTCTTGCGCCTGTCCTCCTGGGTTCCCTCGCACTGCATGCGGTGCCATCCCGGTCGCTGCCGGCCGTGGATTTCGGGGCGACGCTCGCGGCCGGGTTCGTCTGTTTCTCCCTCAATTTCGCGCTCGCCGCCGTCTTCATTTCTCTTCGGACTGGCGAACGCTTCTCCACTCCGATCCGCGCCGATGCAGGCGCCTGGGCAAGCATGCTGGCTCTCGTGCCCGTGGCGTGGCTTATGGCGCAGATGTACATCAAGGCGGGGTGGTGGGCGGTGCTGCTGTTCGCCGTGCCGCTGTACACCACGCGGGTCGCGTATCGCCGTTTCGTGGAAGTCCGGGAGATGTTCACCGAAACCGTGCGCAGCCTGGCGGAGGCGGTGGACAAGCGCGACACGTTCACGAGCGGCCACAGTCACCTGGTCCAGGCGATGGCGATGGACATCGGGCGGGTCATGAAGGTGAGCGATGCCGAGCTGGAGGCCCTGGAGTGGGGCGGCCTCCTCCACGACATCGGCAAGATCGGCGTGCCGGACAGGGTGCTGCTCAAGCAGGAGCGGCTCACGCGCGACGAGCGGGCGGTCATGAACTCCCACCCGGCGCTGGGCGCGGAGATCATCGGCCCGGTCACGCACCTGGCCGCGGAGCTGCCGATCATCCGCCACCACCACGAGTGGTTCAACGGATCGGGCTACCCGGATCGTCTCGTGGGCGACGACATCCCGAGACTGGCCCGCATCCTCCACGTGGCCGACGCCTTCGAGGCGATGACGGCGGCACGCCCCTACCGCATGACGCCCCTGACGGCCGAACAGGCCCTGGCGGAGCTGCGCAAGTTCGGCGGCATCCAGTTCGATCCGGACGTGGTGGACGCCTTCGTCAAGACGAAGTGGGCGCACGGGCTCCCGGACCCGGGACAGCAGCAGGTCCGTGAGGTGCCGTTGATCGGTCACGTGGCGGGCACGCTGGCCCCGCCGGGCCGGCCTCCGGGCCCGGCCGCCTAGGCCGTGCCCGTCCTCGGAGTCTTCCTGGGGCTTGGGCTGGGGCTTCTCGCCGGCGGGCGCATCGACAACTTCGCGAACGTTCGACTGCGCTGGCTGCCGGTCCTGCTTGCGGCTGCCGTCGCGCGCTTTGGCCTGGATGCCTCGCTCGCGGCCGGCGACATTCCGAACGCCCTGCGACTGTGGCTCGTCCTGGCCACGTACGTCCTGCTGACGGCCATGCTCCTGGTGAACAGGAGCCTGCCCGGCCTGACCGCGGCCGCGCTGGGGACCGCGGCGAACGGCATCGCCATAGTGGCCAACGGGGGCTGGATGCCGGTCTGGCAGCCCAGCCTGGCCGCCGCCGGGATGGACTCCACCAGGGTGCACTCGGGCTTCCACACCCTGCTGACCGGACCGGTGGACGCGAACTTCTTCGCCCACGGCGGGCCGCTCGTGGACATCATCGCCATTCCGATTCCGATCCCGATGCTTCAGTCGGTCGCCTCGATCGGCGACGTTCTCCTTGCAGCCGGCCTGGCGTTCTTCGTCTTCGCCGCCGCCGTTGGATCCCCCGCGCTCGTCCCGGCGGGACCGGCGCTGCCCGGGGCCGCGGGCGTGGCTGCGCGAGGGCCGCTCAGCCATCCGTACGTCCGGCTCGCCGGCAACGGCGCCTTCTCGGCCATGTGGCTCAGCCAGGTCATCAGCTCTCTCGGGGATCGCATCCACCAGATCGCCCTGGTCTTCCTGGTTGCCCGGGCCACCGGCTCGTCCCCGCTGGCGCTGGGCCTGGTGTTCGCGGCGATGACCGTTCCGGCCGTCATCGTGGGTCCGCCGGCCGGGGCCCTCGTCGATCGCTGGGACCGCAAGCACGTGATGGTCGCCTCGGACCTGCTGCGGGCCGGCATCGTGGCCGCCATTCCCGCGGCGTCCGGCCTGCACATCGGCCTGGTGGTGGCGCTGGTCTTCATGCTGGCGGCCGTCTCGTCGTTCTTCCGGCCGGCGCGGGCCGCGGCGTTGCCGCGAGTGGTCCCGCAGGAGGATCTGCTGACCGCCAACTCGGCGATGTGGGTGGCGGACACGGCCAGCGACCTGGTGGGCTACGGCCTGGGCGGGCTGTTCGTGGCGTTCCTCGGCTCGTCGCTGGCGCTGGCGTTCTGGCTGGACGGGGCGAGCTACCTGGCGTCGGCGGCCCTCGTCGCGGCCGTTGCGATCCCGCCGCTGGCGCGATCCGGCGCGGGGGCCGTTGCGGAGGGCGCGGGCGGCGTGGCGGGAGAGACGGGGGCAGTGGGCCGCGGGGGGTCCGCGGGGTCCGTGCGGTCCGCGGGCCGCACCGCCTCCCTCGTCGCCTCCCTCGTCGCCGACCTCGTCGCCGGCTGGCGCTTCCTTCGGGCCGAGAGCGTGCTCTTCGCGACCACCGTCCAGGCCGCCGTGGCCGAGTTCGGGCTGGGCGCCCTGACCGCCCTCTCGCCGCTGCTCGTCGCCTCTCTGGCGCTCGGCGGGACGGACGCCCCCACCGCGTACGGCCTCTTCGAGATGGCGATGGGCGTGGGCCTGGTGGGCGGCGGCATCGTCCTGGGGGGCCTGGCGACGCGCATTCCGAAGGGGCCGAGCATCATCGCCGCGTTCACGGCGTTGGGCGTGGCGCTGCTGGCCCTGTCCGTCACGGAGAACCTGCCACTCGCCCTCGTTCTGGCGGGGGCGGTGGGTCTGGCCAACGTCACCTTCGTGATTCCGAGCCAGACGCTCTTCCAGCAGCGCACCCCGGACGAGATGCTCGGACGGGTCGTGGCGATCCGCCTGGCCGTCGTCAACGGGGTCCTGGCCGTGGCCATGGCCACCAGCGGCGCCCTCGCCCAGCTCGTGGGCCTGCGCCCCGTCCTGGCCGCCTGCGGGATCCTGACCGTTGCCGCGGGCGCCCTCGGAATCCTGGTCCGCTCGATCCGCCGCGCGTAGGTACCTGCGGGCGCAGGTGCCTGCGGGCGCAAGTGCCTGCGGCGCGCGGCAACGGAACGCGTCGGCTAAACTGCCGGACAGCGGTGCGCCCAGGTCCGTCTCTACCGGCGGGCGGCGCGCACCGGCCAACGACGCATTCAAGGCACCAGCGGTGCCCGTACCGGGCCGGCCGGACTGTAGCGGCCGCCAGCACAGGAGTGGCACGAGGGCATGTCGGACCGCGATCAGGATCGAAACGAGACTCCAGCGCCCAACGTATTCGAGCCGGGCGACGAGGAATTCGAAGAGGAGCCCGAGGAGGGCCTCGAGGGCGAAGGCGAACCCGAGGAGTCGGGCGAGGAAGGTCGCGGCGAGGCCGGCGCGCCTTCACGGCGCCGGTTCGGCTTCCGCCGAGGCGGGCAGGGGGCCGAGGAAGCCGCCTATCGGCCGACGGGATCGGTCCGCGAGTCTCACGAGCGGGTCCACATCGACGACAGGGCATCGGCCGTCTACGTCCTGGTCGTCGCCGTGGCTATGATCGGCGTCCTGGCCATTGCCCTGGCGGGGAACTACGTGCCGCAGCCGGCTGTGCCCTCGCTCGCACCGCTCGTCGTGCCGACCGGCCAGGCCACCGCCAGCCCCGGCCCGAGCGCATCCGTCTCGATCGCGCCGACCGCCACGCCGGCGCCGACCGCCACGCCGACCGCGGCCCCGAGCGCGTCGCCGACCAAGTCCTAGTCCGTCGGCACGCCCAGCCACAGGTTGAGCCCGTCCAAGCTCAGGACTACTACTCCGGTCGGCCCGAGCGCGGACGTCCATGCGTTGGACGTGTCCGAATCGACCGGGCCCTGACCTGACTGGCCGAGGGTCGTCACCGTAAGGTCGTCATCGACGGTCGCGATGGTCGGAGGGCCGCCGTTGGCAGCTTGGACGACCACGACGCCACGCTGCCCGTTGCTGAGGATTCTGTCGCTGAGCAGGCTCGAGGGCGACTTGATCGAGTTCCAGGTGCGACCGTCGCCGCTGACCCACACCTGCTGCGAACTAACCAGGCTGGTCGCGTCCCACTGCTGCGCGATAGCAATCAGGGCGCGGTCGCTGATCCGGTTGACGGTCACAGAGACGGAGTCCGAAGGCATGGCTCCGGGCGGCTTGCCCGGCGTCCAGCTGTTGCCGTCGGCGGACCACCACAGCGAGGGAACGTACTCAGACTCACCGCAGCCGGCATCGAAAGGATGAGCGCCCGAGATCACATACCCGCCCGCAAAGGCGGTGGCTCCATCCACGACCACGCCGGAAG
>Ga0187886_1001195_pt1 | contig 25016 bp, 15 predicted proteins | sample June2016WEW_20_1_FD_133001 | JGI IMG/M metagenome (GOLD analysis project Ga0187886, IMG submission 133001) | Peatland microbial communities from SPRUCE experiment site at the Marcell Experimental Forest, Minnesota, USA - June2016WEW_20_150 | ecosystem: Environmental > Terrestrial > Soil >... | reverse complement strand
TAAACTGTATTTGATGGCTACAGGTACAGACAATGCTATATATATAAACAGTATGGATACTACAGGAACGTGGTCTGGATGGACCAATCTTGGAGGACTAACTTCTGTAACTCCTGACATTGCTGCATTTGACGGTAAATTATATGCATCAGTTAGAGGTTTCACCAGTACATACTTGTGGACTAATAGCATGGATATAAGCGGTGTCTGGGCTGGTTGGACTCAAGTACCTATGGGTAGCTTCCCTGGTGCACTTGTCGGCGCAGGTCCATCAATATATACATTTAATAATAAACTGTATTTGATGGCTACAGGTACAGACAATGCTATATATATAAACAATTTGAGTTAGAAATAAATTTAGAAATAAAAACGTGCCAAAAGTATATAATATTGGAAGGTATGTTGGCATATCATGTACGATATTATATATATTTTTTTAATATCTATAGTTACCTGTGTCGAAGATAACAAAGGAAGTGATAGTAATAAAAACGACGATAAATGGGTTGTGTCAAAATACCAGTTGCAACTCCTAATACTGTAAAAGAGAACACGGTAGAAGAGAACACGGTAAAAGGGTCTAGTTTGGATATTAACGGATTCATCATATTTATTGTGTGTCTGACAGTTGTAAGTTTGTTAAAATTGAATATACGACATAAGCTAAAAATTGCCAAAGTCATATTTATAAAACCATGCCTTAAAAAGTTCGAGATGCAAGGGGATTTATCAGAATACGATATAATGGAATATGGTGGCACGGTGAATGCATCAAATTAGGTACTGTAAAGGTGCCTGACAAAAACGTGAATAGCTATAAGAACATGGAAACTAAAACAAAAGAGAAAAATATGAGTAAGAAATCTGTAGAAAAAAAGAACGGATTTTTGGGAAAATCGTCCGCTCTTAGAAAAGTATTGGAATGCCTACTGTTGGTAATTTTGCTAGCAGGTAGTGTAAATGCAGCAACACTTAGAGTAGGTGGCGGTGTACAACCAAAAAGTGTGATAATTGTATATCCGACAATACAGGCGGCAATAGATGCTGCAAGTTCAGGAGATACTATTGATATTACTGCAGGAACATATAATGGGACAATGAATATTTCTGGAAAGAACAACCTTGTCATCAACGGAGTGAATGGAGCTAGCTCGACGATTGTTCAACCAATTACTCTACTTGCAACTGGAGTAGGGCATAAATACGATGCTAATATGCATGTTGCAGTATTTGTTAACAATGCAACAAATGTGACTATCCAAGGTCTGACCATGTCAGGCGGCGGATTAAGTCCTAATGCAGTAGTCTTCTGGAATGCAGCAACAGGTGAGATTAAGAACTCTAAGATTACTGATACAAGCACCCTTACAGGATTGCAAACAGGTCAAGGCGTTGCTGTTGACGCAGGTTCAGGCCGGACAAGTATATTAAATTTGACCAGTGTTGACCTTGACAAGTTCAACAAGAATGGTGTTGACGCGATTGACGGGAATGGTGCCACAAGTAGCCCAGGAGCAATCACCTTAAATGTTAACGGTGGAAATATTACAGGTGTGGGGCCAACGACAACTATTGCTCAGAACGGTATCCTTTTCTGGAATCGTGGTACCGGTACTGTTGGTGGTTCGGTTAATGGAGTAAGTATTTCTGATTTGAACTATACTCCGACTATCGCTGAATCAACAGGAGTAATAGCAATGACTGGAGTACCTGTATCCATTTCCAACAGTAAGTTTACTAATGTCGAAACATATATATATGCAGACAACAGTATAGATGCTAGTATAGGAAATACATTTGACGGTGTTGCTGAAAATAGCGCTACAGACGATCAACTCTTTGCTATTGAAGACAGGATAGATCACAAACTTGACGATCCTGCAACAAATGGAGGAGCTGGACTTGTAACCATCAAACCTGGTAATGTATATGTTACTGCTAATAGCGGTTCTGTTCAACGTGGTGTCAATGCTACATCTCCTGGGGATACTGTGAACATTGCAGATGGTATATATACAGACCCAGTAGTTGGTTCTCAGATAGTAATCAGTAAGAATTTGACCATACGTGGTATGGATAAAACGTTAGTCATAATAAAACCGTCATCTGATACAGCAGCTAGTGGAACTCTCAGCGATGCTGATGGATGGTTCCTAGCAAATCCTGGTACAACGTTCAATCTCAATAATGTGACCTTGGATGGTGCAGGGAAGAATATTTCCCAGGCAATTCACTCACATGGTTCTGGAACAATACAAGACAACATTATCAGAAATATAGGTTATCAGCCTTCGGGACCAGCATATAAGGGTATGGGTATTGCCACATTCGACGCAAATATGGTTATCAGAAGAAATGATCTGAGCAACATCGGAAGAATTGGTATATATATTGGCTCAGGTGTGACCAATGCTATTGTTGATCATAATACATATGTAGGTAAGGGGAATGGTAATTGGCTAGACTATGGAATAGAAATTGAAAGAGGAGGAATAGCCGTTGTTACTAATAACACTGTTAGTAATAATACAGGTGTTGCAAGTGTTGACGGCTCAAATTCTGCGGGTATATATGCTACAACTTACTTTAGTCCTGGTACAACGGCAACTGTTACTGGTAACGATCTTAAGAATAACACTGTTGGCATTACTGTAGGATACGATTCTGCTGATACAGCAACAGTGGTCGCACACAATAACAACTTTACTGGTAATGGAGAGGGTGTCAATAGTACAAATGCGACTGTTAATGCTACAGACAACTGGTGGGGAGATAATAGTGGTCCTGGTCCAGTAGGTCCAGGAACTGGAGATAATGTAAGTTTACATGTTACCTATGACCCATGGATTGGAAAAATACCGTTTAACAATACATGGTCAACATGGACCAATCTTGGAGGATTAACTTACGTAACTCCTGACATTGCAACATTTAACGGTAAATTATATGCGTCAGTTAGAGGTTTCACCACTACATCTCTGTGGATAAATAGTATGGATATAGGTGGTGTATGGACAGGTTGGAGCCCAGTACCTTCTACTGGTTTCCCAGGAGCACTTGTTGGCGCAGGCCCATCAATATACCAGTTCAATAATAAACTGTACTTAATGGCTACTGGTATAGACAATGCTATATACGTAACCAGCATGGATAATACTGGAACATGGGCAGCATGGACTAATCTTGGAGGACTAACTTCTGTAACTCCTGATATTGCAGAATTTAACGGTAGGTTATATGCCTCAGTTAGAGGTTTCACAAGTACATATTTATGGACTAATAGCATGGATACAAGTGGTGTATGGGCTGGTTGGACTCAAGTACCTATGGGTAGCCTTCCTGGTGCACTTGTTGGTGCAGGTCCATCAATATACCCGTTCAATAATAAACTGTATTTGATGGCTACTGGTGTAGGCAATGCTATATATGTAACCAATATGGATAATACTGGAACATGGTCTGGCTGGGTAAATCTTGGAGGACTAACTTCTGTAACTCCTGACATTGCAGCATTTAATGGTAACTTATACGCGTCAGTTAGAGGTTTTACTACTACGTCTCTGTGGACAAATAATATGACTACAGGAGGAGTTTGGTCTGGTTGGATCACAGTACCTTCTACTGGTTTCCCAGGTGCGCTTGTTGGTGCAGGTCCATCAATATATCCGTTTAATAGTAAACTGTATTTGATGGCTGCAGGTACAGATGATGCCATATACGTAAATAACTTGAGTTAGAGGTGTGACATAAGGATATTAAGACAAGAACAAAAAGAAAAATAGAAATATATAAAAAATGTTATATAGATGAGATTTGGTAATGTACTGTCTACAATAGACAGTATATTCAATTTTTTATTTTTATTTTTTCCAAAAATCAAGTGGGAAAAAGTGAGACAATAAAACAATGATCGACTTTAACTGAGAGTTGTAATTGTTACTGTGATACACTAACTTAGTTGGAAATTAAATAAAAATGTATCGTGTTGATACGATAAAAGATGTAAATTTGTCGTATACTCAATAGTATCATAAGCTTTATCTTTGCATTCGCAGTTATTCTGTAAACACAAAGTATATAAACTTATGCGTTGTATATAACATATTACAAGTCGATTAACTCATAATACTATGTTGAGGACAAGATGAAGATCGCAATATTTCATGATTATATTGGTACCATAGGAGGCGGAGAGAAACTTGTCCTGACTCTTGCTAGAGAATTAAAAGCTGATGTGATAACAACAGACGTAGATAAGGATTCTGTTAGAAAAATGGAGTTTGAAGATATAAATATTATCAGTCTAGGAGATACCATAAAATTGCCTCCTTTGAAACAGATATCTGCATCAATAAAGTTTGCATTGTGCGACTATAGTACGATATATGATTTCTTTATTTTCAGCGGAAATTGGGCATATTTTGCTGCGAAGAGACACAAACCAAATTTGTTATATTGCCACACGCCTGTAAGGGCATTTTACGATACATATGACATATTGTTCCAACGTCAGTCTTTGACTATAAAACCTATTTTTGCGATCTGGGTAGCTATTCATAGACGTATTAGTGAACATTATATGAACTATGTAGAAAGAATTGTGGCAAACTCGATAAATACACAATCCAGAATAAAGAAATATCTGAATATGGACTCAAAAGTGGTTTATCCACCTGTTGACACAATGACATATAACTTTAAAGAATTTGGAGATTTTTGGTTATCTGTAAACAGGTTGTACCCAGAAAAAAGAATTGATCTTCAAATAGAAGTTTTTAGGTCAATACCAGATAAGAAACTGGTAATGGTTGGAGGTTTTACAGAAGGAGATCATTCTTCCAAATATGTAGAAAAAATCAAAAGCGATCTGCCTGAAAATGTGGAATTAAGAAGTGAAATTTCAGAGAAGGAATTGGTAGATCTATATTCGAAATGCAAAGGATTTATTACTGTAGCTATTGATGAGGATTTTGGAATGACTCCTGTAGAAGCTATGGCATCTGGAAAACCGGTTATATGTACAAAAGAAGGTGGATACGTTGAAACTGTGATAAATGGCAAAACTGGCATATTCGTCAAACCAGAAATATCAGAGATTGTAGATGCCATAAACGTAATATCTAAAGATCCAAATAAATTTAAGGAAGAATGTATCAAAAGATCTAAGTGTTTTGATTCCAATATGTTTGTAGAACGAATGAAAAAAGAGATATTCGGTTAAAAGATGAAAAAGATAAAAATATGAACAAAAAATTGGTTTCCATAATAATAGTAAATTATAATGGTCTAAATTTCTTAAATGGATGTTTGTCTTCTTTGATGACGCAGACATATCATGATATAGAGATAATTTTTGTGGATAATGGGTCAACAGACGAATCTGCTGCGTATGTAAAAAAGGAGTTTCCGTCAGTTAGAATAGTTGCCAATAAAGAAAATTTTGGATTTGCTAAAGGTAACAATATTGGAATCAATGATGCAAAAGGAGATTTAATAGCTACATTAAATAACGATACGAAAGTTTCTCCGGTGTGGATAGAGGAACTTGTGAAAGCCATAAATTCTCGTAAGGATGTAGGTATGTGTGCTTCGAAAATGCTTTTTATGAAAGATTCCAATATAATAAATTCTACCGGTATATACATATCCAGAAGCGGCGCGTGTTGGGATAGAGGAATATTCGAAAAAGATACAGGACAATATGATTCAATGGAGGATATTTTCGGTCCGTGTGCCGGTGCAGCAATGTATAAGAAAGATATGCTCCAAGAGATAGGACCGTTTGATGAAGACTTTTATGCATATGTGGAAGATGTAGATTTAGCTTTTAGAGGAAGGTTGGCTGGTTGGGAATGTCTATACGCCCCGAAAGCCATAGTTTATCATGTGCATGGAGGGACAGCGGGATGTATGACAGATTACACCGTTTATTATGGTGACCGAAATATAGTATGGAATTGTGTTAAAAATTTTCCAATATGGCTATTGGTCACATCTGTGCCATGGATAATTGGAAGAAATATCACAGTGATACCATATTACATTTTAAAAGGACATGCCAAGGCAATTATAAAATCTAAAACAGATGCCATTATGGGAATTCCTAAAATGTTGGAAAAAAGATCTTGTTGCAAAGTAGAAACAAAAGAAATTAAAAAATATATAAGAACATGGGCATTTGTTTAAGATGTAGAAAATGAAAAAAGGTGTATATGTACATATTTAAATATAAAGAATTGATAAGTAACCTTGTAGTAAGCGATCTGAAGACCAAATATTCAAGTTCTATATTAGGATTTGCATGGTCAATGCTCAACCCTTTGTTGATGATGATTGTTCTATACGCAGTATTTAATAATGTTTTCAAATCCAATCAAGAACATTACGCATTTTATTTACTAATAGGCATGACTACTTGGAGATTTTTTGCAAATAGTACAATGATGGCTATGCAGTCAATCGTAGGAAAAGCGAATCTTGTTACAAAAATATATATTCCTCGCGAGATACTTACCTTGAGTGTCGTACTTTCTGCGTTGGTAAGTTCCATATTAGAGTTTATTGTATTGATAATCCTGTTAACAATTTTCGGTGTAGTTATATCTTCTAAGATTTTGATATTTCCTTTACTATATGTATTGTATCTGCCAATAGTATACGGAATATCATTGATACTTGCGTCTCTATATGTTTATTTTAGAGATTTGAATCATATATGGGAAGTGCTGATTCAGATGGGCTTTTTCTTATCTCCTATTGTTTATCCTATGTCTATCGTACCAGAGGAGTACAAATTTTATTATATGCTCAATCCTATTACAAGATTAATTGAGATGTATAGAAATATCCTATTATATAATACTGTACCAAGTGCTATAGATTTTGGTGTCGTACTTATATTTGGAATATTTTTACTAATATTCGGTTCATTACTATTCAGGAAATTATCTCGAAGGTTCGCGGAGGAAATATGAGTATTAATATACGAAATGGTCTTTTAAAGGCTATAGATAATTACATGAGGTATGGCGTCTTGAATAGTAAGATATATATCCCTTCTACTATATACTTAGAGGTAACCAATTTCTGTAATTCTGACTGTGTAATGTGTCCAAATAGCTCTTTAATTAGAGAAAGAGGTTATATGTCTTGGGATTTGTTTAAAAAGATCATTGGCGAATGTAAAAAATTTGAGAATGATGTGGATGGACTGACTTTTTATTTACATTGGATAGGAGAACCTTTACTCGATTCTTTACTGTTTGAGCGTATATCTTACATAAAAGGACATATTAAAAAATCGAAAATATCTTTAAATACAAATGGGTCGTTACTAGATGAAGACAAAGCTAAAAAACTTATTGATAGTGGAATAGATGAAATAACATTCTCTGTTGACGGGACTAACAGTTATTCTTATGATAACATCAGGAAAGGATTAAAATATTCAATAGTAGAAAACAATATAAACCGTTATTTCGAATTAAAAGAAAAATATAATAAGAAGATATATACTATATTGCAAATGGTTGTTTATGGGGAGAATATGAACGAGTCAGACGAGTTCAAAAGATTGTGGAATAATAAGGCAGATCTAGTATATATTAAATCTGCACACAATTTTTTAGATATGAACACGTCGATAAAGACTAAAACTTTGTCTTCAACACAATTATATAAGTGCCGTCAACCATATGATTTCATGTTAATTTATTGGAATGGAGATGTAGGTTCGTGTTGTTGGGATTACGATAACTTTGCGAAAGTTGGCAACGTCAGATCAAACTCTCTTTTGGAGATATATAACAATAAAAAATTTAGAAAAATTAGACATTCAATGGATAATATGAACTGCAAAGATATCGTACCTTGTTATCGTTGTTCCCAAATATATGGAGAAGATATTCAGTGTACAAGATGAATAACGATATGGTTTAAATTGTGATTATCATATGCATTGAGGAGATGATATTATGTTCTTTAATAACGAAGCTAAAAATGATATAAATACTATAATAGTTGAAAATGTTTCCAAACATTTCAAAATTCCTCATGAGAAAAAAAGGACATTATTTGAAAATGTTGCCGGGATTTTCAAAGGAAAAAATGGGTATGAAGAATTCTGGGCATTGAGAGACATAAGTTTTACTATAAAAAGAGGAGATACCATTGGCATAATAGGTGAAAATGGAAGTGGGAAAAGCACTCTATTAAAAATAATTGCTGGAGTATTATATCCAGATGATGGTACAATAAAAGTAAATGGTAGAATTGCTCCGTTTCTAGAGTTGGGAGTCGGTTTTCAGCAAGAGTTGACGGCGAAGGACAATGTATATCTTTATGGAGCGATAATGAGCATAAGTAAGAAAGAGATAACAAAAAGATATGACGAAATATTCGAATTTGCAGAACTCAAAAGGTTTGAGAGTATGAAACTAAAAAACTTTTCTTCTGGAATGACAATGAGACTAGCATTTTCGACTGCTATGTATACCAATCCTGATATTTTTCTTATAGACGAGGTATTAGCTGTAGGAGACGAGTCTTTCCAGAAAAAATGTTCTGAAAAATTCGAAGAATTTAAAAGGGACAAAAAGACAATTATATTAGTATCACACTCTCTAAGTTCTGTTAAGAAAATATGTAGAAATGCTATATTGTTGGACCATGGAAAAATAGTGTCTGAGGGGGAATGTAATAAAGTTATAGACGATTATCATAAATTATTATCTAAGAGATAGAATGCGTTATTGTCGGTTTGTGAAAATGGAGACAAATATGAACACGGAAGAATTTAAAAACGAATACAGTCTGGGGAAACTTCAAATAGTGACACCTAAAAGACGAAATTTTGAAATGGCAGTTAGTCCAAAATATATCGACCATTACATTCAAAACGCTTATGAAAATTTTACCGCGGATTTATTGTTGAATCTTTCAAAGGATAACACGATCTTTATAGATATTGGCGCTCATTTTGGTTTTTATACACTTTTGATAGGATCAAAGCGTAAGAACAATAAGATTGTAGCATTTGAACCTGTACCAGAAAATTTTGATATTCTAAAAAAGAATATAGAATTAAATGACATAAAAAATGTAGATGTATATAATTTGGCAGTATCCAACAAATGCGAGACCACAAAATTTAATGTGGCAGAACATTCTTGTAGTAGCGGGTTTTATCATCATCCATTATCGGAAACTGTTAAAACTATTGATGTGGAAGCTCTAACTATTGATGACTTCTTGAGAGGTTCTGATATATCTCATGATTTACCTGTTATCATAAAAATTGATACTGAGGGACACGATTTAATCGTTCTTGAAGGAATGAAAGAAACATTGAAGAGTATCGAAGATGTAAAATTATTTATAGAGTTAAATCCTAAATGCTTGAAAAGTGCTGGCTATCAACCAGAAGATTTGTTAGAAAAAGTAAGTCAGTTAGGCTTTGATATCTATGTTATAGAAGACGAGTATAGAGAGACTTACAAACTGACTGATATAAAAAAATGGAACGACTATTTTGGTAAGGGTAACTATGGAAGAACTTATTTTAATATATTGTGTATAAAGAAACAGAAATCTTTGAGTGTATGCATATTTTCCCATTCTTCACAACTTGCCGGAGCAGAGAGAAGTCTTTTGGAATTGACAACCGAACTCATAAGAGATCAAGGTGCAATTTGTTCTGTGATATTGCCTAGCGATGGACCTCTAAAAGATATGCTTGAAGATGTAGGAGTGTCAACATTAGTCATGGACTATTCTTGGTGGTGCGATTCAAATTGTCTATCAGACGAAGATATCAATTTAAGACTTAACAATAGTTATAAAATACTTGTTGACCGTATACAGAAAATACGTAAAATAAATCCTGACATTATTTTGACCAATACTATGGTTATACCTTGGGGGTGTTTAGCAGCAGCAATTATTGGAAAACCGCACGTATCGTTTGTCCGAGAATTTGGTAAATTAGATCACAATTTGAAGTTTTACATACCTCTTTATAGAATTTTGGATTTTATTAAAGATTCTTCAAATCTCATATTAACTAATTCAGATGCCGTAAAAAGAGAACTTTTCGGAAATTCTGAAGAAATCTTAACTGTGTATCCATACATAGATATACCAAATGTTTGTAGAAGTAAAAGTGTATATTTTATGAGAGAGTGCGCAACTAAATTAATAATAGTTGGAAATATACACGAATCTAAAGGACAGGAAGATGCCATATTAGCTATCAAGGAACTTGTTAAAAGAAAAAAAGATGTTGAATTGGTAATATTGGGAACGACATCATCATCAGAATATTTAAAAGAATTAAAAGAAATTGTAAGATATGAAAATTTGGAAGAATTTGTAAGATTTCTTGATTTCAGAGAAGATCCTTATTCTGTTATTGATCAGACAGATATTGTTCTCGTATGTTCCAGACATGAGGCTATGGGAAGAGTAACATTAGAGTCGATGCTTTTAAAGAAGGCTGTTATAGGCGCAAATTCTGGGGGAACTTCTGAGTTGATCAAAGAAGGATTTGATGGTTTATTGTACGAACCAAGAAACTACAAGCAACTTGCAGATAAAATAGAATATCTTATAGATAACAAAGAAAAAATTAAAGAATTTGGAGAAAACGGCTATCAGTCTGTTAGAAATAATTTTACGAAAGAGAAATACGGAGAGAAAGTATATAAACTTCTTATGGATCTAAAAGATTCGCCAAATCCTTTAGCATCTTCTAAATTTATGATTGAACTAATAACAAATCTATCGTCGATGAAAGAATCCAAAATTTCTGAGTTGAATAACTTGCTAAGGACCAAAGAATCACAAATATCTGAGTTGAATAGCTCTCTAGATACCAAAGAATCACAAATATCTGAGTTGAATAGCTCTCTAGATACCAAAGAATCACAAATATCTGAGTTGAATAGCTCTCTAGATACCAAAGAATCCAAAATTTCTGAGTTGAATAGCTCTCTAGATACCAAAGAATCACAAATATCTGAGTTGAATAGCTCTCTAGATACCAAAGAATCTCAAATATCTGAGTTGAATAGCTCTCTAGATACCAAAGAATCTCAAATATCTGAGTTGAGTAACTCCTTACAAGCAATACAAAAAAGTATGGTCTGGCGGTCAGTGATGTTCTTCCATAAGAGTGTAATAGAGAGATTATTGCCACACAGTACAAATAGAAGAGGAATATATGATATTTTATTGAAAAGCGGGAGAATTGTTTCTAATGAAGGATTTGGGAGCCTTTGGTGGCATTATAAAGAACGCAAGAGAGTAAGAGCGTCGGAAAAACGGTTAAGTGAGAACATCAAAGATATACAAAAGTTGCATATAGATACGCATCCAAAAAATTGGAATGACGAAAAGATTATTTTTCCAATCTTGCTAGAAAATCCAGATGTATCAATCATAATTCCGGTATATAATAATTCCAAATATACATTTCATTGTCTAGATTCGATATTAAAAAACACAAAAGGGTCTTTCGAGGTCATAGTGATAGATGATGCGTCTAGCGATGACACATCAAATCTACTTACAAATGTGAAAAATATTAGCATTATAAGAAATAATGAAAACCAAGGCTTTGTAGAGTCATGTAACATTGGCGCAAAATCAAGTAAAGGTAAATATTTATTTTTCTTAAATAATGATACTGTTGTGACAGAAAACTGGTTAGAACCGCTCAAAAGCGCAATATCCGACAATAGTATTGGTATAGTCGGTGCAAAGTTAATATATCCTGATGGAAAGTTGCAAGAAGCAGGAGGAATAATATGGAACGATGCGTCTGGATGGAATTATGGAAGATATGATGATCCAAACAGACCAGAGTACAATTTTATTCGAGAAGTTGATTATTGTTCAGGAGCCGCATTACTTGTTAAGAAGGAACTGTTCGAAAGATTAGACGGATTTGATGTAAGATTTAAGCCAGGATATTATGAAGATACTGACCTATGTTTCTCTGTAAGAAAGTTAGGATATAAAGTTTTATACCAACCGCAGTCTGTCATTGTTCATTTTGAAGGTATTACTGGAGGAACTGATGTAAATACTGGAGCCAAGAAATATCAGGAAATAAATAAATCTAAGTTTTATGCTAAATGGAAGGATGTTTTAGAAAAAGAAAATCACAAACCAGATGCTGCAAATCTACTATTTTATGCTAGAGACAAAAGAAAAGGTAAGAATATACTTATAATAGATCACTATGTTCCAACCTTTGATAAAGACTCTGGATCATATAGAATGTACAATATTCTTAAAATTCTAAGTGAACTTGGTCACAAAGTGACTTTTATAGGAGATAATCTTATGCCTCTTGAGCCTTATACAGGATTGTTACAACAATATGGCGTAGAGGTGATATATGCTCCATATATCAAATCGATAAATGATTATTTAGTCGAAAAAGGCAAATTTTTTGATGTAGCAATTATTAGCAGATCTCATATTGCAAAAAATCATATATCGACAGTTAGAAGATATTGTAGTAAAGCAAAAATAATTTTCGACACCGTGGATTTGCAATATTTGAGGGAAATGAGACGGGCTACAGTTGAAAATAATGAAAACGTTTTAAAAGATGCTCAAGCGACCAAAGTAATGGAACTCAAATTGGCAAAAGAATTCGATGTTACTTTAGTTGTAAGTCCTGTTGAGAAAGATATTATATTGAAAGAAGATCCGTCTCTTAAAATTGAGATTCTTTCAAACATTCATGAAATATATCCGCCAAAAAAAGTTTTTTCAGAAAGAGAGGGTATTATGTTTCTCGGAGGTTTTGACCATCTGCCAAATATGGACGCTGTTAAATATTTTGTCAAAGAAATTTTGCCAATTATAAAGAAGGAGATTCCATCCATAAAATTCTATATAGTCGGAAGTAATCCTCCTAGAGAAATAGAGAAATTAAGCTCTGAACATGTAATAGTTACTGGCTACGTAAAAGACTTAACACCATATTTTGAGAATTGTAGAATTTTTGTAGCACCTTTAAGATATGGTGCAGGCGTAAAAGGAAAAATAGGTGAGTCGATGGCGCACGGGTTGCCTGTTGTAACAACTTCCATTGGATCAGAGGGAATGAATTTGACACATGAAGAAAACGTCTTTGTTTCTGATAGACCAGATGAATTTGCTAAATATGTTCTGACGATGTACAAAGACGAGGTCATATGGAATAAAATTTCAAAAAATTCGATAGATCAGATCAGAAAAATGCTATCGTATGAAGTAGGTAAAAGTAGATTAAAGTTACTTATAAGTAATATTTTGAGTAAAAATGAACACGACTCTAGAAAAATAGATAGCCAAGCAGATTTCAAATCTAGAAATATAAAAGCTGGGCATGGGAGGCAACATTTTATCGATAAATTGAGTAATATCAAAAAAGGTTCAGAAGATATAACATTTTATCCATATTCGACTATGAGCAATTTGGATCATTTGGATAATCTTTTAAATGATATAAATCTTTCTGCGGAAGATATATTAGTGTGCAAGACTGTAAACGATATTGGTGGTGCAGATGGCGATATGGCATTCTACTGCGAATATCTTGGTGCAGAAAAGGTCAACTTGATAGACAATCCTCCTACTAATTTCAACGGTCTGAAAGGTGCAATGAAGGTAAAAGATTCATTAAAGTCCAAAGTTAACATTGTGAATATTGATCTAGACGACATCAATGGATGGGGAAAAATAGAAAAAGTGGATATAACAATATTTTTAGGTATTTTATATCATCTTAAAAACCCTTTTCTTGCACTTTCCCAGTTGTCAAAGATATCTAGGTATCTTATTATCAGTACGAAGGTTTTCGATGATTTGAATGGATACAATGTTGCGTCTTCAAGTGTTGCATATTTTTATGATCAAGGAGAATGTAACAACGATTCAACAAACTGGTGGTGCTTTACAGACGAGTCTCTAAAAAGGCTGATCAGCCGCTCCGGCTGGGATATTATTGTATATAAAAGATTTGGTTGTGATGGAAATGCGAACCCTATTGATAATAGAAAAGATGGTAGAGCGTTCGCATATCTCAAGAGTAAAATACTAAAAGACGAGAATATCGGAGGGGTAAAATATGAAACTCAGAAAGATGAGAATATCGGAGGGATAAAATATGAAACTCAGAAAGATGAGAATATCGGAGGGATAAAAGATGAAACTCAGAAAGATGAGAATATCAGAGGGATAAAAGATGAAACTCAGAAAGATGAGAATATCAGAGGGATAAAAGATGAAACTCAGAAAGATGAGAATATCGGAGGGATAAAAGATGAAACTCCGAAAGATAAGGATATCAGATGGATAGAAGATGATACATTAAAGATCTATAACGTTGATAACTTATTCATAATACCGGATAGATCGATGCCTCTGAACTGTGTTCATATTGGCATATCATCGATTGCTGCGTATATTTATTCGAAAGGTTATAACTCTCGTGCACTAAATACTTCTCTATTTGCTGACGAAGATATTAAGGAAATACTGAAAAGCGGATATAATTATATATTTGTCACAATGATAGATGGTCAAACTGACGATATATATCATTTGGCAAGATTGGTAAAGAGCGTAAGTCCAAATACTAAGATCGTAGTAGGAGGTCCTCATATAACAGTGACAGGAACTAAAGAACTTGAAATGTGTGAACATATAGATTATCTTGTCGTTGGGGAAGGAGAAGATACAGTATTGGAGTTATTGCAAAATAAGCCAGTTGCACACATTAAAGGTTTAATTTTTCGTAACGAAGGAGAAATAGTTATAAACGAACATAGAGAATTTATTGAAAATCTCAATATGTACCCCAGTCCAAAACGCGACATTTATCTGAGAACAAACTGGAGCGAACATCCAATAGTGACATCAAGAGGTTGTCTATATGGATGCTCATTCTGTTGTTCTGCAAAAATCTGGAATCACAACTGTAGATTTTTGAGTGTGACAAAGGTGGAAGATGACATAAAGTCAATTGTCAGAATAGTCAAAAAGAATGAGATAATAGTAATAAGCGATGATTTTTTTAATTTTGATAAAACTAGAACAATAGAGTTGTGTGAAATGTTTAAAAAATATCAAATAAAATATTTTGCAAGGGGTTTGAGAGCGGACAAGGTAGATGACAATGTAGCTAAGGCTTTAAAGGATTCTGGTTGTGTTGGTGTAGGAATTGGCATCGAATCTTTTGACAACAGTGCCTTAAAGATGATGAGAAAACACTTAACAACAGAACAAATAGAAGAAGGTTGCAACTGTCTGATAAGATACGATATTCCAATATCTGGACAATTCATCATCGGAAATATTGGTGATACGCTCGAATCTGTCAAGAAATCCATAGAGTTTGCAAAAATACTACATAATCCAAGCTTTTATCCAATATATGTTCTCCCACAGACACATCTAGAGAAATACGTAAAAGAAAAAAATCTGTTATTTAAGGAACCATATGTGGTGACAGGGTTGAAGGGTAAAAAGAAAACGGCACATATTTTCTTCGAGACTGATATATTTCCATTGGAAGATAGGATAGATGCGATTCTTTTGGCAGATTCATATGGATATTTATCTTAAGATGCAAACTAGATGGCGTTATTTATGGATGAAAATAAAGGTTGTTATGAGAAAATTAGTAAATATATTAGATACTATAAAAGGCGCCATACAATAGCTTGAATGACGTAGTTTGAAAAATTCTATCTGAAATATAATTAAACGTGTAAAAATGTTATTATTTCTTGGAGAATTATTTTCAATAATCTATATTCAAAGGAAATTAGAAAAATGTTGACATATAGAATTTATCAGTGATATTAATGTACTCAGGATATCTTGGCAAAAAAGCAGACTCCAAAGAAAATAATTTCATGTTTCTAAGGTTTTTGGCAGCCTCTTTAGTAATTTTTAGTCATAACTTTGTTCTTTTTGGATTAAAAGAACCTAAAATAAGTATATACGAGTCAATCGGAAGTATCGCTGCGCGCATGATGATAAGAAAAGAGTCTTTGAAGATATTGGAGGATTTGATGAAAATATAGCAGTAGCTTTCGGTGATGTTGACCTTTGCATAAAAACCATAGATAAAGGATACCTGATAGTTTACACGCCATATGCAAAACTATATCATCATGAATCGTTGGGCAGAGGTTATGAGAGCACCCCTGAAAAACAGGAAAGATTTTTAAGAAATACTAAATATATACGGGAAAATGAGGAAAGATTGTTGATAAAGGAGATCCTTGTTATAGTCATAATTTGACGTTGAGTAAAGAAGATTTTTCTATAAGAATTTAATTGTGAAAATAAATAAAGGTATTACTAAAAACTTGGTAAATATGATCAATATTGTGATAGATAAAAATTCTAAGATCTCCAAAAAGATTTACGAAAGAAAGGTTGGTCAAATGACACATAAAATATATGCAACTATCGTTCTGATAGCTATAGTATCGATTGTAGCAATACCTCCAATGTTTACATTATTTTCTATTACAAAATATGGAGTTAACGTTCCATATTGGGATGAATGGCAATTAGTTCCTTTATTAGAAAAGAGCTTTGAAGGAAAACTGACTTTCTCAGATTTATTTTCTCAGCATAATGAACATAGGTTATTATTTCCATATGTCTGCATGTTAACTATTGCGAAAATAACAAAATACAATGTAGTCGATGAAATGTATTTTTCTTGGATTCTATCAATTATAACTTTCTTATTTATATATAAGATTTACGAAAAAGATCTTAAAAGTTCCATATTTCATTTGGTAATGTTTATTCCAGTTTCATTTCTATTTTTTACACCAATGCAATTTGAAAACATTTTCATGGGGTGGCAAATTCAGTATTACTTAGCTGTTCTTGGGGTTGTGACTTCGATTTATTTCCTTAGTTATGCCGATAAGGTTGCCGGCTTTAATTTTCTGATGGCAATGATTTGTGCCACGGTAGCTTCGTTCTCTGTTATTAACGGATTGCTAATTTGGATTATAGGATTTTTAATCATTTTGGTGAAAGACGCAAATAAGAAACCATTATTATTAGCGTGGATAATTGCTGGCGTAGGTACGAACCTAATATATTTTTATGGATGGTCAAAACCGTCATACCATCCTAAGATTGGATTTGACATTGTTTATTTTTTTGTAAGCATTGGTTCTCCATTGTCATGGGGGAAAACGTCTTCGTTATATATAGGCGCCATACTTTTATTTATTTATATGATTGTAATTGTTTTTTTAGTCAAATATAGACGCACGAAAGATAATGTAATATGGATTTGTCTTATCGCTTTTTCGGTTCTGACTTCAGTCATGTTGACTTTAGGTCGTTCTGGTTTTGGAGTAGATCAAGCCCTATCTTCAAGATACATAATTTATACATTATTGGGAATAATAGGAGTCTATGCAATATTGATTAACACTATTAAAAAAGATAAAAAATACAAATATGTTTGCGTTGTAATAATGGCTTTATTGATGATTGGAATGTTTTTCAATTATGCAAGAGGAATAGATATTGAAGCTAGTTTACATAATGATAGAATAATTACGGCAGATAATCTTTATAACTACAGAAATGTATCAGACGACAGGTTAAAATTACATATGTTTTCGGTTGCAAAAACCATCAGAGAAGGTGCGCATATATTAGAATATCGTAAATTGAGTGTATTTTCAGACTCGAGGTGATACGATTGTATTTACTTCAGGAAATACATCTTTGGAAAATCTTAAAGTCGATGATTACAGGGCTTTCAGAAAAAAATGAGTTAGGTAGAAAATTTCCTGTTGAATGGGTATAGAAAAAGGAGAAACACAACAATTATTGAAAAAATGTCGAGTAATTATCACAAAAATGTAGAGCGGTTTCAAAAATAAAATGTAGATATCTTGATTGTAATTATTATTTACATGAAAAACAGGAGACATAGTTGTTTGTGGTGATAGATATCATAGATAAGAAGATGTACAGCAAAGAATATATTACGAAGATATTAAATAAACAGAGTTTGATCATTGTCATTACTCTGACCACTTCATTATTTATCAGGATATACCTGTCACAATTTTATGGTTGTAATGGTTGTAAGTTTGACATAGATACTTTTAAACTATGGAGCCAAGGTGCCTATAATATCGGAATTACGAATTTTTATGGAATTTTGGATAAACCACTCTGGTGTTCTTGACTATAAAATTGGGATAAACATCTATTTCTTATGGATAATATGAAAAAATTGATTGCAAGTAAAATGGGATGACACAATGATGACTGTAATTGAGAACGAGAATAAACAAAAAAAAGAACGGTTGATATTTTTTGATATCTTACGGATCTGTGCGATATTGCTTGTTGTTAGTCAGCACATATTGGGCATGAACACTCCAGCTATTAAGATACCGGGTTATGAAACAATCCCTATAGGAAAAATTGGTGTAATTATATTTGTATTCATAAGTGGAGCGCTTCTCTATTTAACATCAGAAAAGATGACATTTACAATAAATAATATCCATATTTTTTACTATAAAAGATTCTCGAGACTATACCCTGCTATGTGGATTTCTTTTTTGATTGCAATAATGTTTCAACCAGACATTCTTCAGTTTCAGACACTGAAATATTGGTTGGTTCAATTGAGTGGAACAATGGTTTATTTTCTAGATTTCAATAGTCCAAATATATCACCATATATGATTAATCCTTTGACATATTTTATTAGTCTTATAGTAGGATTATATATAATGTATCCGATAATTCATAATGCGATTAAGAAATATCCATATTATACGGTTTTTGGAGCAGTTGCGATCTCGATAATGTCGACCTCATTTTATCATATTACGATATATTCCGGGAATCCTCTCGCCTATTTAATGTATTTTGTGCTTGGAGTGTGTGTATCGCATTTTGGAACATATCCAAGAAATATGATTAGTCATGAGAATGTAATTGTATTCTTTTCTGATCTCAGTTTCTATATATTCTTGACCCACGTGTTTATTTTAAAATTTTGGCAGATTAACCCTATTCTTTTCGTTGTACAGGCAATCCTGATATCATATATGCTGATGTTAGTAGATGGTAACATACAAGATATATTGAGATACAGATGAGAACTATTGAAGATCTCATTGCTTCAGCTTTAGTGCGATTATACGATCGTGTTGTACAAAGATCGCGTCTTATATAGTGTATGCGCACTCTTTGTTTGGCGTCTAAAACAGAGCGCTAAGAAGAACGATGTAAAAAATAAAAAACGATGTAAAAAATAAAAAATAAAAAACGGAATATGAACAGTAGAGATAAAGATAGAATACTGTATATAGACATATTGAGAGTCATTTCAATTCTAGCTGTTATAGTTACACATACCAGTATTGCCATAAAATATGGATATTTTAACGCAAATATCAATTGGTGGTGGATTGGTAATTTTTATACTGCACTAAGTAGATGGTGTGTACCAATAATGGTAATGATTAGTGGAATATTGTTACTAGATCCCAATAGAGAATATCCGACAAAAATATTCATTAAAAAAAGATTTAATAAGGTAGTGATACCTCTTATCTTCTGGAGCATTATATATGTAATTTGGAGATACAGAAATGATATACTGGTAAATAAATATCCGTCGTTATTGAGTATGGTTCAAAGTTTCATCAGTGGACCAGTTTATTATCATTTATGGTTCATATATATGATATTAGGACTTTACATTTTGACACCAGTTCTAAGGGTATATATAAAAAATGCCGATAAAGAGAATATAAAATATTTTCTTGTTGTTTGGTTTATTACAAATGGGATTCTAAATTTTGTCGAAAAATTGACAAATTACGATTATAAAGTAGGTATCGAGTTATACTTCTTTACTGGATATGTTGGGTATTATGTCCTAGGATATTATTTGGCCACAAGTGACTTTAGCAAAAAAGAAAAAAGGTTATTATATATTATGTCTATTGTCTGTTTTGTGACAACTATGATTGGAACGTATATTCTGTCAAAGATAAAAGGAACATATATTGACGATTTCAATGATTTTCTGTTTCCAAATATAATAATAATGACGATAGGAGTTTTTGTGTTTATAAAAAGTATCGATTGGGAAAGAATTATAAAGATAGATTCCAACATAAATAAATTTATTTTAGATATGAGCACTCTAAGTTTTGGAATATATTTGATTCATTTGTTGGTATTAGAGTTATTACAAAACTATTATAAATTTGACGCAAGAATAACCAATCCATTGATCAGTATTCCATTTGTCTCTATGGTAATAATGGTCATAAGCTATATTGTAATAAAATTCATGAAGAGATTGCCTATAATTGAGAAGTTTGTACCATGACCATATTGTATGGCTACTCGTTTTTGTGTTGATAGCAGATATAAAATAATTAAGGTTATGAACAAAACCAAAAAACAGAAACTGGAAAGAGAATATTCTGGTAATTCAGATACCATATATAAAGTTATACTGATAACCATATTCATAGTTGCGATTTTAGCGAGGGTATTTAACGATCCAACTTCGCCTTTTCATTATGATCCTGGGAAGAATATTGTATATGCTAGAGCAGTCATAGATACATTTCCATTATTTCCACAATATAATTCATATTTCAATCTTGGAGAATACTATGAGTATCAGGTATTATTTCCATACATGGTAGCTTTGTTACATAAGATAACAGGACTATCTTTAGTATATCTGACATCGACATCAATAATTATAATAGGTTCGTTGTTGCCTATAACTGTATTTCTGTTATCCAAAGAGATATTTGATAATGTAGGGGTAGCTTTAATATCTGCAGGATTGGTGACAGTGAGTAAGATACAACTATTTTCTTACATGAACTATTATCCTCAGATATTGGCGCTGACAATATTGCCGTTGTCATTTATATCAATAATAAGATATACAAAGACATCAAAAAAGAAATATATTATATATGCGTCAATATTATCAGTGGCAATTATACTGTCCAGCTATCTGGCAGGAATGGTGTATCTATCGATTCTTATATTTTCACTGATAGCTTATTCGATAACAAAGAGAGATCTGAAATATATACGTGCTCTGATTTCGATTATGGTAGGAACTGCTGCATTAATAGCATTCTACGTATTACCAATAGTAAACAGATATGGTGTTAAAACGTTTATTGTTGGTATAATAAATACGATATTTACACAAAAAGATGTTCCATTTACAAACACCAATTTTGGAATTGTACCTACAACATTCATAACTATTATTGCTCTGATTATATGTATATCATCGATAATATATTTATTTAATAAAATATTCGAATTAGAAATATCAAAACCAACTGAAATAGTTTTGGGTAATATCAAATATGAACATATCCTATTGTTTACATGGGCATTGATATCATTAGTACTTGTGGAATCATATAGATTTAGACCAATATTATGGGTAGACAGGTATGTAGAATTTCTTGATATAGCAATAATTATTATAGCCGGCTATTCAATATATTTCATTTTGAGTAAAATAAAATCTGGCAGCTATTTGAGTATCAATTATAAAATTATACAGGTTTTAGTCTTGATATTGATATTTGCATATCCTATATATGATATTTATCAACATCACTATGGATTTGGATATTGGAATACTCCAAGCGATTTAGAATCATTAAATTGGGTACAAAATAACATATCACCAGATGCGCTTTTCGCGACTCCTTCAGGAATTACAAGTTTCTGGGTATCTGCATTGGGAGGAGTGCGTATATTAGGTGGTGAATCCTCACAAATGTTAGGAGAAAGATTTGATGGTAATAGTTACAGCGATACGATAATAAATTCTCCAAATGTAACAGAAAAGATGGATTTGATAAGAAAATTTGGTGTCCAATATATATATTTGACAATAAGATCTCCGGAGACACCTTTACTTTGGAAAAATAGCTATAATGCTGAAGGAATAAAAGCGTTTGAGAATCCAACATATTTCGAAATTGCATATAAGAAAGAAGACAAAATCTCCGGTACGTATGTTATCAAGGTAAAAGAAGTTTTATCTCCAAAATATCACGTTCCTATCATAGATAAATCCGTGACCATTTTAGGTTATGGAATAAGCTTAGTATCTCTGATTGTAATGATGATGTTATTGATAAGGGGAAACAAAAGAGAAAACAAAAGAGAAAACAAAAGAGAAAACAAAGGGGAATATGGTAAAAGGGGAGTTATTAAGAAAAGAACGTTATTAAAAGAAGTAGAACATTGGTAAGAGAAGTAGAAAATGAGTAATGATGACAGAGTCCCATTGGTATCTATAATAATTCCTTGCATGAACGAGGAAAAAACAATTGGAAGATGTATCATAAAAGCCTTGATGGTATTAAAACAAGAAGAATTCGAAGGAGAGATAATAGTATCAGATAGCTCGACAGATAATTCTACATTCATTGCTAGAAGTCTTGGCACAACAGTAGTAATCCCAAAGGAGAGAGGATATGGAAATGCATATCTAGAAGGTATCAGGCATGCTAGAGGGAAATATCTTATATTGTCAGATGCAGACGATACATATGACATGAGAGAAATACCTAATCTCTTAAAACCTTTGATTGAAGATAATTCAGATCTCGTAATGGGGGACAGATTGCAAAGGGGTATTACAAAAGGTTCGATGCCTTGGCTTCATAGATATATTGGAAATCCCATATTGACAAAAACTTTAAATTTCCTTTTTGGGACAAGTGTACATGATTGCCACTCTGGTATGAGAGCAATTACAAGAAACGCATATGATAAATTACATTTACATTGTGAGGGGATGGAATTTGCGAGCGAAATGATCATTGAGGCAGCAAGAAAGAGACTTAGAATATCAGAGATACCGATCGCGTATTATCCAAGAGAAACACCTTCTAAGCTTCATTCATGGGGAGACGGATGGAGACATCTCAGATTTATGATGCTTTATAATCCGACTCCGTTTTTCTATATACCTGGTATTCTATTGTTTATATTTGGCATTTTTATGACAGTTGGATTGGCAGCAAGAAGTGATATGGAAATAATACGGATACATTCATTTATTCTGGGGAGCGTAGTAACGATAGTTGGGTTGCAGATACTTGTTACAGGCGGATATATGAATGTGTATGGCATTATCCAGGGTAAAATAGATAAAAAAGGATTAACAGCTAAAATTATGGATTATCACTCTCTAGAAGCAGGTCTTGTGATTGGTATTATATTATTTACTAGTGGAATGATATTGGGAGCGTCAGTGGTTTACAAGTGGATATCTTCAGGATTTGGATCTCTTTCTGAGATAAAAAGTGTTATAGTGTCAATGATTCTAGTAGCTGTAGGTGTCCAAATGGCTCTTTTCTCGCTTATAGTCAGTGTCTTCATATTGAACAAAGAAGGAGACTAGTTAATGAACAAAAAAGGAGAGTAATTTTTGAACAAAAAAGGAGAGTAATCGATGAGAGTAGCCATGGTGTATGACGCAGTCTATCCCTGGGTAAAAGGGGGAGGAGAAAAAAGGATATACGAGCTTGGTAAAAGGTTAGTGTTACAAGGACATGAAGTACATCTTTTTGGAGTTAGATGGTGGGAAGGTTCTGATATCATAGAACAAGAAGGTATGGTATTACACGGTGTATGTGGAAAGACGAAACTATATATAAATGGTAGAAGATCTATATCTGAGGCAATAGTATTTTCTGTTAAACTGATACCTCATCTTATGGAAGGCATGTATGATATTATTGATATCACTTCTTTTCCGTATTTTTCATGCTTGAGCGCAAAACTTGTATCCATTGTTAAGGGAACTCCAATGGTAATTACATGGCACGAGGTATGGAGAGATTATTGGTATGAGTACATGGGAAAATATGGTTTTTTTGGAAAGTCTATAGAGTATGTATCGTCAAAATTTGGGTATATGTCAATTGCTGTATCAAGAATGACAGAAAACAATCTGGAGTTACTTGGTGTAGATAGTAAAAATATTAGGATAATATCAAATGGTGTTGATCTAAGAAGAATTAATAACATAAAGCCTTCTGATAATAAATGTGATATAATATTTGTTGGGCGTCTTATCAAAGAGAAGAATGTGGACATATTGCTAAAAGCAGTTGGATTCGTAAGGAATAATTTTCCAGACGTCATGTGTCACATTATAGGAAATGGGCCTGAAAGGAGAAAGCTCTCTGAGCTTGTCGTCAAATGTGGACTTATAGGCAAAGTTAGATTTTTCAACTTTGTGGAACACGATGAAGTGATATCAAGAATAAAATCTTCAAAGATGTTGGTGTTACCATCAAGTCGAGAAGGTTTTGGAATGGTTGTAATGGAGGCATTTGCTTGCGGAATACCTGTTGTTACTGTGAATGAAGAGAGAAACGCAGCATCGGAGTTGGTTAGTGAAGAAATAGGTTTCGTAACGGATCTTGATGCGCGTGGACTGAGTAATGCTATGAACATATTACTCAGTATGACAAATGATACAAGAGAAAAAATGTCCAAGTCTGCAGTTTGGAAGGCTGGTGCATATGATTGGGATGACATAGCTGAACAATTGATTCTCTTTTATAGAGAGGTTATTTTACTAAATAAATGATGAAAATATGACAACGAGTAAAAATTGGGAAACTTTCTTTGCTTTCAAAAATCGTAGGGTTATTTAGAACTGTTTAGGGCAGTTTCCCAGATGCGTATGTATTACAGTGTTTATAAGCTTTCGAAGCTTAAAGGGCGCAATTCTTACTGTGTCTTGTTGCATTCGGACAGTTTAAAAGCGTTGTTTTTGCTCCTTATCTGTTTGGGGAATAAAAGATACAGAAAGTAGAAAATTTGGGTCATATTGAGAAGGGAAATGATAATATATAAGAAAGTGAACTATGATAGAAAATAAATCTGATGCAGTTGTTGCAATATTCGTGATAGCAATG
>Ga0187886_1001194_pt1 | contig 25053 bp, 24 predicted proteins | sample June2016WEW_20_1_FD_133001 | JGI IMG/M metagenome (GOLD analysis project Ga0187886, IMG submission 133001) | Peatland microbial communities from SPRUCE experiment site at the Marcell Experimental Forest, Minnesota, USA - June2016WEW_20_150 | ecosystem: Environmental > Terrestrial > Soil >... | reverse complement strand
GGCCATACGCGCCACGCCGCCGGCTTTGCGGATATCCGCCGGCACTCTCTCCAGCGCCATTACCGCGCAGGCCCCGGCTTCTTCAGCGATTTTGGCGTGTTCCGGGGTCACCACGTCCATAATAACGCCGCCCTTGAGCATCTGGGCCAGGCCTGTTTTAACTTTCCATGTGCCGGTTTCCATTACCGCCTCCTCTGGTTACATCAGGTTGTCAGTATAATTCTACTACGGTTGGCAAGGGTTAGCAATAAGCGTTTTTTTGGGTTCTGTTTACTCATGGTGGAAAGTTATAAATCTGTAAAATAGACAAAGGGGGTGAAGATGATAGGACGATTCTTTAGTACGTTAGGTGACCCATCAACTGTTATCCCCAGATTGTTTTCTCGGTTTATTCTTTTGATGCCATATAAGCCACAAAATCAAAGGATATATGATAAAGACAGAGATAACAATAGCAGCAACCATCCCCGCACCGTTATTAGCCCAATGAAACCCGAAATAGCATATCAAACCGACAATAAAAGCAACGGGCAAAGCTCCAATAAACCATCGGTACAATATCCACTTCATGCCGATAACTCTACCATAGGTGAAAACTATGAATCAACCACAAGCAAACAGAACCCTTTTTTGACGGACAATATAAAATGTGATTAAATTACGATTATGGACTATGTTTATATTGTTCTGTTCCTGATTGTGCTGGTCCTGGCGCTGGTAGGGATTTCCAGGATTGATGCCAAAACAAAGAAGAAGTACAAGCAGGACGCTTACCGGCTACTGGAAGCTTCGGACGCCGGAAAAAAAAAGGTCAGAGATACGATAAAAGGCCTGCGGCTCTACGGCGGGCGCTGGCGCAAAGATAAGGAGTGTACCCAGCTTATCGAGCGCCTGCAGACTAAGCTTGGCGCCGATAGCTAAAGCGGTCGTTTCACGGGCATACCGGGGCGGCGGGGATAGGCTGGCGGCGTGGGTTTTTCTTTATCGATAATCACCAGGATTCTTTCATCGCCAAGTCCTTCAAGCTCCACCGGCTTCACTCCTCGCAGGCAGCCGCCGAGCAGGTCGATGGCTTTAGCCGACTGCTCGATTTCTTCCTGAATATTCCCCTTTTTTTGAGCGATAAAATATCCCCCGATAGCGCAAAAAGGCAGCGCCAGTTCCACCAGAGCCGGCAGCGAGGCCACCGCGCGAGATAATGCAATATCGAATTTTTCGCGGTAGGCGGCATTATGCGCGACTTCTTCAGCGCGACCGGCGATGATTTCAACGTCTTTTAGACCGAGTCTTAATACGGTGTGCTCAAGAAATTTTATTTTCTTGCCGGTGGCCTCCAGCAGCGATAGCGTGTATCCGGGAAAAGCGATTTTTAACGGGATTCCGGGTAATCCTGCCCCCGTACCTACATCGATAACGCGTAGCGACCGCGCTTTATCTTCGTCCTTGATAGCTAATATTACTGTCAGAGAATCCAGGAAATGTTTAACCTGGACCTCTTCATAATCAGTAATGCTAGTCAGATTAATCTTCTCATTCCAGTCGGCCAGTTCACGGTAATAGGTCTCAAACTGCTCAAGCTGCGCGTGAGTGAGTTTAATTCCCAGTTTTAAAGCGTGGTTATTCAATTTATCCATTTTGTTTCATATCCGGGGCCATTTTGACAAAACCGTCTTCAGGTATCGAGCGACACGGAAACTACGGTGTGAAAAACACGCTATTTTAGCATCAAGACAAAGAAATAGACCACCGCCCCGGCGAAGACGACGCTGTCAATCCTGTCCAGCAGGCCGCCGTGCCCCGGCATGAGAGTGCCGGAGTCTTTCACGCCGGCGTTACGCTTAAGCAGCGATTCCGCAAGGTCTCCGATTTGCCCGAAAAAGCTGATTAGCGCGCCCAGGATAATTGCCTGCCAGTAAGCAATGGGAAGCTGCAAAGGCGTATTGAGGGTAAAAAACAGGCTGATAATCACGGCGCCGATGACGCCGGCGATAGCGCCTTCACGGGTCTTGCCGGGGCTAATGTTCGGGGCGAGTTTTCGCCGGCCGAATGTTTTGCCGATGAAGTAGGCGGCGGTATCGGAGGCGAAAGTCGCCAATAATGCCAGGTACAGCCAGTTCCTGCCGGAATCCAGCCTCAACGTTACCAGTAAGCTCAACAGCCAGCCGGCATAAAAAGTTCCGGCCAAAGTCCAGGCCCACTGACTGAAAAGGCCTTCTTTTTGGGGCAGGAAAACGAGCAACGTTAATGATAGAACTATGCCGGACGAGATAATAATCGGGAGAGACTGGGCGCAGGTGAAATGCGGCCGGACGATGAAAAACAGCGTCCAGACCAGGCCGAAAATGGTGAGCGCCGGATTCTTCAGGACGCCAGTTATCCGATAGAACTCATATGCCGCCAGCAGTCCGCACACGGCGGCCAGCACGGTAAAGAGGGGGAAGGGATATTCGGGCCTGGAAAACCAGACCGCGAGGACGACCAGAGGGATGCCCCATAACGCTGTGATAAGCCTTTTCTTGAGCATAGCGCCTGCTTTTAAAGGCCCCCGAAGCGCCGCTGCCGCTGGCTGTAAGCCTCCAGAGCCTTATCCAGCTCGACCTCGTTGAAATCCGGCCAGAGCACCGGGGTAAAGTACAACTCGCTGTAGGCTGCCTGCCAGATTAAAAAATTGCTGGTGCGTATTTCGCCGCCCGTCCGGATAACGAGGTCGACGTCCGGCAGACCGGAAGTGTAAAGGTATTTCGCGAATGATTTTTCATCCAGCGAATTGACCGGCTCTCCGCTCGCGATGAATTTACGCGCCGCGTCAACTATTTCAGCTCGCCCGCCGTAGTTAAACGCAAAAACGAGGGTCATGCCTTTGTTGTGTTCGGTAAGTTTAATTCCCCGGCTGATGGACCTTTGCAGGTTTGGAGACAGTCCGTCCACACGGCCGATGTGCAGTATCCTGACCCCTTTTTTATGGAGTTCACGGGCCTCTCTGGAGATAACGCTTTCCAGAAGGCTGAACAGGCCATTGACTTCCTCCGTGGGGCGGTTCCAGTTTTCCGTGGAAAAGGCATAAAGCGTGACGAAAGAAATCCCGTGTTCGTTGAGGTGCTGGATGACAGGACGCACATTTTTTACGCCGGCGCGGTGCCCTTCCAGCCGTGGCAACCCGCGCTGTTCCGCCCAGCGACCGTTACCGTCAAGAATGAAGGCGACGTGGCGGGGAAGATTGATAATATTGTCCATAGCGTTCCGCTCAAGACATCACGGGTAGACTGGCTGGAGAAAGCACGGCCAAGCCGCTACACCTCAAGAAGTTCCCGCTCTTTGTCCTTGCCTAGCTTTTCAATTTCCGAGATGAAGGCATCGGTGATTTTCTGGACCTGGCTCTGGGCGCGCTTGTGCTCGTCCTGCGAAATATCCTTGTTCTTTTCCATGTCCTTGAGCGTGTTCAGGGCGTCGTGGCGCTGGTTGCGGAGGGACACCCGCCGCTCTTCTATACGGCGGTTCAGCACTTTTATGAGCTCTTGGCGCCTTTCCTCGCTAAGGGGAGGAATAGCCAGCCTGATAACGTTCCCGTCATTGGAGGGGTTAAGGCCAAGCTCGGACTTGAGGATGGCTTTTTCAATAGAGTGGATACAGGTCTTGTCCCAGGGCTGGATAACCAGCAGTCCGGCTTCCGGGGCGGAGATGCCGGCCAACTGTATCAAGGAAGTAGGCACGCCGGCGTAGTCCACTTTAACATGCTCGACCAGGGCCGGGGTGGCATGACCGGTGCGGATGGTCGCCAGGTCAACGTGGAAAGCCTTGACCGTGGTTTTCATTTTATCTTCCATGGTTTTAAATACATCGTTTACCATATCAACTCTCACACGTTACCAGAGTACCTATCGGCTCACCCCGAACGGCCTTGATTAAGCCATTCTTCGCCTCAAGGTCGAACACGATAATCGGCAATTTATTATCGAGGCAGAGGGACAGGGCGGTGGAGTCCATAACCCGGAGGCGCATTTTCAGCGCATCGAGGTGGCTGATACTATCGAACTTTTTTGCTGCGGGGTTTTTACGCGGGTCAGCCGAGTAAATGCCGTCAACCTGGTTCTTAGTCATCAAGAGGACTTCGGCGCGGATTTCAATAGCGCGTAAAGCTGCGGCGGTATCGGCCGTCATGTAAGGATGGCCGGTGCCTCCCGCGAAAATCACCACACGGTCTTTTTCCAGGTGGTGGAGAGCGCGCCGCAGGATAAAAGGCTCGGCCACCTGGGGCATTTCCAGCGCCGATAGCGTTCTGGTATCTACGCCCTCTCTCTCAAGAGTATCCTGTAAGGCCAGGGCGTTGATTATCGTGGCCAGCATCCCGGCATAGTCGGCGGTGACACGGTCCATACCTTCAGCTTCGGCCTTAGAGCCGCGCCAGATGTTGCCGCCGCCAACGACAATTCCCAGGCCTACCCCCATCTGCGCCACGCGTTTAATCTGACGGGCTATCTTGACCAGTGTGGTATTATCGATGCCATAGAGTTGCCCGCCGCGCAAAGCCTCGCCGCTAAGCTTGAGCAATACCCGTTTGTATTTAACTTCAGGCATTTTACCGCTACTGGCTGCTTAATTCGTACCTGGTGAAACGGCGTACCTTGATATTTTCGCCCGTTTTGGCTACTGTTTCCACAATGAGGTCTTTGATGGTCCTGGTGGGGTCCTTGATAAAAGGCTGTGACAAAAGACAGGCTTCCACCGGGTCAACCTCGGTGCCCTCGGGGATATCCGTTTCAGATATATATTTCGGCGCTAAAGCTGCCACCTGCATGGCGATATCGTGCGCGAGGCATTTAAAATCATCGGTGCGCGCTACAAAATCTGTCTCGCAGTTGATTTCCACCAGTGCGCCGATACGTCCGGCAGTGTGAATATAAGCCTCCACCAGGCCCTGCAAGGTAACGCGCTCGGCTTTTTTTTGCGCCTTAGCGAGCCCCTTTTCTTTCAGTATCGCCAGGGCTTTTTCCATATCGCCTTCAGTAAAGACCAGAGCGCTACGGCAGTCCATGATGCCGGCACCGCACTGCGCTCTAAGCTCTTTAATCATTTGCGTGGTAATTTCCAATGAACCCTCCTTACGCCTCATCCGGTGTGAAAACGAGCGGTTCTTTAGTGTCCGCCGGCGCGGCTTCCGCGGCCGCCTTTTCCTCAACCACTTCTGGCGGCACCACCGTAGCCAGGCCCGCCTTGCCTTCTGTAACGGCATCGGCAATCTTGCTGCAGATGAGCTTGATAGCGCGTATAGCGTCATCGTTAGCGGGAATCGGATGGTCGATTTCATCGGGATTGCAGTTGGTATCCACGATAGCGACCACCGGGACGCCCATACGCTTGGCTTCGGCGAGGGCTATCCGCTCTTTAGTGGGGTCGACGATGAAAAGCGTGCCGGGCAGCCTGGTCATTTCCTTGAAACCGCCCATCTGCCTGTTCAAGCGCTCGATTTTATCATTGAGCTTCTGGATTTCTTTCTTGGTCAGCCGGCCGAACTCACCGCGCGCCTGCTGGTCTTCCATACGCACCAGCTGGTCAATACGTGCCTGGATAGTGGTGAAGTTGGTCAGCATCCCGCCCAGCCAGCGCTGATTGACATAGTACATCCCGCAGCGCGTGGCCTCTTCTTTGATGGATTCCTGGGCCTGTTTCTTGGTCCCGACGAACAGGACCGAGTCTCCGCTGGCGACGACCTCGCGGACGAAAGCGCACGCTTTATCCAGCATGACGACGGTCTTTTCAAGGTCGATAATGTGGATGCCGTTGCGCTTGGTGAAGATGTAGCTTTTCATCCGCGGGTGCCAGCGGCCCGTCTGGTGGCCGAAATGCGCTCCGGCCTCGAGGAGTTGCTTGATGGTAGCTGTGTCTGGCAATTTATTTAACCTCCCATAGAATATTAATCGTAAGAATCAGGAGATTCAGTTAACAGAATAGTATAGCATAAGTAAGTAGCGGGTAACAAGGGTGGACATACGGTTTGCTACTCATATTTTGCGTCCGCGGGGTCTTCATTCCGGAAATGGGCGATGCGTATGCGTTTCATCTTATCGCCTTCCAGGTTATACATCACCCAGTTAATCATAATGCGCACCTGGCCCTTTTTCCACGGCTCGCCGGTATTGGAGACAGCGTCCTTAAAGGTATGGAACTCGGTATAAAGTTCCGCGAAGACCAGGTCGCCCGCGGACATGAAGTCGCGCAGCTCCAAAATTTCCCGCGTATGCGCGTGGAGGGCTTTATAGCTGGCGGCGAACTCCGCCGGGCCGTGCAGCGTGCGGGCGGGAATCGGCGTGCCGTAGGCGTTATCAAAGTATTCGACGGTTATATCAGGGGCGAAATAGCCCGTTACGGCATCGTACCTCCTGTTGTTAAAATGGTCGATGTATTCCAGGTACTGCTTTCGGTTCATTTCTGTTTGACCTCCCCAGAATAAGGTTATGCGAGAGTTTAGCCTGTTTATGGTTTAAAAGCAAGAGATGTATCAATTTGCGTAAAACAATTGTCTTGCGATAGGCGGTGTTTTTTGCTATGATTATATAGGTGTGAAATGCAGGGCGGTAAAGGTGGAGGCGGCTTTTGGCAAAAATATTTCAATCAGTAATTTCCCTCAATAGATATATGAAATTAATTGTGGAATAGAGGAGATTTCAATGCCACAAATAAAAAGAGCGTGCATCGTTGGTGGGGGAACGAGTAAATTCGGGGTAAGAGCAGCAACTATTTTTGATATGCTGCAGGAAGCTACTATTGCGATGTCTAAGGACATCCCGGGACTACAGCCAAAGGATATTGATGGCCTGATTTTTGCATCTACTACAGCAGGGAGAAATTCCAACTCTTTAAATACGGCGCCTATCGTAGCCCATAGGCTAGGAATTAAACCCAGCTCTATTTGCGTAAGAGTTGATACCCTATGTGCGGGATCAAATACAGCTATTATTTTGGCCACTGGACTCGTAGAGAGCGGAATCTCTGATGTGGTCTTAGTCACTGGGGCTGAGAAACTGAACATGCCACAGCGATGGGAAAGTGTCTATATAAACCTCATGACCAACGATCATGATTGGGATTCCGCCATGGGATTGGCCGTACCGCCTCCTTTCTTTGGGATGATAGCCCAGGCCCATATGAAAAAATACAGGACCACCAAAGAGCAGATGGGGGCTGTGGCTGTCACTAACTATGCCTACGGGTTCAATAACCCCAACGCACAGTTCGGCGGGAAGAGCCTTTCTCTCGATGAATACCTAACCGCTCGTACCGTCTGCGACCCCTTCGGCCTGAATGATTGCTGTCCGGTAACCGATGGTGCGTCAGCCATAATCATTGCCTCCGAAGAAAGAGCCAAAGCCATGACTAACAGGCCGTTGGTCTATATTCGTGGAACGGGACAAGTTGCAGCTCATGGCATGTCAGCCGGTTGGCCCGGGGAAACCCTGGCGGATTGGCCTCACCTCAAGAAGGCCGGTGAGGTTGCTTTTAAAGCCGCTAAACTCACTCCTAAAGATATCGATGTGGCTCAGACCCACGATTGCTTTACCATCTCCGAGATTATCGAGGTCGAAGAGTTAGGTTTCTGCAAGAAGGGTGAAGGCGGGGCTTTTATCGCCTCCGGACAGGTTAAAGTAGATGGCCAAACTCCCATTAATACCGATGGCGGTCTCCTGACAGTAGGCCATCCTTACGGAGCTACCGGCGCCCGTCAGGCAGTAGAAATCTGTAAGCAGCTTCAGGGACGGGCTCTCAATCAGGTTAAAAATGCCAAGTTTGGGCTGACCCATAACTTAAGTGGTGTTTGCGCCCAGCATACCGTCGTTATCTATGGCACTGAGCCGGTCAAATAATAGCCCAACTTTAGGAAATCAATAGTTGGATCAAAAAATAATTTTAGGAGAACAAAATGGCAGAATTAAAGTCAGCTCAAATTTTTGGCATCCCCCATCTGGATGGTAAATATAGCCTGGTATTGGATATGTGGCCTCTGGAGGATCCGGAATTGAACCGGATTTACCCGTTTTATGATAATATGAAGCAAGGTCGCTGGACTACTACCAAATGCAAGAAATGCGGTCATATTTCTTATCCGCCCGGCGTGGCCTGTCCCAATTGCTGGTCGGACGAACTGGAATGGATCGATCTGCCTAAGACCGCTAAAGTGGTCTGCCTGACCGAAACCCTGGCCGGCGCTCCGGCAGGCTTCGATGTTCCACTGATTATTGCTTGGCTGGGCTTCGATAAAGCCCATCCCCTGAAGCACCTTCTGGTTCGTATTATCAATTGCCAGGCCGGACAGTTGAAAATCGGAGATGAGGTCCAATTCGTCACCTTCGAGGTAGCCGCCCACCCCATGGACGTCAAGAAAGAAAGTAAAATATGCGACCGGGTCTACTACGCTTTCGAGCCGGTGAAGAAATAGGCGCCGGAGACCGGGTTAAAGAACGAAAAAGGGGCTGACAGATGAAAGAGATAAAGAACGTCACAGTGCTCGGGGCGGGGGCAATGGGCGCGCAGATAGCCGCGCTGGCGGCGGAAGCCGGTTACAACGTTAAGGTCAGGGACATCGAAGAGAGGTTCCTGGAGCGCGGCCGCCAGACAATTACCGAGATATACGACAAGCGTATCAAGCGCGGTAACTTTACCGAGGACAAGAAAAAAGCTGTCTTCGGTCACTTGAAATTCCTCATCGATGTGAAAGAAGCCGTCAAAGACGCGGATATTATCATCGAAGCCGTGCCGGAAATCATGGACTTAAAGAAATCAGTCCTCAAAGAAGCCACTGCCCTCTGCCCGGACGACTGCGTTTTCGCCACCAATACTTCATCTTTAAGCATCGCTGAGATGTCTAAAGCCGCAAAAAAACCGGAACTGGTCGTCGGGACGCACTATTTCAACCCTCCCAGCCGCATGACACTGCTGGAAATCGTGCATGGCGAAAAGACCAACAAAGAAGCCATCAACGTGGCGGAAAAGGTCGCTGTCGCTATGGGACGGGATGTCGTCCATGTTAAAGATGTGCCGGGCTTTGTCGCCAACCGGATTTTCTGCAACATGTGCAACGAGGCTGACTGGGCGCTGGCCCAGGGCGAAGGCAAGAGCGCTATGGAAATAGACTCGGCGATTAAATATAAGCTGGGGATGCCCATGGGCATGCTCGAGCTCCAGGATACGCTGGGCGGCGGCTCGGTGGACACGCAGTTCCATGTGATGGAGTATTTCGGGGAGACGATGGGCAAGAGCTACGGTCCCGCCCCGATTCTCGCCAAATTATTCAAAGAAAAGAACTGGGGGAAGAAGACCGGTAAAGGCTATTATGACTGGACGGGCGGCAAGACCAACGAGCTGCCTATGAACGCGGGCGTCGGCTTCGACCCCATCCGCGTGCTGGCTACCGCGGTTAACGAGGCCGCCAAGCTCATCGAGATGGACGCCACCACCCGTGAAGAAATAGATACGGCGGTGCTCCTCGGGCTGAACTACCCGCGGGGCATCCTGCGCATGGCCGATAGCACCGGTATCGATATAGTCGTCAACGAGCTTAACAGGCTTTATGAAAAATACAACAAGGAAGACAGGTACAAACCCTCTTCCGTATTAACGAAACTTGTCAAGCAGGGGAAATTGGGACGTAAGACCGGGGAAGGATTTTACACCTATGGTATCGGTGAATACGAGTTCGTCAAGCTGGATATCAATACAAAAACAAAAGTCGCCAAACTAATCCTCAACCGTACCAACCGTGCCAACGCTTTCAACGCGGATATGATGTCCGAGCTGAACAAGGCGCTGGGCGAGCTGGAAAAGAACCCCGCTGTGCAATCCATCGTTATCACCGGCGCGGGAACTAACTTCTGCGGCGGTGCGGATGTATCCGCCTTCGCCACCGGCAAGGTTGACGACGCCTTCAACTTCAGCGAGGCCCCGCACGATGTCTTTACCCGTATCGAGACATTGGCCAAACCCGTCATTGCCGCTATCAACGGCGCGGCCATGGGCGGCGGGCTGGAGCTGGCGCTTTCCTGCGACATCAGGATTATGAACACTAAAGCGCAGCTGCGCCTGCCGGAAATTACGCTGGGTCTTTTGCCCGGGGCCGGCGGCACACAGCGCCTGGGACGCTTAATCGGCTGGGCGCGCGCCCGCGAGATGATACTGCTCGCCGACCCTGTCATGGCGGATAAAGCGCTTACCTGGGGGCTGGTCAATTTCATCGCCGAGCCGGATAAATTTAACGCGCTGGTAGATGAAATCGCCGGCAGGCTGGCTAACGGCGCACCGCTGGCGCAAAAATTCGCCAAGGGCCTTTTATATTACGGCGCCCAGGCTGACCAGCGCGCGGCGCTTTACCTGGAGGCCGCCTTATCGGGGGATATCGCCATGACCAAAGACCTCAACGAAGGCCTGACCTCGATGAACTACCGCCGGCCGCCTAAATTCACCGGCAAGTAAGGAGTACCCCCTTGGACTTTAAATTTACTCCCGAAGAAGAAGCTTTCCGTGTGGAAGTCTCGGATTTCCTGGATAAAGAAGGACCACAGGAATGGCAGAAAAGGAAGGTCAGCTTCTTTGATATGTCCGGCCAGGAAAACTGGATTGCCATCCATCGGGATATGGCGCAGAAACTGGGTGCCCGAGGCTGGCTATCCTTGCATTGGCCCAAAGAATACGGCGGTCAGGGATTATCTCCCTTTTATCGCCTGATTCTCCGAGAAGAGCTGGCTAAACATCACTGCCCGGGCTATCATTCACTGTCGGTGGACTTCGTCGCTCCAGCTATCCTGCTTAAAGGTTCGGATGCACTTAAGAAACGCTATCTGCCGGGGATTGCTTCGGGCAAGGTCATGTGGTGTGAGTGTCTTAGCGAACCCGGTCACGGTTCCGACCTGGCATCCCTGGAGACCTTTGCCAGAGAGGAAGGCGATTGCTTCGTGGCGAATGGGCAGAAGATCTGGACCACCTATGCTCATTTTGCAGATTGGACGTTCCTCTTGGCCCGGACTGACCGACAGGCCCAGCCCAATTACCGAGGTCTCACATTTTTCCTGGTCGATATGCGTACCCCGGGTATCACGGTAAACCCTATTATCAACATGGCCGGTCATCATGATTTTAACGAAGTGTTTTTCGATGATGTCCGCATTCCGAAAGAAAATATCGTGGATGGTGTGAATCGAGGCTGGTATGTGGCCATGGCTTTACTGGACTATGAACGCACTTCAGACCTGGGTTATGCCATTGCCGGAACGCTGCTTAATGATATCGTGGAGTATGCCCGAGAACTGGATATCCTGGATGCTGAAAATAAAAGACGGATGGCAGAATTAGTCGTTGAATGTGAAGTCACCCGTCTCACCCATTATCATGTAACCTGGATGCAGTCTCAGGGAAAAGTTCTCAACTATGAAGCCGCCATGTGTAAATTGCTCGGCTTTGAATCTATTCAACATGTGGCTGAATTCGGGATGAATGTCTTTAAACATTATGGACTCCTGTCCGATACCTCTTCTCTGGCGCCTTTATACGGACGCATATCTTCCTGCTATTTGCGTTCGTTTGGTCACAGCATGGAAGCCGGCACATCGGAAATTGACCGCGACGTGATAGCGCAGCGGGGGCTCGGCCTGCCGCGCCTGCGCTAAAAAAGTGATTTGGACATAACGGAGGCTGAACGTGGATTTTGCCCTTAACGAGCAGCAGGAAATGATGCAGACTATGGCCCGTGATTTCCTGGCCGGCGAGTACACCGATAAAGTCCTCAAAGCGATGGTCAAAGATGATAAGGGTTACACCCCGGAGCTCTGGAAAAAGCTCGCGGAAATGAACCTTACCGGCCTGGCCATCCCGGAGGCTTACGGCGGGGTGGGTGATTTCCTCGATTTGACCATCGTGCTGGAAGAAATGGGGCGGGCCTGTTTCAACGCGCCATTTTTTGCCACTGTCGTCCTTGGCGCCGGCGCTATCGTAGAAGCTGGTAACGGAGCGCAAAAGAAAGAATTCCTGCCCAAAATCGCCGAGGGTAAAAAGATTATTACACTGGCGTTGCCGGAGCAATCTGGAAAATACGCTGCTGACGCAATCAAAATGAAGGCGGCGAAAAAAGGAAATGATTTTATATTAAATGGCACCAAGTTGTTCGTGCCGGACGCGCAAAACGCCGATTATATAATCGTCGCCGCGCGTACTTTGGAATCCAAAGACCTGCAGAACGGCATCACTCTATTTATAGTTGACGCAATGACGTCAGGAATTACCGTTAAACCTCTAAAGACAATCGCGGGGGACAAGCAGGCCGAAGTCGTTTTCGAGAATGTTAAAGTTTCAGCTGCCAATATCCTGGGTACGGTAGATAAAGCCTGGCCCCATATCGAGAAAATAATACAGAAAGCGGCAGTTGCCCGCTGCGCGGAAATGGTCGGGGTGGGACGGAAAGCGCTGGACATCTCGCTGGAGTATGCTAAAGAAAGAATAGCCTTCGGCCATCCCATCGGCGCTTTCCAGGCTATCCAGCACCGCTGCGCGGATATGCTCATCGACCTCGAAGGTTCGAGGTTCGCCACGTACCAGGCGGCCTGGAGAATCAACGAAAACCTGCCTGCCGCGCGTGAGGCAGCCATCGCTAAAGCGTGGGTAGGCCAGGCGTGCCGGCGCATTGTAAGCTCCGCCCACCAGGTCCACGGCGCTATCGGCTTCACGGAGGACCACATCCTCCATCACTATACCAAGCGCGCCCGCGCTTATGAGTTCAGCTTCGGGGATGTAAACGCTAACCTGGAAAAACTCGCGGCGCTGTAAAACCGCAGTCAAGAGAGATGATATAGCTCATCGGAACAGGAGGGACTATGCTGCCAGCGGAAGCTATCCGGTTAGATATCAATGTCCCGATAAAGATGAGGGACGGCACAGTCCTCTATGCCGACGTCTGGCGACCTGACAAAAGCGGCAAACATCCCGCTATCCTGACCCGCACCCCCTACAACAAAAATCTACAATTCCCGACCAGGGCAGGCTACATGAACCCCCAGAGAATAGCGCGTGCCGGCTACGCCGTGGTCATCCAGGACGTCCGCGGCACGGGCGATTCGGAAGGCCAGGCTTTTTTCTGGAAGCAGGAAGTTGAGGACGGCTACGATGCAGTGGAAGGCGTGGCGGCTCTTTCCTGGTGCGATGGCAACATCGGCATGTACGGTTTCTCATACTTCGGTTACACGCAGTTAGCGGCTGCGGTCGCCCAACCGCCCCACCTGAAAGCTATTTGCCCGGGCATGACACTATATATTCCCCGCTCCTTTCCATACTCGCTCAAAGGTGATGCTTTTAAGCACCAGGTGCATCTAAGCTGGTGCCTGGGGCGTACTCTGGGAGAGCTGATGCGCCGCAGCCTCCCCCCGCAGGAAATGATGGCTAATCTTAAGCGGATTATAGCTTTAACCGACGCTATAAAGGAACAGGTCAAAATTCTGCCCGTAAAAGACGCTCCCGCGGCAAAATTAGTCGATGAATTCGGTATGATGCCTGCTTTCCGTGATGTCGTGACGCATAACGATAAAGAATATTGGAATCAGGCTGCCGAAGCGCTGAACATGGATGAAATAGACATCCCGGTGTTCAGTTTCGCCGGTTGGTACGATACCGAGATGACGCCGGGGGTTCTGGCCAACTACCGGAAGCTTGAAGATAGGAAAGCGGACAAACTGCCGGCGAACCGGCTGCTCATCGGGCCATGGATACACTCGGCAGACATGCTTAACGTCGTCGGACAACTGGACTTCGGACTGGCCTCGAGCGGGGTGATGGCCGATATCACCGGCCAGCACCTGCGCTGGTTCGACCGCTGGCTGAAAAGCAAAGAAAACGGCGTGGATAAAGACCCACCGGTGCGCATCTTCGTCATGGGGGCGAACACATGGCGCGATGAGGGCGAGTGGCCGCTTAGCCGGACGAAGTATCGTAAGTATTACCTACACAGCGGAGGGCAGGCTAACACGCGCGACGGCAACGGAGCCCTGGGCACGAGCTTACCCGGTGATGAACAACCAGACTCTTATCTGTATGACCCGAGAAACCCGGTGCCGTCCAATGAAATGGGCATGGGCGCTTTCGACCAGAGGGCAGTGGAGAGCCGGCCCGATGTTCTGGCCTATACAACCCCGACGCTGGAAAAAGACCTGGAGGTCACCGGCCCGGTCAGGCTGAAGATTTATGCCGCCACCTCGGCGGTAGATACGGACTTTACCGGCAAGATGGTGGATGTCTGGCCGGATAGCGCTGCTTATAACGTGGCCGAGGGCATTGTGCGGGCGCGCTTCCGCCGTTCAGCCGATGACCCGGAGTTGCTGCGTCCGGAAGAAGTATACGAATATGATATCGACCTGGGCGGCACCAGCAATGTGTTCAAAGCCGGGCACAGGATACGCTTAGAGATTTCGAGCAGCAATTTCCCCAAGTGGGCGAGGAACCTCAACACCGGCGCTAACCCAGGAGAAGACGCGTCCCCGCGCGTTGCGGCGCAAACGGTGTACCACGACCAAAAGCGCGCGTCACATATAGTGCTGCCGGTAATTCCGGCGTGAGATTTTAAACATGCGTTCACCTAATCCAGCTTTGAATCTTACTTAAATACGTGGTAATATGGTGAACGATGCCGGGTCAAAAATTTACCGTCGTTTTTCAACCCTCCGGCCTGCGGGGTAAGGTCGCTGACGGCGTAAGCATACTGGACGCCGCGCGTGAGCTAGGCGCCCCGCTTGAAAGCGTCTGCGGCGGCAAGGGTACTTGCGGCAAGTGTAAAATCAAAATCGAGGAAGGCTACTTCGCCAAGTACCGTGTCAATTCCTCGCTATCGTCCGTCGAAACTATCAAGGCGACGCCGGAAAAATTAATCAGTAAACGTCAGTTCCAGCATGGCTACCGCCTCGCCTGCCAGTCGCGCATTCACGGGGATATCGTCGTTTTCGTCCCCGAGGAAAGTCGCCAGGGCCAGCAGGTGGTGCGCAAAGAGGCAACAGAAAGGAAAATCAAGCTCAAGCCGGCGGTCAGGAAATACTATCTGGAGTTAAAGCCCGCCACCCTGCACAACCCGCTGGGCGATTTCGAACGAGTCCAGGCGGCGCTGGCAGAACGATATAAATTGGGCGACCTGACCATCGATTACCAGGCGCTGTTAAAGCTGCAAAATACCGTGCGCAAAAGTGGCTGGAAATTAACCGTCTCCGTCTGGAAACAACAAGAGATTATCGATGTGGAAGCCGGGCAAAGCGCCCGCGGCTATGGACTGGCGGTGGACATCGGTACGACCACGGTGGCCGGCTACCTCTGCGACCTCACCTCCGGCAAAGTGCTGGCCACGGACGCTATGATGAACCCGCAGGTAGCCTACGGGGAAGACCTGATGTCCCGTATCGGCTATGCGGCCAAGGCTAAAGACGGTCTCAAGAAGCTGCAGCAGGTCGTTATCAGGGGACTTAACCAGATAGCGGCCCGGGCGGCGGCTAAAGCAGGTATCAAACGAGCGCAAATTATTGATATAGCGGTGGTCGGCAATACCTGTATCCATCATCTTTTTCTCGGCATCGACCCCGCCCAGCTGGGGAGGTCACCTTTCGTTCCGGCCATTCATCACTCGGTGGATGTCAAGGCGCGCGACCTGGGGCTGAAGATAGCGGCGGGCGCCTATGTTCACGTCCTGCCGAACGAGGCGGGTTTCGTGGGCGCAGATAACGTGGGCGTGCTCATCGCCGAGGAGCCCTATAACCAGGACGAAATGCTGCTCATCATCGATATCGGCACCAACGGTGAGCTTATCCTGGGCAACCGTAAAAAGCTACTTTCCACCTCCTGCGCTACCGGCCCGGCCTTCGAAGGGGCGGAGATAAGGCACGGTATGCGGGCCGCCCCGGGCGCTATCGAAAGGGTCAGGATAGACCCCGCGACCAAGGAAGTGCAATTCAAGGTCATCGGGAACGAAAGATGGAACACCGAAGATAAAAACATCGGCGCCAGAGGAATCTGCGGCTCGGGCATCTTCGATGTCGCCGCGCAGGTGTTCCTCACCGGCATCATCGATAAAAGCGGACGCTTTAATATAAAATTGAAAACGCCGCGATTTCGCGTGAAGGATAACGGGCCGGAGTTTGTCATCGCTAAAGCGAAAGAGACCACCATCGGCCATGACATCGTCATCTGCCAGAAAGACATCCGGGCCATCCAGCTCGCCAAGGGCGCCATGTACTGCGGCGCTAAAATCATGATGCAAAAGCTGGGCGTTGACCAGCTCGACAGGGTCATCCTGGCCGGGGCCTTCGGGAGCTATATCGATAAGACATCTGCGGCGATAATCGGCCTGTTTCCCGACTGCGACCCGAAACGCGTTTACGCGGTGGGCAACGCCGCCGGCGATGGCGCCCGCATCGCTCTCCTGAATACGGATAAAAGAAAAGAGGCCGATGTGCGCGCCCGTCAGGTGGAATATGTCGAGCTAACGGTGGCGCCTGATTTCAACATGACTTTTACCAGAGCGCTGGCTTTCCCTCACCAGGTTGACAAGTTCCCTCACCTGAAAGGCCTGCTGCCGGAATAGCTTCGTTTTCTGCAGATAAATCCAGGAATGTGAGAATAGTCACAGTCCTGTGTGAATTGATATATTATACTTAGTTTAAATACATGGACCTGACCATCAAAGAAGACGACCTTTACAATTTAAATTCTTACTGGCACGATAGCCGTCACCACCTGGACTGGCCTTGTATCTTCGTATTGCCGCCATGGCTACAGGCCTGGTGGGAGGTATTCGGGGCGGGAGAAGGAATTTATCTGCGCACAGTATGGCAGGGCGAGAGGGTTATCGGCATCGCGCCTTTGAGGATAAAAGAGAATGTAGCCTCGTTTATCGGTAGTATAGACGTGTGTGACTACCTCGACTTCATCGTCGCCTGCGGTCATGAGGCGGATTTCTTTAACGCGCTTTTAGATGATTTCACGAAAAACGGCGTCAGGCAACTGGAGTTGAAACATGTGCGGCCGGACTCTTTCACGATGAAAGACCTTGTGCCCGCAGCTAAAAACCGTGGCTACGAGGTTGCCACCGCGCCGGAGGAAGTGAACGTGGAAATGGACTTGCCCTCCACGTGGGAAGCTTACCTGGAATCTTTAAGCACCAAGCAGCGGCACGAGGTCAGGCGTAAACTGCGCAGACTTCTCGAAGCGGGTAAAATGGAGTACCGTTATATCGAAGACAGCGCCTCTGTCCCCGGCGCGATGGGAACGTTTTTCAAGATGTTCGTAGAGAGCCGGAGCGATAAAGCGGCTTTCCTGACAGGGCAGAGGGAATCGTTCTTCAGTTTACTGACTGCTAAAATGGCAGAGGCCGGCCTGCTGAAACTCGGCGTTCTAGAACTGGACAGCAAGGCGGTGGCGCAGATAATCTGCTTCGATTATAATAATTGTATCTACCTCTATAACAGCGGCTACGACTCCGACTATGTGTCTTTGAGCGTCGGCCTGCTAAGCAAAGCCCTGGCGATTAAGGACAGCATCGAGAAAGGTCGGCGCAAGTTCGACTTTCTCAAGGGGCCGGAGACGTATAAATACCACCTCGGCGGCCACGAGGTGCCGTTGTATAAATGCCTGATTAACCTGAAAAAGTGAGCTAAGGGGAAATATGCCATCATCTGAATTGAGAATCGCCATGCTCGCCGCGCATAGCTGTCCGGTGGGGGAACTGGGCGCCAAAGATACCGGCGGCATGAGCGTCTACATACGGGAAGTCGCGCGCGAGCTAAGCGAGCAAGGGCACAGCGTGGATGTTTACACCCGCGTCCATGACCCTGCCGATCCTATCGTCGAGGAACTGGGCACGCGGGCGAGGCTGATTCATGTCAGGGCGGGGCAAGAGGCGAAAATAAATAAGCTGGAGGTATACTCCTACCTCCCGGAATTTACCCGTAACCTGGAGAATTTCCGGTTGGATAATAACCTCTCGTATGACCTGGTATTCAGCCATTACTGGCTTTCCGGCCTGGTAGGCCAATCGCTACAAAAGCTATGGCGAGTGCCCCATGTCATTATGTTCCATACCCTGGGCGCGGTGAAAAACGACATCGGAGTAGGAGAAGAAGACCCTATATTGCGCATCGACGCGGAGAAAGAGCTGATTGACAGCTGCCAGTGCATTATCGCCGCGACGGACAAAGGCAAAGAAGAACTCGAGCATTTTTATGGCGCCGCGCCCGGTAAAATAAGTGTCGTGCCCTGCGGCGTGAATATGGAGCTATTTCAACCCGTCACTCAAAGCGTCGCCAGGCAGAAGCTTGGCCTGAACGATGAAAAAATTCTGGTTTTTGTCGGCAGACTCGACCCTCTCAAGGGCATCGAGCGTTTACTCGAAGCCGTCCCGCGCCTTGGAGATTCTCCCGGGCTGAAACTTATTATCATCGGCGGTGATGAGTCAAGTAGCGGCGAAGTTGAGAAGCTACGCCAACTATCGTCAAGTCTTGGTATTCGTAACAAAATCGACTTCTTGGGCACGGTAAAACAAACAGAGCTCCCGTATTATTACAGCGCCGCTGACATTTGCGTTGTACCGTCGTATTATGAAAGCTTTGGACTGGTGGCCCTGGAAGCGCTGTCCTGCGGGACGCCGGTAGTGTCTGCGGATGTCGGCGACCTGAAAAACATCATCCTCCCGGGAAAAACAGGCTATGTGGTTAAAGGAAACAATCCCGAAATCCTCGCTGGTGGTATCGCGCGGACGCTTAAGTGGCCGACGCGGAGTGCCGAGACTGCGCTCGCTATCAGGGCGTCGGTGGGAAGGTTTAGCTGGGGGGACGTTGCCAGCGAAATTGCCAGTGAGCTGGGTAAGGTGCTGGATAAGTGGCTTGTGCCGGTGACCTAGTATACGCTGGAATCGGAATCAGGAGAATTAAATGGCTGATGAAGTTTACCTCATGGTTATCGCCCCTCACCCGGATGATTCGGAGTTCGGCGTGGCCGGTACGGTGGCCCGCCTGACCGGGGAGGGCAAGAAGGTAGTCTATATCATCTGCACCAACGGCGATAAAGGCAGCAACGACCGGAAGATGACGCCGGAAAAACTGGCTAAAATCAGGGAAAAAGAGCAGAGAGCGGCCGCCGACCTGCTGGGCGTCAGCGAGGTGGTATTCCTTGGTTATCCTGACCAGGGGCTGGAAGACAACCACGACTTCAGGAAAGCCCTCGTCCGCGTTATCAGACAGTACCGCCCTTATATCGTCGCCACCGCTGACCCTTACCGTAAATATATGTGGCACCGCGACCACCGCATCACCGGGCAGGTGGCCGCCGACGCGGTCTATCCCTACGCGCGCGACCACATGGCTTACCCGGAATTGCTTAAAGAAGGCTACGAGCCCCACAAAGTCAGAGAAATATGGTTCTGGGGCACGGAAGACCCCAATTTCCGCTCCGATATCACCGACACTTTCGATAAAAAGCTGGCGGCCCTGGCCTGCCACAAAAGCCAGTTCGATGTGTCCAAAGAAATGAAAGAAAGAATCACGGGTTTTGCCAAAACGAACGCGCAGGGCGAAAAGTTCAAAATGGCCGAGGCCTTCCACCGCGTCGAGATGCGGTATTAGGTTCTTTCTATCCGAGCTATCCCTTTATGTTAGCCAGAGCACGTCCCCGCATAAGTCATCAGGATGACGGCGCGAAGCGAAAACGGCGTATTCTTCTTTAGATTTTTCAACCGTGGTGGCATCGCCGTGACCGGGGAGGATAACGGTTCCAGCGGGAAGCGTCAATATCTTCGCAGTGATAGACGCCACTATCTGTTTAAAATCCTCCGGCGACCATGTCTTGCCGGGCCCGCCCGGGAATATAGTATCTCCGGCGAATAGATATCTTCCGATTTTAAAGCACAGACTGCCTGGCGTGTGTCCCGGCGTATACAGCGCCTTCACCCGGAGGTTTCCTGAAGTGAGAATATCTTCATCCTTGACAGATATTTCCGGCGGTCTTTGCAGGGAAGAAGAGTCGGCAACATGGGCAGCCAGCGGCGCTTTCAATCGCGCTCTTAGTCCGGCCAGCGCGCCGGTGTGGTCAGAGTGGTCATGGGTCAGCAGGATATATCCGGGATTTGTGTCTCGCAAGCCTTCAATTATCTTCGGGGCATTAGCCGGCGCGTCCACTACCAGGCTATCCCGCGTCTTTTTGTCCACCACAATATAGCAATTAGTCTCATAGGGACCGAGGACAAGCCTTTCGATGAGAATATCTTTGTTATCCGCGATAATCGTCATGCTTTCAGCTCCTTGGTCGTATTGCGTATCAGGGCCATGATAGGTTAGTATAGTATCATCTAAATATAACATCTGAAGAACGATGAGACAACGAATCGCCCATCTGACCTCCAGTCTGCTCAATCCGTTCCTGGTTTGTTTTGTCACCATCATATTTCTGGTCGCGCATACGACAAATTCAGTGGCCGATGCTTTTAAATGGGCAGCTATCGCCATGGTGTTCAGTATCATACCGGTCTTTACATTTATCGTTTATCAGGTGCGGCGTAAGAAGCTGGAGAGCATCTTCCCGGAAGGGCAGGGCCAGAGAAAGATGATTTACGTGCTGGCCAGTGCCCTGGCGGCAGCAGGATGCGGGGTGATGTGGTACTGCGGGGCGCCGCGGTTACTGGCGGTATCCTTTATAGCCGGGCTGCTGGCCGTGGTCCTCTTCATGATAATCAACTTTTACTGGAAGATAAGCCTGCACACGGCTTTCGTATCCGCGGCAGCAGTGGTGCTGACCATCATTTTCGGAATCAAAGCGGCATGGGTATTCATCCTGCTGCCTCAGATGGCCTGGTCACGCCTGGAGCTGAAGATGCACTCTGCGGCACAGGTGCTTGCAGGCGCGGTACTGGCGGCGGGGATAGTCACCGTCGTGTTCTGGGGCTTCGGGGTAATCTAAAAAAGGCTTAAACAGAATTATCGTTATGTTCGTCGCCCTCGCTGCTTTCCATTGTTTCCTCATTAATTTGCTCGCCGCTGACTTCGCTGGCCAGTAAGGCATCGAGCTGCTCTTTGAGGCGGGCGGCGCGGGGGTAGCCGATATGCAGTTTCCGCTGTAAAAAGGAGGTGGAAATTTCATTATATTGCCTGGCCAGCTCTCTGGCCTGCTCCAAGAGAGGGTCTCTCGGATGGCCGCCGATGGTGCCGGTCGGGGTGGTGGCGATAAGGGTTTCCATCTTCAGTTTGTCCGGCTCTTCGCTTCTCTGGCTGCCCCAGAAATTGACCAGCCGCTCGATTTCGGGGTCGGAGAGGAAACAGCCCTGCAAGCGCTTGGGTTTGGCCGCCTCGGTGGGCATGTAAAGCATATCGCCGCGGCCCAGCAGCTTTTCCGCGCCGGCACCGTCGAGGATGGTACGCGAATCTACCTGTGAAGTGACCGCAAAGCTGATACGCGTGGGGAAGTTGGCCTTGATGAGACCGGTAACTACGTCCACCGAGGGACGCTGCGTGGCCACGACCAGGTGGATACCGGTGGCACGCGCGAGCTGTGCCAGGCGGCAGAGATTGGTCTCGACCTCGTCATAGCCGGCCATCATCAGGTCGGCCAGCTCATCGATAATCAGGATGAGAAAAGGTAGTTTATCGCTGCCTTTCCTGGTTTTATTATATCCTTCAATGTGGCGCGCTCCGGCGGCAGCCAGCTTCTTATAACGTTCTTCCATTTCCTGGCAGAGCCAGCGCAGGGCGGCCAGCGACTTGGTGGTGTCCACGATAACGGGGGTAGCCAGGTGGGGGAGGCTGTTATATTGCGTCAACTCGACGCGCTTGGGGTCAACGAGGATGAACCGGATATCGTTCGGCGTATTATTCAGGAGCAGGCAGCAAATAATCGTGTTAAGGCAGACCGTCTTGCCGCTGCCCGTGGCACCCGCGATGAGCAGGTGGGGCATCTTGGTGAGGTCTCCGGCTACCGCTTCGCCGCCGGCGCCTTTGCCCAGTGCGATAGCCATTTTGGTCTTACTTAAAAGCTTCTGGAAGACGTTCGTCTCCACCACACCGCGCAGGCTCACCATGTCGGAGGTGGTGTTGGGTACTTCAATGCCAACGATGGATTTACCGGGTACCGGGGCTTCAATCCTGATGGTCGGGGCGGCCAGCGCCAGCGCCAGGTCGTTGGCCAGCGAGCTGATGCGTTCTACCTTGACCCTGGTCCTGGATATCTCTTCGCGCCGGACGTGCACGTTCCCGTCCTGGTCTTTTTCCTTGATTTCCCGGTACTTGGTATCCCAGCCCGGCTCCACGCCGAACTGGGTGACCGTCGGGCCGGCATTAATCTGGACTACTTTAGAATCGACTCCATAGCTGGCCAGCGAATCTTCGATGAGCTTTTTACGCTGCTCGTTATCGGCCTCGCTGAAGGAAATCTCCGGGGTCAGGTCCAGGATATCGGTGGTCGGGAGCCTCCAACCGTCGACAACCACACCCACCGGAGACTGGCCATATTTTTTCCATACGTCCCCGGTCACCTGCTTGAGGTCCGGTGGCTGTTCAGAAAGGTTTTTTTTTGCGCCCGGCCTTAAGGCGGCGGCTTTGGCGGCCAGCGCTTCCAGCTTCTTCCTCGCGCTAGACACTTCCGGTGCCACCGGGGTTTCATTCATCGCCGAAGGCAGCGGCGGTTTTTCCTCAATAGGCCGGTTGTGAAAGGGACGCTGTCCGGCGGTTGTAGTAGGTTTAATTACTTTACGGGGACGCCGCGGTCGCTTGAAATTATCGATGAGCCAGCCGTAAAAGCCGTTTATCGCGCGGATAGTGCGTCGCGGCATAATGAGGAAAGTCCCGATAAACACCAGGGCTATTATCCAGAGAACGTAGATAAAAGGGTGTTGAGGATAGAAAATAATCTCCCGGCCGAAGCTCCCGCCGTAACCGTTAATAAACAGGTCGTTGCTGAAATCGATGGTAGCTAATATGCCCCAGGCCGCCAGGATATAAGCGATACCGCCCAGCCAGCGGTTCCATCTGTAAAATAGCAGGCCGAGACGGCGCTGCCAGCCCAGTATGATGAGGGTGACGGCCGCGGCGACAAGAAAGACCGTGCCCCAGCCTAAAAGCTCCAGCGCGTTATTGGCGGCATTGTTCAGATAGTTGCGGAAAATTGCCACCAGCGCGATGATAACGGCAACCATGAGAATCTGCCGCATTGGCGTGCCAAACAAAAAGCGGAAAAAACCGCCGGACTTCTTGCGGGACTTTGGTTTATCGTTTTTGGTCGCTTTTTTCCTGGCCATAGAGGTTGTTAACCTCACCCCCTTCCCCCTCTCCTTGAAAGGCGAGGGGGAGTGAATGTAAAGAGGGGCTTCGCCCCTCTTGGACTCCCCTTTATACTTTCACCATGAACGGTAAAATCATCGGCCGCCGTTTGGTGCGGTCGTAATAGAACTTCTCCAGCGTATCTTTGACCTTGCTGTTGATAAAGCTCCATTCGGAAACGCGCCCGCCGCTGTGGTCGAGCGTCCTGACCAGCAGCTCGCGGCTTTCATCCATCATCTCTCCGAATTCGCGTGTGTCGACAAATCCCCGGCTAACGATATCCGGGCGCCCGACAAGCTTGCCCGTTTGCTGATTGACGGCAATAATCACCACGACGATGCCATCCCGCGAAAGCATGCGGCGCGTGCGCAGGACTACCCCGCCTATATCCCCGACGCTCAAACCGTCGACGTAAACATGGCCGGAAGCGACCTTGCCGCTAATCCTGGCCGCCGTCGGATTAAGCTCGAGCACCTGACCGTCTTCCATGACGAAGATATTTTCTCTCGGCATGCCGACCGATTCTGCTAGCTGGGCATGCAGGCTCAAGTGCCGGTACTCGCCGTGGATGGGCACAAAGAACCTGGGTTTGACCAGCGTCAGGAGGAGTTTGAGCTCTTCCTGGCTGCCGTGGCCGTGGACATGCACCTGCCCGAGCTTGTTATACATTACCTGGGCGCCCAGCTTAAAAAGAGAGTCCACCGTGCGGTTGACCAGCGACTCGTTGCCGGGCACCGGCGTGGACGAGAGCACAATAGTATCGCCTTTCTGGATATGCACATGGCGATGGTCGCGGTTGGCCATGCGCACCAGCGCCGAAGTCGGCTCGCCCTGGCTGCCGGTAGTGACCAGAACGATTTTATTATTGGGCAGGCCCTTAATCTCTTCGATACGGCCCAGGATACCGTCAGGCGCGTTAAGATAACCGAGTTCCAGGGCGATGTTCGTGGTATCGGTCATGCTGCGGCCGACGACGAAGACGCGCCGGTGGTACTTGGCAGCGGCATCGATGACCTGCTGAACGCGTGAAATGAGCGAGGAAAAGGTGGTGACAATCACTCTACCGTGGGCGTTAGCGATGACATGCTCCAGTGATTCACCCACGACCTGCTCCGAAGGTGTATAGCCGGGAAGCTCGGCGTAGGTGGAATCGGCCAGCAGGAGCAGGACGCCCTGGGAGCCCAGCTGGGCCAGGCGCGAAAGGTCGGTGCCCTTGCCGCTTACAGGGGTGTAGTCTATCTTGAAATCGCCGCTGTTGATGATAACTCCATCGGGTGTGCGAATAATGACTCCAGCAGCATCGGGTATGCTGTGGCACACCGGGAAAAGCTCGACCCTAAATTTGCCCAGGACGATTTCCTTGCCGGGCGTAAGGACTTTGAGGTTAACGCCTTCACGCGTCCTTCTCTCTTTCAGCTTGATGCTGATAAGCCCGTTAGTCAGCTTCGTGGAGTAAACGGGGACGTTATCGAGCTGGGGGAGGAGATAGGGCAAAGCGCCGATGTGGTCTTCATGGCCGTGGGTGATGATAATGCCCCTGACCTTATCTTTTCTTTCCGCGATATAGGTCATATCGGGGATGACCAGGTCGATACCGAGCATGTCTTCTTCCGGGAACATGAGGCCGGCATCGATGATGAGGATATCATCATCGTATTCAATCAGCATCATGTTCTTGCCGATTTCACCTAGTCCCCCCAGCGGAATGACCTTTAATCTGAATCTGGACATAAAACTAAACCTCAAACAT
>Ga0187886_1001193_pt1 | contig 25070 bp, 25 predicted proteins | sample June2016WEW_20_1_FD_133001 | JGI IMG/M metagenome (GOLD analysis project Ga0187886, IMG submission 133001) | Peatland microbial communities from SPRUCE experiment site at the Marcell Experimental Forest, Minnesota, USA - June2016WEW_20_150 | ecosystem: Environmental > Terrestrial > Soil >... | reverse complement strand
TGCCCGGTTTGAACTTGACGCCGGTCGCGTAGCTCCCGGACCACCAGTCCCAGGCGGCCTTGCCCGGCTTGATCCAGGACGTGTCCGCGATCGCGCACGGCGCGCTCAGGTTGAGCACGAGGTAGTTCGTTTCGATGAGGCGGCCGGGCGTCGGCGCGACCATCACGATCCGCCAGGGGGTCGCCTTGGGCGTCGTCCCGACGACCACCTGCTCGGCCTTGCGCGCCGGCGGCGTCGAGAGCTTGGCGGTCAGGGCGTTCGGGATCCCGGGAACGCCGCCCACGTACATCCCGGCGTAATCGGTCACGTCCGCCTCGAGCAAGGCCACCCACGGCCCGCCGCCCGGCATCTCGACGAGGAGCGGCAGGTTGACGATCGAGGCCGGCTTGATGTCGCGGAGCGCCGTCCGCGGGTATTCGCCCTCGTTGTGCGTGTTGAAGCGGCCCATGTTCAAGGCGAAGGCGGAAGCGTCGCCGGCGAAATAGAACCCCGTGTTCTCCGCGGCCAGTGTGAATTCGCCGAGCGCTTCCTGCCTCGGCAGGACGTAGCGGAAGGCCACGCCTTCGTCGTAGGCGCGGAAGACGAGGTCCACGCGCCGCCCGGGGGCCTTCTTCTCCCGGAGCGACACGGTCATTTCGTTATAGTGATCCGGAACCGTGCGCTTGGCCCCGAACGCGTTCTCCCAGGTCGAATCGTTCGACTTCCGGTCCACCGCCACGACTTCGAAATCCTGGTCGAGCGGCGCGGCCCCGAGAAAGTCCAGCCCGAGCGGCGAGTCGTTCAGGACCGCCGCGCCCTTATATGTCACGCGGTAATAGGCCCGTTCCCCGGGTAGATAGGGCTGCGTCTTGGCTTCGAGCGCCAGTGTGATCGTCAGATTGTCGTCGGGCGAAGAGACCGCGAACGGCCCGCCCCAGGCGCCTTTCCCCGGCCCGCACGAGATACCGAGCGAGCAGGCGGCGATTATCAGTCCGAGCGCGAATATCTTACGGTTCATCATCCGGTTCGGCATCATTTTTCCTCCGTTTGTGCGGATATTACTTCACTTCCGCTTTTCGACACAAGGTCCAGATGGAGGAGAGGCGCCAAGGTCGGGGATACCTACCTGCTCTCGGAAATCTGGATTCCGGGCGAAGATGGCTTCCTCCTGCTGGCCACGAAGGGCGCACACGAGCATAAAGTCGTCAATGTGAAGTATTAAGCCATCTGCTTTGGCGGGGCGCCCAGGCAGGGGGGTTGCTTGGGCGTCCTCCCTTTTTTTCTGAAGCTCGACGGACATACGTCCGCGCGATCCCGCGAAGGGCGTTAGGCATTCGCCTTCGATCTCCGGCCCCAAAATCCGGCGAGAATATCGCGCGTTCTCCAACGTCATCATTATGGAGCCCGGAGTCTTGACGGGCGGCGGCGGCATGGTTATACTGAATAATAAAGCGTTCAACCAATTGGACAGGAGTTTAACCATGCCCACGGTTACTACGTCGGCGAAAGGCCAGGTCGTGATTCCCAAGAAAGAGCGGGACCGCGTGGGAATCAGGCCCGGAACGCGCGTCGTCGTTTCGGCCGTGGACGACCACATCGAGATCCGCCCCCTGCCCGAAAATCCCGTGAATCATTTCCACGGCTATCTCCGGCGAGGCCCCTCGCTCACGAAGGCCCTGCTCGCGGAACGCCAAAAGGAACAAAAGCGTGAAGAAAAAAAGCGTTCTTGACGCCTTCGCGCTCCTCGCATATCTCGAGGGAGAGGATGGCCATGCGAAGGTCATGGATCTCATGGCCTCTTCCGCCGCCGAGCTTCTCATCAACGGCATCAACGTGGGCGAAGTCTACTATATTGTCGCCCGGGCGCACGGCATGCAGGCGGCGGACCATTTCCTGACGGTCATCCTTCCCAGCCTGCCCATCACGGTTGTCGACAATTCCTTCGATGATGTCATCGAGGCCGCCCGCCTCAAGGCATGTCATGCCATCTCCTATGCCGACTGCTTCGCCGCCGCCTTGGCCATTCGGGTCCACGCTCCAATCGTTACCGGAGACCCGGACTTCAGGAAGCTGGGCAAGGCCGTCGCCGTCGACTGGCTCGGCTGATTCCCATTCGCCCCGAGTTGCAGAACTTTCCTCTCTTTTCGCCGCGGTGCTAATTTACGGAAATGAGTATTGTGTCCCCGAATTAGTGCTTCTTGAACGCCTCGCGCCGGAGCAGCGCCGCCTTGTCCGTCTTTTCCCAGGTGAAGTCCGGGTCGTTCCGACCGAAGTGCCCGTAGGCCGCGGTCTTCTTGTAGATCGGGCGCCGTAACCTCAGCTTCTTGATGATGTCCTTGGGCTTGACCGGGAAATGCTTCTTGATGAGCGCGACGATCCGCGCATCCGCGATCTTCCCGGTGCCGAACGTGTCCACGAAGATGGCCATGGGATCGGCGACACCGATCGCGTACGAGAGCTGAACCTCGCACCGATCGGCCAGTCCCGCCGCGACCACGTTCTTGGCGATGTAGCGGCAGGCGTAGGCGGCGCTCCGATCGACCTTGCTCGGGTCCTTGCCCGAGAAGCAGCCGCCGCCGTGCCGGCCCATCCCGCCGTAGGTGTCGCAGATGATCTTCCGCCCGGTGACGCCCGTGTCGCCTTCGGGCCCGCCGATGACGAACCGGCCCGTGGCGTTGATGAAGACCTTGGTCTTGTCGTCGAGGTAGCGGCCGCAGACGGGCTTGATGACCTTTTCCAGGATCATCTTCTTCAGGACGTCCTCGGAGATGTCCTCGATATGCTGCTGGGCGATGACGACGGCCTCGAGGCGTTTGGGCTTCCCGTCGTGGTACTCCACGGTGACCTGGCTCTTGCCGTCCGGGCCCAGGCCTTTTACGAGGCCCTTCTTCCGGACCTCGGCCAGGCGCTTGGAGAGCTTGTGGGCGATCATGATCGGCAGGGGCATCAGCTCCTTCGTCTCGTTGCAGGCGTAGCCGAACATCATGCCCTGGTCGCCCGCGCCCTGCTCGTGGCTCCGGGCCTCGGCGACGCCCTGGGAGATGTCCGGGCTCTGGGAATGGATGGCCACCCAGACGCCCGCGTCCTCGCAGTCGATTCCGAACCGGGGGTCCGTGTAGCCGATCTCCCTCAGGGTGTGGCGGACGATCTTCTGGACGTTGGCCCAGCCGTTGGTCGTGACCTCGCCGGCCACGTGCACGGTACCCGTGGTCGTCAGCGACTCGATGGCAACCCGGGAATACGGGTCCTGGCGGATAAGGTCGTCGAGGATGGCGTCGCTGACCTGGTCGCAGATCTTGTCGGGGTGACCTTCGGTGACGCTTTCGCTCGTGAAGTAGGATTTGGTCATGGGCAACCTCCGGGGGCGGGCTCTTTCAGTGCTACAAATATTAGCAGATGGGGGGATTTAGTCAAATGGGGAGGGAATGCCGAACTATGATGCCATAATATAGGCAACGCCTACGGGGGAACATCATCCCAAAAGAGTATTGACGCTTGGGCCGAACGCGAATTATTATTAGTTATCTTAAATTTACTGTCAGCAGGGAGATAGCGGGGACTTGGTGACGCCATTGATAAACCGGTGCCATAGGCCGATACACTCCGCTAAAGCTCCTATTCCTAGGTTCATCATACGATGAAACTTTATGCCGGTGTTACGGATCACGACTGGTTCGATTATCTTAGGCATCTACCCGATATAGACGAGGTCAACTTCTGGCAGCCCTCGCCCAATACGGAATTCCGCGCGCTCGGCAAAGGCGATATTTTCCTCTTCAAGCTTCACCGGGGCCCCCGGACCCGTAACCGGGATCTGATAGCCGGGGGAGGGGTTTTCGCTTCCTTTTCGGTCCTCCCTATAAGTCTGGCATGGGAAGTTTTTGAGGAAAGAAACGGGGCCGCCTCCTATGCAGAGATGCGCGAGCGGCTCGTCCATTACCGAAGGATTCCCGACAATGCCCATGAAGATTTCCATATTGGGTGCATCATCTTGACTCAGCCATTCTTCATCGATGAATCAATGTGGTTTCCTGCTCCGGATTGGAAAGCATCAATCGTCCGTGGCAAGGCTAAAGGATACGAGCTCGAAAAGGAATCGGGCCAATTTATTTGGAGGGAGCTTCAACAAATTTGGGAGCGTCAGCGGCTTTTTGATCTGGATAAAGAAGCCCATCGTGTCGATGAGGAGCGGGCCCGTTATGGGAAAGAAACCGTGATTAAGCCCCGTCTTGGTCAAGGAGCTTTCCGAATACTGGTTACAGACGCTTACAATCGATATTGCGCAATCACGGAGGAGCATTCTCTCCCTGCGCTAGAAGCCGCGCACATCAAGCCCTTTAACGAAAGCGGTCAGCACAGCGTGAACAACGGCCTGCTCTTGCGCAGTGATTTCCACCGTCTCTTCGACCGGGGCTATATTACCGTGACGCCTGAATTCCGCATTGAAGTAAGCCGCCGCTTGAAAGAAGAATTCGAAAACGGACGGTCGTATTATCCATTTCACGGCAAGCCATTACATCACTTCCCGATAGCATCACAGGACCGGCCCTTAGAGGAGCTCCTGCTTTGGCACAATGAGAAAGTTTTTAGGGATTAGAAATTCGGATTAAATATAGAGGAGTCAATTGACGATAATATGGTCAAATACCCCTAGAACCTCAACTACATCCGTACCCTCGAGCAGCTCCAAAGAAGGATAAGCCCCATTTTCTGCTGATAAGATTATCTTCGTCGTTTCGCCAACTGCACCGGCCGGGCCGAACAGGAATTTCTGAAATTTTTTCATAACAACGGTTGGGGTCCGATTGGCATATCGAGAAATCCGGGCGAGGACAATTTTTTGCCCCGGATTCTCATCCGATTGAGCGCGAAATTCACAAAGACTACCTTTTGGAATTATGGGCTCCATGGATTCGTCCTCGGCGCGCAATAAAAACCGGTTGCGAAGGAACGGGCCGCCCGCCATTCGTAGGAATTCACCCGGCCAGCCTTTTTCAAGCAGGGCACGCCATTCCGGAAAACTCATATTTTCCAAGTCCTCTGGCTTAACCATAGGTAGTGCATTCAAGTAGGGCTCTATCTCTTCTGGCTTTATTTCGCGACCTTCGGCAGCCGAAAAATCCATCCGACTACGGAAGAACTTTTCGGTGTCCTTATCAAGGAAATAGACATAGCAGCCTTTCAATCCCCTGGACAGGAGTACGCGATACGTATTTTTGACAAGATCGATGAACTTGCCTTTTGCTGCCTTGACCACAGGATCCTTCGAATTGCCTGGGTATCCTATCCATTTGCCCTCTTCGAAGCTATACATGATATCGTTTCCGAAGATGACTCCGGCAAAATCGAATTCGAAGCCTTGGGCCGTATAAACGCAGCCGATCTGCTCGATTCCGTTCGGGTCGTGAGCCCAAAATTGGGCTTTCGGCACACCCTTGGGCAGTTTCACGGCCTCATGCCTTGCGTTCCAAGGCCTTTTGAACTCTCCGATTATTACATCCTCATTCAATGCATGATCGCTTTTATGTTTAGACCAATCCCAACAAAATCCGGCCATCACTCTGGCGCTTAAGCCCTGCTGAGCCTTTAGCCTGATGGCTTTTTCCAGAGATTCCGGGGAATCGAATATCTTGAAATCAAAACTCTCTTCCCCCGTCCACAGGACATAAGCCGTCCGCGCGATTCCCAGCGTATTGTTGACCCAACTGACGAACGCCTCGGAGCCGCCGCACCGGAATTGGGTTTCCAATTCGTGCTCAAAAAGAAGGCAATCATTTTTCGTGGCGTATTCCTTAATATGCTTGATTGAACCGATTTCCGCCGGCCTAACGACCTGGTCCTGATCGATGAAGAAGACCGAAACTCTAGCGGCGTTGATCAATTCCTGAATTTGGGGCGTGTCTGTGCGCTTAGCCTTAGAGGTGAAGCGATTGTGGCTGGTTTCCCTGATACGATGCGCTTCATCGCAGATTAGGACGTCTACGGCGTCGGGATTGGCGCCCATATAGCTGTTGAAATATTTGAACTGGATCGAGCCCCTATTTCCAACGATCTTCCGGAGCGTCCCCGTAAAAGCCTTGGAGCCGGTCGCATAATGAGCGTTGTAGCCAGCGAGGAGGAGATCGGCCATGAGATTAATGGCGATGACGGATTTCCCAGTGCCCGGGCCGCCCTTGATAATAATGACCGTCTTTCTTCTATCTCCCATTCCTTTCTTGGCCGATGCCATGACGCGATCATACGCCACGAGTTGCTCGTCTAGAAGGACATATTCGGGGTTCCCCTTGATGACGTTGCCAACGTGTTCCATCAGTTTCTTGCTCGGGCGATATTTGCCGTCCTCAATACGTCCTAATACATCCATTCCGAATCCGCCCCGGAGCCGGGTCCGCAGGAAATCGGATAGGGGATCGACATCGTCCATGGAGAAGACAGGGTAACTACCCAGAATTCCCGAGAACTTCTCTGTGAGGAGGATTTCGTCCGAAACAAATCGGTAATTATGCAGGTAAGAACAAGCACTGAGCTTTATCGGTTTGGGGGGCTCATAGAAGGCCGTGTGGACATCTTCTAGATAGGTCGCGTACTGTCCGACTTGGGCGGAAGGATGCAGGACCTCCCTTTCGGCGCCACCAACATACGTGATGACTTCGTTCTCCCCGTCGGCAGGTCCGCACTTTTCCCACTGTTTCAGTTCGATGATGACGGCATTGTCGTTGCGCAATTCGTCCTTGCCCGTGATCAGGCAATCAAGCCTCTTTGATGTGAGAGGGATCTGGTATTCCAGAATGATGCCGTGGTCCAGAAAATTATTGAGCTGAAAAACCTGGGAAATTGAGCCTAAAGAGAGGCGCCAGGATCGCATCTCCCCCAGCGATGGCGCATAGCGGTAATAATTGAAAAACGCCGATTTGAGCTTATCCGCCACATGGTTATGCACCGCATCCGTTATGAATTGCCGTGTGGACCCGATGTACAGCCTCATCGATCGAAATCCGTGGACTTTGTCGCCTTTCCTCGGGCTTTTTCGGGGGGGTACTTTTTCCGGTTGATCTCCAGCTTCTCCAGGGCTGCTTCGAGCGGGGATATTCCCAGCTGATCAGCCAGCCGGGCGAGGTATATCTGGACATCCCCGATTTCCTCACGGACTTTCTTTAGAACAGCGGGATCGAGATTGCGGCTCTGCTCTTCTGTCAACCATTGGAGATGTTCGATGATTTCCGCGATTTCGACAGCCAGGGCCATCGCCAGATTCTTTGGAGAATGGAACTGTTCCCAGTCCCTTTCAGCAGCGAATTCCCTGAGCTTCTTTATGAGCTCTTCCATTTGGACATATTATTGAATAATCCATAGGATTGCGCAATAAGAGGAAAAATCGACTAGTCAAGCCGGCGGAAGCCGGAATTCTGCAAATATTCGCGTGTTTCATTAAGCTCGGGGAGCGGGGGGATAAAGACGACAGTGCCGTCGCGCCCTCGGGTTAGGAGGACGCGATAGGAGTTGAGCCTTAGCTGAAAAGGATCTTTAACTCTGGCCCTGTGCATGTATCCGCGTGCCTTCCGGTTGGTCCAGCTTCCGTTTTCCCGCATAAAATCGGTCCCCCAGGCAAGAAGAACGGCGTCGAGTTCCAGGCCTTGGGCCCCGAATTCCGTGACGGCATCATTGAGAAGACGGCAGGAGTAGCCGCCTGGGGCATCTTCGGTATCGGAATACCAGGGGCCATATCGAACTCGTTTGGTGGCTTGATAATCGTTGGCGACTCCGAATTTTCCGAGGTCGCGGTCTTTCGAAGACGCGACAAGTCCGAAGCGCGCCTCGGGGTTTTCGGCATAGCGTTCCCTGAGATAGTCCTCGGCGATCTCACGATCTTCGGCCAGCCTCAGATGATAACCTTGTTTTTCAAGATTATCTGCCAGCTCGGCGTTCGCTTGCGGCGCCTCACCCTTTAGGAGCTGGTTAACGAATTGATGGAGGTCTTCGGCCAAATGAAAACGGATTTCAGTGTCCAAGCTGAGCGTTGATGTCTCCTCGAACCGAACCGGGCTTCCCTCAAATATTTCGCGCAGCTGTGGAGGTCCATAAACCGTCCAGGTTTCAGGCTCGGCTGACCCTTCGACCGCTTCTCTCCACTGGACCAAGCCAGCTTCCTCGCCTATATGGATTTCTTGACCGCTGCCGATGAGCCCAATTACGGCACACCATTCAGGGATGCGCCCGGCAAACTCGATAAAATGCTCGGGTTCGGATTTGCCCCCAACAAATCCCGGGACATCGCCGTGTTTGGTGAGAACCTGCTCGGCGTCGAAGGCCCTTTGTGCCTCGTCGAAAATCAGAACGTGTTCGGGGGGAACCAAGCCCGGGCGGGAGGAATACCTCTTGACGTAATCTTTGACTGCGCGAACAAACGCCTTTCCTCCGCCGCCGGCGCTTCGAAGCTCGTACTGGAGCACCTCTACCAGGGGGCCGTTTCCAGATAGGAAAACGGCTGGGGCGCCGGGCGTTCCATTCTCTCGGGGCACGACCAAATCATCCAAGAAATGTGCATGCACCGTCCGAAGACCTACGAGAGTCTTCCCGGAACCCGGAACCCCTGTCAGAAGAATCAGCTCCCTTGACCGCTCGGCCGCAGCCTCATAAATGATATCTTTGATTTTGAAGACTGCCGGGTCGGTGGCGGCTCGGGCACGATGGATAGGTCTAATTTCATGATTATTAAAAAGCTCTCGGGCTGCTTGGACGAGCGTCGGCAGCGGGCGATAAGCCGTTTCGGCCAAAAAGGCTTTGGGAATAAGAGGCGGCAAACCGGGATCACTTGGCAAGCCCTCAATAAAGCGATCCACGGCGTCGGGGCCGAGGATATGGACGTCATGATGACAGCTTATATACCCCCGAGCTTTCATTGGGACACACAGGGCCAGGACCGGACGGTCCGCACATTCCTGATGGTAACAGCGAAGATCTCTGACATAAGCGGCCGCCTGATCGATATCGGCCTGGGATGGCGTTAGCTTTCCTTTGAGCTCAAGGACTACAACCGAGCCCTTGGCAAGGAAGATGACATCGGTTCGACGGGATTCCATGGGAAGCGTATATTCTAGAATGGTTGAATAATCGGGCGCGGACTTGTCTACGTCGAGGATTTCACCAACCTCGCTCTGGAGAGGAGGGATCGATTCGTCCCAGGCCCGTACCTGTTTCGGTCCGGCATCCTGAACATAGGCGCTCAGGCTCTCACGAATGAACCGCGAGGAGGTGGACTGAAAAAGCGGAAACTTGGAATTCCAGCCGCATCGAGGATCTTCGCCCATTCTGCGCTCGCCCTAGATGGGAATAAGCATAACCCATCCGAGGGGCATAGGGCAATTCGCTCACCTCAGCATGCGATCGAGACGAAAGGTCCGGCATCCGCGCTGGACGAGGCCCGGGCCTTCCTGACCGCGGCTGCCGCGTGCGAGGAGAAGAAGCAGGAATCGGTGGGAATGGGCTGGCATTTCCGCTATTCTGGGAAGAAGATGGTCGGGTCGGCCCTGGCTGTCGACGAGAAGGTCGTCCACATGGCCTTTTTCCGCATCGACGAGGCCGAGAAGGCCGGACCCATGGCCGGGATGAGCAGCCGCCGCGGCTACAGGAGTAGTTGACTTACCAGTTGACTTATGGTTGACAAAGAGCTAGGATGCGCTCATGGGATACCGTCCGCGTTTCACGATCACGCCGCGACTGCTTGCCCTGACGGAAGCGATCGCCGCCTTGCGCGAGAGGATCCTTTCCGCCGCGGTCCAGGTGCCATGGATTCCGGGCCTCCAGAGAGAAGCGAGGATTCGGACGGCGCACAGTTCGACGGCCATCGAAGGGAACCCTCTGACTCTGGCCGAGGTCCGGGCCTTGGAGGAAGGTCGAGAGCTGCCCGCCCGTGACGACCGCGCCGGGCGCGAGGTCCTAAACTATTTCGCCGGTTTGCGGTTCATCGAGAAAAACGCCGGCATAAAGAGCATCGCCCGCGAGAACATCCTCAGGCTGCACGTGATCATCGCGGGCGGCGTCATGGACCAGGGGCAGGCCGGACAATACCGGACGATGGCCGTCAGAGTGGGAGGCTTCGTTCCGCCTCCGGCCGGCGAAGTCTCGGGGCTCATGCACGAATTTCTCGAGTGGTGGAATACCGAGGCGGGCGGGTTTTCGCCGGTCGTTTCCTCGGCGGTCCTCCATTACCGTTTTGAGGAAATTCATCCCCTCGCCGATGGAAACGGGCGAGTGGGCCGGGCCATCGCGCTTTGGGAGCTTTACCGCCGGGGGTTCGACTCGCACCATATATTTTCCGTGGATGAATTCTATGGGAACGACAGGTCCCGTTATTATGCCTCCCTTGATGCCGTGCGCAGGGCAGGTGGTGATCTGACGGAGTGGCTTGAATACGCGGCCGAAGGGCTCAAGCAGACGCTCGATGACGTTTGGAAGCGCGTTCAGACGGTCGTCGCACAATCGGGAGAGAAAAAAATCTACCTGCAGCCAAGGCAGGAGAAACTCTTGCGGCTTCTTGACGCCGGCGGAGGATTGGCCCCGAGAGAAATATGGGACGCACTCGGCATCACGCGTCAGGGGGCGGCCAAACTGATCAAGCCGCTCATGGAGGCGGGGCTGATTCAGCGCGTGGGCGGCAAGAAAACGGGGAAGTATATCAAGGCCAGGCGCCGGCCTCAGTGAGCAGAGCCATGCCCGAATATTCGATATCGCAGCTCGACAATTTTGAGGAATGCCCGCGGCAGTACAAGTTCATATATGTGGACAAGATAAAGCGATATGAGGAGGGCATCGAGGCGTTCCTCGGGCAGAGATTCCATGACGCCATGGAGTGGTTGTACGGGGAGCGGGCGTTCCGGGTTGTGCCGCTCGAGGAGCTGCTGGAATATTACGAGCGGAATTGGGCCGAGAACTGGCACGCCGAAGTCAAGATTCGGAAGGAGGGCCGCACGGCCGACGAATACCGGCTCATGGGGCGGCGCTTCATCGAGGATTATTACAAGCGGCACGCGCCCTTCGAGGAGGGCAAGGTCCTGGGCCTTGAGCGTTACATCCGTTTCCCGCTAGACGAGAAGGGACGATACAAGTGCAAGGGCATCATCGACCGGCTGATGATAGCACCGGACGGAGCGTACGAGGTCCACGACTACAAGACCGGCTCGAAGCTGCCGGAGCAGAAGGAGCTCGATGAGGACCGGCAGCTCGCTCTATACCAGGTTGGTGTCCAGACGCTCTGGCCCGACGCGAAGGCGGTGCGGCTCGTCTTGCATATGGTCGCCTTCGATGTCGAGATGAGGTCGTTGCGGTCGCCGGAGGCCCTGGGGAAGCTCAAGGCGGAGCTCGCCGCGCTTATCGACAGGATCGAGGCGGAGCGGGAGTATGCGCCGAACGAGAGCCCCCTCTGCGATTGGTGCGCATACCAGGACCTCTGCCCGGCGAAGAAGCAGAAGGCCGAGGAGAAGCCGTGAAGGTGAAGGCCCTGCTTCGACCGCTGACCGCCGCGGAGGCGAAGCGGGCGGTTTTCATCGATTTCGAGGGAACCAGGAAGGATTCGCCGTCGCTGCTGGGGGTATATGTCGCGGGCCGGAAATCATTCAGCCAAACCGTTTTAGAGCAGGCGCTCTACCCGGCGGTGAAATACCGGTCGCCAAAGATTACGTGGCCGGTCAAAGCAGGCGGCCCCGCCGAAGCGCTCGACAAGCTGCGGCGCGTTGTCGAGTCAAGACGGCTTCGGGTCTTCTCATGGACGACGCTCGAGCAAAGGACGATCCTCAAGCTCCTGAAGGGCTTCCCTAAGTTAAAGGAGTTCTGGAGGGACCGGATCGAGGATGGCATTCCCTACGCCAAGGCGTGGAAGCGGCGGGTGCGCCCCGATGTGAAGCTGTCCAGGAAGAAGGGCAGGGGTCCTAACACGCTCGAGAACTACGAGAAGCTGATCGGATTCAAGCGGCACACGATCCACGGCTGGGGCCTGACCGGAAAGCGGGTCCGCGGGGTACGGGCCGCGTTGGCCAAGCGACGCTCGATGAAAAAACTCACGCGGATACAGAAGGGGTATTGGACCAACCTGTTGATCCACAACAAAGACGATTGCCGTGGAATGGCCGAGGTGATGGCCGTCGTCGCAGGGGCAAGCCGGATCCGGCGGAGGATCATTTTCTCAACGCAATCCTGAAATCTCCGTTCATTCCGATTGTTGGAGACCCGCATGAGCTTAGCCGAATGGCTAAAAAACGGCTGGCTAGTTGAGCACGAAACAAGCCGCCGGGAGATTTGGCATCTCTCTCAGCGCATATTGATCAGAAATTCTTGAGAAAATCCTTGATCGAATCGTGGTCGCCGGTTAGAACAAACTCAATGAGATCCTGCCGCCAGCGGAACAAGATGCGGTTATGCAGGCCTTTTCGAACCTCCCAGTAATCATTCTGTAGTCGTTTTAGGCCTATCCCGGTCGGCAACGGGATATGTGTCTCCAAGAGATCGATAAATGCTAAGCAAACCGCCTTGATCTCGTCTTTCTGTCTGGGAAGAAGTGATTTTATAGACCGATCGAACGATGGTTTGAATTCATACTTCACAGTGATTTTAAATACTGTCGGGCGCCCTTAGCGGTCTTGTAGCTCTTACCGCGTTCGGCGACCAGGCGCTCGATCTTACCCCATTCTTCTTGTGTATAGGTTTCCCGCTCGGTAATTTCGCAAGGCAAGAAAAAAACGCCCTTGCCGGTCAGCTTGAAAATAACCGTGGAACCCTTTTTCAAACTGAAAATTTCCCTGATCGGAGCCGGAACCGTAACCTGGCCTTTTGAGGTCATTTTTGCGATTTCAATGATTTCCATTTTTGTTCCTTACTTTCTTACATTCTTACTCTAGTCCCCAAGGAATAAATTGTCAATAGAATAATAGGACGTTGGTAAAGTGACGATATTCTCAGTCTGTCTCAACTCAACGAGGACTTAAGGGCTTGATGCCTGTAAAGATGGGCTCAATAACTCTTCTGGCGCGTATCGGCCGCGATCATAAAGACAATCTTACGGCGGTCCTCAATTTCGTAGAACAAACGGAATCCGCCGATCCGATAGCGCCAGGTCTCTGGCTTGTACCCTTTGAGCTTTTTGATATTCCGGCCGAAATAGGGCTGTGCCCTGAGTTGGGGATAGACATCATCAATCAGCCGGGCGAGCACCTTATCCCGCCGGGGCCCGAGCTTTGACTGAAGGTCGGATTGGAATTGCTGGGTCTCGAATATCCGGTAGTCACTCAACGAAGCGCCCCCGGCCCTTCTTGGCCTGGAGATGCCCGGTCTTAAGACGTGCGAGCAGGTCCTCGTCGGCGAGGATCCCGTCCATCTCGAATTGGTCGGCAAACAGTTCCTCTTCGAGGCGCCTCATGGCCAACGTTTCCATGGCGTTCGAGAGTTTCCGGTTTTCGGACTTGGCGTATGCTTTGAGGAGGTTGTAGTTGTCCTCGGAAATGCGGAGAGTGATCGTTTTGCTCATGATGCGAATTCCTTTAATATGCTTCAAATGTATTCTAATCGCATCATGTGGCCATGTCAAGCCCGGGGGTTCGCCGCTAATCCGTCTCCCTCACCTCGAGCATCCGGTCGAGGCGGAAGGTGCGGCACTCGCCGCGCTTGTGGCAGTAGGCGCGCACCCCTTCGAATGTCCGGCCATGGTACTCCATCATTTCGACGGCCTCGGGCCGGATGCGGCGCCTCGATTTCGTGTCGTCGGGCTTGAGATAGACGATTTCGAGCTCGCGGCCGGCCCGGATTGCCTCGAGGACGAGGGCACGCTTGTCGGCGGCGGGAAGCTTTTCCTCGGCCTTCTTGTACTGGAAGCGGGTCAGAAAGCGGACGATCCGCCAGTCCATCCAGATGTGGCTCTTGCGGATGGGCGTCTTGAGGACGAGGCCTTCGAAGCTCGTGCAGCGGCTGAGGGCGACGTAGACCTGGCCGTGGGCGAAGGCGCCGCGGCCGATGTCGATGACGACCCGGTCGAATGTCTTGCCCTGGCTCTTGTGGATCGTGACCGCCCAGGCGAGGCGCAGGGGATATTGGGTGAACGATCCCACGGACTCCGACTCGATCCGGTCGGACTCGGCCTCATAGCGGAAGCGGTACAGGTCCCAGGTGTTGGGCGCGAGCTCGACCCGGCCGGCGTCGGGGAGGTCGACCGAGACGATGTCATCGCCGTCCGGGACCTTGACGATCTCGTCGACCCGGCCGATCGTCCCGTTCACCCAGCGGCCCTTGCGGTCGTTCGTCAGGAGCATGACCTGGGCCCCGGGCTTGAGCTCGAGCGACTCTTCGGTCGGGAGCGAGGAGCGGTCGAAGCTGCCCTGGATGAATCCCTCGTAGCGATGGGCGCGGCCGGGGAGCGAGGCCAGCATCTCGCGGTTGCGGACCGCGGCCAGGTCGTTCGTGCTCGTTAGGGTGATGTAGAACTCGCCGTCGGGAGGCGAGAAGGAGGGCCGCAAGCGGCTGTTGAGGTGGACGATCTGGCCGTCGTCGACCGAGCGGTTGCGGATGGCGTTGAGGAGGTTGATGAACGCGGGGTCGGTCTGACGATAGACCTTCTCGAGCTCGACGAAGTCCATGTCGAAGGTCAGTTCGCCGAAGATCTTGGCCGAGAAGAAATAAGGGGATTCGTAACGGGCGGTGGAGGCAGTGAGGCCGGGGTTGGATGCCGTGCGGTCGTCCTGAGCGCGGCGGAATGGGACGGCGGGAGAGGGGCGGAAGGCGGGCGCGGCGCGGGCGAACAGGCCACTCTCCCGGCTCGTGACGACGGGCGGGAGCTGGTAGAGGTCGCCGATGAAGATCATCTGGAGGCCGCCGAACCATTCCTTGGGGCGAGGGCCGTTCAGGCGGAGGAACTTCTCGACGCAGTCGAGGAGGTCGGCCCGGACCATGGACACCTCGTCGATGACGACGGCGTCGAGGTTGCGGTAGATGGCCGCGCGGTCCGTCCCCCCCGCGCCCCTGGCCCTGGACTTGGAGAGCTTACGGACGGAGTCGGGAGTGACGTCGGGCTTGAAGCCGAAGAACGAGTGGATCGTCTGGCCGCGGACGTTGAGGGCGGCGACGCCGGTCGGCGCCAGGACGGCGATGCGTTTGAGCGTCTTCGAGCGCCAGAGCTCGAGGAGCGTCGATTTCCCGGTCCCGGCCTTGCCGGTGATGAACACGTGGCGGTCCATCCCCTCCATGATGTCGAGCGCGCGGCGGAATCCGGGGTTGATTTCGATGGCGTGGGGCGCCGCGCTGCGCGTTTTTGTCACGGCCGCATTCTCTCTGAAAAGCGCGTGGGGCGCAACAACACGTTAAATCCAGGAACATATGTTCACCCCCAGGGTGAATAATAGCTTGACAAATAGCCGAGCCGGTATTATCATATTACTATTCATCCCAGGGGTGAATGGATAGGGCCATACCTGACAGGGAGCTGGTGGAAATCAAGTTCCGGACAAACAAGCTAAAGAAATGCTACGCGTGTTATCTGCAGGGTTGCCGCGCATGGGGGACGGACGTCGCAAAGAAATACATCCAGCGGATCGACCTCCTGCAGGAAACTTCGGATATGGCGGAGATTCGAAAGTTACCGGGACTTGAATGCCATCCTTTAAAGGGCCGAAGAGAAGGGCAATTTGGTATTACCCTTCACGACCGTTGGCGGCTTATCTTCACACTGGAGATGGAGCAAGCCGAGATTATATGTGTGGAAGAAGTGAGTAAACATTATGGTGACTGAAAGAACCATCCACTCCGATCTGCCCATCCCGCCCGGCGAGTACTTGGCCGAAGTTATCGCGGTCAAAGGTATCGCCCAGGCCGAACTGGCAAGGCGCATCGGCCGACCCATCCAGGCGATAAATGAGATCATCAAGGGCGGGAAAGCCATTACGCCGGAAACCGCGCTTCAACTCGAACGGGCCCTCGATGTGCCCGCCCATATTTGGACCGGGCTCGAATCCCGCTATCAGCTCATCCTGGCCCGATTGGAGGAAAAGAAGCAGCTCCGAAAGGAATCAGAGTATCTTACGCGGAATCCTTACAAGCAACTGGCCGAACTCGACTGCGTTCAAAAAACTCGTGATCGGGAGCATAAAATCAGAGAACTGCATCGTTTCTATGGCGTATCTTCCCTGGGGAACCTGTCCGGGATCAAGGCGTATGAAGCATCTTTCCGGCGAGGGGGCGCCCGGGAAGCCTCCAATTATGCCCTGGCCGCATGGATAAGGTGCGCGGAGCTGCGGGCTTCCGAAACTCCCACGGAGAGCTTTGATAAGGGCAAATTGAGGAAATCTCTGGGCGAGATTCGCACGCTGAGCACGAAGGACCCGGCTGAATTCGTGCCCGGACTCAAACAGACTCTGGGGGAGTGCGGGGTGGTCCTTGTGCTTCTCCCACACTTCCCGAGAACATACGCTCACGGTGCGACGTTCTGGACGAAATCAGGCAGAGCAGTTCTGTTGATGAGCATCCGGGGGAAATGGGCGGATATTTTTTGGTTCAGTCTCTTCCACGAGCTCGGGCATATTCTGCTCCATAAGAAGAGAACGTTTATTGATGATCGAACGGTTTCATCAGAACTCGCCCCGCAGGAAAAAGAGGCGGATCTTTTTGCAGCGAATTCGTTGATTGAGGCTGGCCGGTTTGAGGAATTTATCCATAAATCGGACTTCACTGAAGCGGCGATCAAGGCCTTTTCCGGAGAGGTCCGAGTTTCCGCCGGCATCGTGATCGGGCGGCTTCAGCATGAAGGACTTTTAAAACAAGATTCGGCATTGAACCATTTGCGTGCCAGGTACGTCTGGAAAAACCGCCGAAAAAAAGAAAGATAAGGGAGGCCGACATACTGACGCGCCTTCGTCACCGCCGCTGGAACCGCAGCGTTCCGCTCCCCCCGTTGCTCCAATGTCCGTTGATCGTGAAGTCGGCGGTGTTCCCGCTGACCGGTCCGGCGAAATCCCCTCCCGGCTGCCAATCGAGAGAGATCGTCAACGCCGCGGGATCGAACGTCCAGACTCCGGTCCCTTTAATTGTCTGCGGTTTCTTGGGCAGGTAATCATTGCCCCGGAACGTCCCGTCTGCGTTGATCCAGATCTCTCCATGGAACTCCTCATAGGATCTCAGGGGGTCGGTATACGTATAATAGCCGACAAAGTCCCCGGCGTTGGCTTGCTCGACAGGACGGGCGTTCTGCGGTAACACTTGATTCGCGGGATTCTGCAGCTCTCAACTCATTGGGGTCGGACCACAGTAACTGACATATAAAAAATAACATAGGCCTGAAAAGCCCCCTTGTTTCGGCCTTAAATCCGCGTTTTCGTGGCCAAAAACGCAGACTTAAGGGCGTCTCTCCAATCTAAGAAAAGTAATATATTATAACAATCTATTGACATATATTATAACAATCGTATAATGATTGCGGGAGGGGAATTCCATGGTTAATTTAGGATTGCGTATCAAAAAGTACCGGGAGAGCCGGGAGCTGAGCCAGGAAGTCTTGGCCAGGCTCCTGGGAGTATCGAGGCCGACGATGTCGCTCATTGAGAACGGTCAGAGAAAAGTCAGCGCTGAGGATATCAGGACGCTCAGCGAGCTCTTCGGAGTATCGGTCGAGGCCCTTTTCGACGAGAATAAGGAGCCTCAGCTAGTTATCAGGGAAACAGCCGCCGAGTACAAGAAAAGCGAGCCCGAAACGAGGATCGATATCCCCCGGAAGAACCTCAGAAAGTTCAAGGAAGTCCTTCTCTACATCATTGGCAAAGTCGGGGCCAAGCCCAATGTCGGGGAGACTGTGATTTATAAACTGCTATATTTTATCGATTTCGATCATTACGAACGATATGAGGAACAGTTGATCGGCGCCACGTACAAGAAAAACAAGTACGGCCCGACGCCCATGGAATTCCGGAAGGTTATCGACCAAATGATCGAGGCGAACGAAATCGTTAAAATTCCCGACAAATACTTCAACTACCCCCAAACGAAATATCTCCCGCTTCGAAACCCCGACTTATCTCAATTAAGCGCCCCGGAAATGGACATTATCGATCATGTCCTTAATAGGCTTTCCGACATGAACGCCGGCCAGATCAGCGAATATTCCCACAACGATGTCCCGTGGCTGACCGCCGATGAGGGCGGAATCATCCGTTACGAGGCCGTTTTTTACCGCACGCCTGCCTATTCGGTGAGGAAGGACGATGCCAACGCCGATGTTCCGTGAGATCGCGCGCCTGCCCGAGTTCGAGCGCGACCTGAAGGGACTGCTTAAGCGGATTCGGACGCTCGAAGAGGATCTGGCGACGCTCCTGAAAACCCAACTCGTACTTTTTCATAAATTGGGGGTCGACAACAAAGGTGTTTTCGAGATTCCCGGAATGCCCTTTCGCGAGCCCAGAATCTATAAAGCTAAGAAATTTGCCTGCCGGGCGCTGAAAGGGAGAGGTGCCAATTCCGGACTGAGACTTATCTATGCGTATTTTGAATTGGCGGACAAGATCGATCTCGTCGAGATCTATTTCAAGGGCGATAAAGAAAATGAGGACCGGGACAGGATATTAAAGATCTATCGATAAGAGCGGATCCTGCGCCGCCACGTTTTCGGCCTATGCCTTTTGAGTTTCTTGATGTTTCGGCGGAAATAAGCGATATAGAACTTCGCCACGTAGCTTGGGGATGGACCTAATCGAGCAGCCTTGCGATCACCTGCGATTGTAGTAAGATACCCCCAGGAGGGCCACCATGGCGGAATCGATCATCATCATCGGCGCCGGGATGGGCGGGCTCGCCGCAGGCATTTACGGCCAGATAAACGGCTTCCGGACCCGGATCTTCGAGATGCACACGCTGCCCGGCGGCCAATGCACGTCCTGGAAGAGGGACGGATTCACTTTTGACGCCTGCATCCACCACCTTTTCGGCTGCGCTCCATCCTCCAGGATCTACAGCCTCTGGAGCGGGCTCGGCGCGATGCCCCGCGAGCTGGTGAAGCCGGCCGAGTGCGTCAGCGTCCTGTCTCCGGATGGGAAGCTCTTCCGGGATTACTACGACCTCGAGAAGCTCGAGGCGCACCTCAACGAGCTCGCGCCGGCGGATTCGCGGGTCATCAAAGCGTACATCAAGGGCATCCGGGCGTTCACCGGGAAAGATGTCCTGGGAGAGCTGATGCTCGGCTCGACCGGCGCGAAGCTCAAGACGCTCCCGGCGCTCCTTGCGAAGCTCCGATTGCTCACACCGACGATGCAGAAGTTCGGCAACCGGTTTTCCGACCCGTTCCTCAAGAAGGCCTTCCCGCTCCTCGTCTATTCGATGCCGCAGGCGCCGTTGTTCATCCATCTCGTCCGGCACGCCTATGCCGTCAACGGTTCCGTCCAATGGCCGGTCGGCGGGGCGCTGCGGTTCGCCCTTTCGATCGAGAAGCGCTACAAGACCCTGGGCGGGGAGGTCGCGTACAACTCGCGCGTCGAGCGAATCCTCGTGGAGAACGGCCGCGCCGTCGGGGTGAGGCTCGCCGACGGCACCGAGCACCGGGCCGACGCCGTCATCTCGGACGCCGACGGCCGCAAGACGATCATGGAACTCCTCGAAGGGAAGTTCATCAACGAGGAGATCCGGAAGGAATGCGCGGAGCCGCCCGACGAAACCGCCTGGTCCGCCCACGTTTTCCTGGGCGTGCGGCGCGACCTCGCGGCCGAGCCTTCGTCCATGGTGATGCTCCTCGACAAGCCGGTCACGATCGCCGGCCACGAAGCGGACAGCCTCGAGATGCAGATCTACGGCTTCGACAAGACAATGGCGCCCGCGGGCAAGGGGGTCATCAAGGTCGAGCTCTTCGCGAAGTATTCGCACTGGACGGCGCTTGCCGCCGACAAGCAAAAGTACGAAGACGAAAAGAAGCGCGCGGCCGCCCAGGTGATAGAGATCCTCGAGCGCCGCTTCCCCGGGCTCAGGAACGAGGTCGAGACAGTTGACGTCCCCACGCAGATCACCTGGGAACGCTACATGGCCGGGACGCACGGCTTCGCCAACTTCCCCAAGAAAAAGGCCAGCATCTGGAGCGGGCTGAGCGGGTCAGGGGGGGACTTGACGCTGCCCGGCCTCGACGGCTTCTACTTCGTCGGCGTCTGGGCAAGCCTGGCCGGGTCGCTCTTCGGGAACGCCCTTTCGGGGCGGCGGGCGATCAAGGCGCTCTGCGAGCGCGCCGGCAAGAAATTCCAGGTCGCCCTCTAATTAATTCGGTGACACACAACTAATTACCGAAATTCATGAGAACCCCCCGCTTCGATCCGCGTCTTTCTTATTGACAGGAAGCCGTGGATACGTACAATAATGTTGTACAAATCAGGAAAAAACCCATGGCGATCCATATCACTTACTCCAAGGCCAGGCAAAATCTGTCCAAGCTTCTCGACGAGGTCACGAAGAACAAGGAGACGGTCGTCATCAAGCGCCGTCGAGGCGAAAGCGTCCTGATGATGTCCGAGAAGGACGCGACGAGCCTTTTCGAGACGGCGCATCTCCTGCGTTCGCCGCGAAACGCGATCCGCCTCCTTACGGCCCTAGAGGGCGCTCTTAAGGGGGAGGGAGGGGCCCGTATGTCCATCGAGGAAATTGAGAAGCTCCGCGATGAGGTCGCCAATGTCCGGACAAAGCCGTGAGGCATATTTTCGTCCGGAGTTTCTGAAGGACCTTCAGCACTGGATCAAGACCGACAGGAAGAATGCGGTTCGCGTTCTCGACATTGTCCTGGACGTAAAGCGCGACCCGTTCGCGGGACTCGGCAAGCCTGAGCCCCTGAAGTATTTGGGGCCGGGGATCTGGTCGAGACGCCTCAGCCTCGAGCATCGCGTCGTTTACCTGGTCAAGGACGACCGGATCGACTTCCTCCAGGCCCGGTATCATTACTAGCTTTTTCTATGCCGCTTCCGGAAGCGGCGGACCTTCATGAGGTTGCCGCAGGTATCCTCGCACCATTTGCGGCTCTTGTTCTTGCTGCGGTCGTAAAAAACCCAGCGGCAATCGGCGTTCCGGCAGATCTTGACCCGGGCAGGGTCGCCGCCTTCCAGAGTTTCGACGAAAGCGCTCGAAATTTCGCTTAGGCTGGACTCGAGCCGGCCGGAAAGCGGTACGAGCTTCAGGCGGGGACGGGGGGATGATTGCACGTCTCGCGGGGTGCCGGCTCTTCCCATGTCCGCGATCTCGACCTTGCGGATGAGGGGGGCCCGGCCGAAATAGAGGTTGAGGGCGTTCCAGTCTGAGGCTGGGACTTTCGCGCGGCGGGCGTAGGCGTCGGCGATGCGGCGCAGGATCGTCCGTAAGTCCCGGAGCGAGGCGACGAGCCGGTCGCGCGGGATGCCGGCCGTGTCGATTCCGTGGAGGTCCAGGTATCCGCGCAGCCAGGTGGGATTCTCGAGCCGGTCCTCGCCGCGGCCGCTGCCGAGGTGGTCGTGCCAGTCGCTGTTCAGAAGGTCGAGCCAGATTTCTCCGGGCATTGTAATGATCATCCTCCCTATTGACAATTACACGAAACGATGCTAAATTTCAATATGTAACGAATATAATTAATAAAGAGCGTTACAATCAAAAAACGAGAAAGGGTCCACATCATGCTCGAAAATCGTTTGCGGGATTGGGCCGCGGAGAGGGGATACCGGGTCGCGATGGCGGGGACCGGGGTCCTCGAGACGGTCAGGGACAAGCTCGAAAAACGCCGGGATGACGGGCTGATCGAGGCCGGCTTCTTTAGGGGCAATCTGGCGGGGTTTCGTTATCTCGATGACTGCCGGGTCGCCGGCCCAAAGGCGCTGGTCGTGGTCGCTGTACCGAGACCCGTCGCTGTTTTGCCGCTAGTTTTCCGGGGCCGACGGATCGATGGCCTGATCCCGCCGACCTACGTCAATTATAATAAGACCTTCGACGACGTCCTCGGGGACTTGAGGGGCGGACCCTTGGGGGCGGGGAGCGGGGTGACGGGGATCGAAATCCTCAAAGCCCCACTCAAATCTCTGGCCGTCCACTTGGGGCTCGTATCCTATGGCCGGAACAACATCACCTACGCGGTTGGGCTCGGAAGCGGCTATCAACTTTGCGGGTACGTCGTCGGGGTCGGGGAGAGTCGGTATGGCGCCGCGGACCGGGAGATCTCCCTCTCTGGTGACTGTGCCGAAACCGCGATGGAGCGCTGCGCTAAGTGCCGGATCTGCCTCAAAGCCTGCCCGACCGGCGCGATCCGCGAAGATAGGTTCCTCATTTCGGCCGATCATTGCTACACGCTCAGCTCCGAAAGCCGGGAGCCGATACCGGGATGGGCCAAGCCTCCAGCCTCCGTGTGCCTCGTCGGGTGCATGGCCTGTCAGGAGGTGTGCCCCGAGAACAAGGGACGGCTGAAATACGTCCCCTCCGGGGTCGAATTCACGGCCGAGGAGACAGAGGCGGTGCTTGAAGAGGGGCTGGGAATGCGGCCCGTGGCAAACGGGCAGCCGTACGGCGGCCGCAAAGAAGCTTACGCCTCGGCCCTCGCCAAGTTCGCAGGGCTCCGCCTGACGGAGGACCTCGACGTCGTCGGCCGCAATCTCCGCGCTATTCTAATTCGGTGACACATAACTCAATCCCTTAATTCGTTCTGACGACGCCGGCCGCAGCCATCTCCGGATTTCGGCGACGCACTTTGCCGGCAACTATCCGAGCGTCACTGAATTGCTGCCGAATGAACCGGACGGGAAGGCAATTCGGTAATTAGTTATGTGTCACCGAAATTGTCACCGAAATTAAGGGCAGGTTGGCGCTCTTCAGAACCGCGTTGACCGCCTCGACGTCCTTCGTTTTGAGCGCGTCCCACTTCGCCATCAGCGCGCGCAACGCCTCGCGTCTCTCCGTGACCGCGGCGGTCGCCTGCGTCGTCGGCGCGGCGTCGGCCGCCTGGAGCAGGCTCATTAGTTGGCTGAGCGACCCTCCGATCCCGGCCAGGCTGTCCGGCATCCCGGCGCCGCCTGGGGCTCCGCCCAGACCGCCAGGAGGCATCTGACCGCCCATGCCGCCTCGGCCGCCGGTGCCGCCCGCCCCGCCTTCGAGCGCCGCCGCTGTCTTGTCGAAATCGGCCAGCGCCTTGCCCACGGCCTCTCCCGCCGCCCCGGCTTTCTCCTGAATCTTTTTTACCTGGGCGCGGATGTCGCGCAGCTTCTGGAGCGCCGCCTGGGTTTCGATGACTCCGTCGTACATCGCCTTCGAGAGCTCATGCTGACGGGCCAGATCCGCCGCCGTCGTCTTCACGCGCGGATCCATCCTGAGCTTGATCGGCTGGGTGAGCGTCTTGCCGTTCGCCGTAAGCCTCACCGCGTAATCGCCGGGCGCGGCCCAGATCGAGTTCGGCGCCGGCGCGGTGTTATGAGCGATGGCCGCCATCGGCAGCCCGCCACCCCGCCCGCCGCCTCCCGGAAGCGGCTGCCAACGCATGTCCCACATAAACCGGTGCATGCCCGCCGTCGCCCTCAGCACCTGCGGGGGCCGGTACCAGACCATGGGCAGGGGAGCCGCCTCCGGCGCCGGGAGCTCGATCTTGTCCTCGCTCGAATACCGCCGCACAACACTGCCCGCGCCATCGAGGATCTCGAGCGTAACCGGGCCTGCCGCGTCCGTCCTCAGCGCGTAATCGATGATCGCGCCGTCCGGCGGGTTCTCGCCGCCCGGCTCGTCCGGGGGCAGCGGCGTGTCCGTGTTCATGTTCCAGCGCACGCGCGTCGCGGTCTGCGGCTTGAAGAGCGTGGCCTCCCCCGCGACCACCGCCTGGTCGAGCTGGCGGAGCGGAGTGATGTCGTCGAGGATCCAGAATCCTCTTCCGTGCGTGGCCGCGACCAGGTCGTCGTCCTTGACGATGATGTCCCGCACCGAGCTCGCCGCCATGTTGAGCCTCAGCGACTGCCAATGGTCGCCGTCGTCGAACGAGACGAAGACTTCCTGTTCCGTGCCCGCGAAAAGCAGGCCTTTGCGCACCGGGTCCTCGCGGACGGCGTTCACCGTCGTGCCGCCGGGGATCCCGTTCACGATCTCGGCCCATGTTTTTCCGCCGTCGTGCGTCCGGTAAACGTGCGGCCGCATGTCGTCGAGGCGGATGGTGTTGACGGCCGCGTAGGCCGTCCGCGCATCGAACCGTCCGGCGTCCATGACCGAGACCTTGGCCCAGGGAACGAGCGTTTGCGGCGTCACGTCCGCCCAGTGCTGGCCGCCGTCCGCGGTCGTGTGGATCAGCCCGTCATCGGTCCCCGCCCAGATGCGGTTGATGTCGACGTAGGACGGGGCGATCGTGTAGATGACACCGCGCCTGGCCGCCTTCGCCGACGGGTCGTCCCTGTATTTCCCGACGCTCGCCGGCACGTCCCAGGTCTCGCGGGTTAAGTCGGGGCTGATTTGCTGCCAGCTCTTGCCGCCGTCCCGCGTCTTCCACAGCGTATTCGACGCGAAATAGAGCGTGTGCGGGTCGACCGTCGAGAAAACGACCGGCTGGGTCCGGATCGTTCGCCAGTCGGGCGACCGGAGGGGCTTCGGCCCGACGTTCTGGACCTGGCCCGTGCGCCGGTCCCAGCGCGTGACCCTGCTCCCGCCGTAGACGACGTCCGGATCGAGCGGGTCGGGGGCAGCGTAGCCGTATTCGTCGACGCCGACGGTCTGCCACTCGCGGAACGTGATCTGCCCCTCGTTGCCCCGGCTCGCGACGCCTGCCGAGCCGCTCTCCTGCTGGCCGCTGTAGACGCGGTAGGGGAAGGCGTTGTCGGCCGCGACGTGGTAGAGCTGGGCCGTCGGCTGGTTGTACCAGGAACTCCAGGTCTCGCCGCCGTTCACGGTGATGACCGCGCCCTGGTCGCTCGCGTAGAGGATGACGTCGCCGTTCGTGGGGTTGATCCAGAGGTTTTGATAATCGTCGCCGCCCGGAGCGCCCTTGAAGGCCTTGAAGGTTCGCCCGCCGTCGGTCGATTTCCAGGAGACCGTGGACACGACGAAGACCGTGTCCGGGTCCGTGGGGTGGACGGCGATCCGGGGGAGGTCGCCGCCGCCGATCCGCGAGGCCGTCC
>Ga0187886_1001190_pt1 | contig 25084 bp, 21 predicted proteins | sample June2016WEW_20_1_FD_133001 | JGI IMG/M metagenome (GOLD analysis project Ga0187886, IMG submission 133001) | Peatland microbial communities from SPRUCE experiment site at the Marcell Experimental Forest, Minnesota, USA - June2016WEW_20_150 | ecosystem: Environmental > Terrestrial > Soil >... | reverse complement strand
GCTTTCCCCATCATTTGTTCCATCATTTTTCTTTGTTCGGGAGGCAAGTTTTTTAATTGCTCATTCATCTTTTCCAGTTTTTTGTTCGCTTTCTTTGCGTACGCTTCCATCTCTGCGAAAGTCATCTCGGAATATTCTTTCTTTTGATTGTCAATAAGGTATATCATTTCCTTATCAAGACGGAAAATCGATATACTATTCTCCGACGATTGCTTGAACATGTGCGGTCGGTAAGATGACGTAGAATGAATTTCCTTTCCGTTGGCAATCGGTACCATTGTTGTGCTTTCCCAATATAATCCCTGACCAAAAACAATACCAAAAGCTGCGATGGTCAACACGAACAGTATTGTTCCCTTCAAAATAATATTTTTCATGGTTACTCCTTATAGTGAATGAATACGTTGATTCAATGTAAAGAAATCATTTGTTACTCTCAATAAACAAATTTATTTCATCTCTTGCACTTTTTATCTTTGTACCCAAGAAGTACCGCATACTGATTTCATTGGACAGTCAGGGCATGATACATTTACATCTTTTGGGGCGTGAAAAGGAACGTTCGGATCGAGTATTTCTTGGAAGAGCCGTACAAGAAATTCTTCGATCTTGTGAAATTCGTTCTTCTGTTGCATCGGATCTTCGTACAGCGGAACTTCGCTTGCCCTTGTTATCGTCTTCTCACCAAGATACAAATATGCCGGCATGATTTGTTCTACCGGTAACCGCGATGCATCTTTATAAAGTAATAGATACAGCGGCAATTGCAAAGAATGCACGGCATCGCTCCATGTTGCACGATCATTGAAATCTAATTTGTCGAAGCGAATGGATTTCTTTTTCGGATTGATGCCGGTTTTATAATCTAGAATGACATGCACATTGCCCCGTTCTTCAATGCGGTCGATACGTCCTTCGCACTTGACACCTGCGATAGGTGTCGTCATTCTCTTCTCGAGAACGCGAATCATGACCGGTCCTTGTTCAATCACCTGTAATTGATACTCTGATAGGTAATCCTTCAATCGACGTTGAATCTGCTGTTTCAAAAGAAACACTGCGCCGCCCGGTTCTTTTCCAAATGTTTCTGCAAAGAGTTCTTCTATAAGAGTTTCCATACGGGTGTAATCAAGGTCAGAAGATTTCAACGGAACGTCTGTCAATCCCTCAAAATACTTTTTTAACACTGCATGCACAAACTTGCCGACATCCTTCGCTTCGAGATCATCCGATGCCTCATCTTTTTCTTCCAGCTTCAAGAGATAGCGATAATAGAACTTGATCGGACAGCGCAGATACGTATCAAGAGCGCTTGCACTGAATAAAAATCCGCGTAGCACCGATATAACCTGATCAGACTTTTCCAAAGGGGTCACCAATTCATTTGCCAACTTCAGTGCATAATGAACTGTCGCGATTTGCTCTTCGGAGGAACAAGATCGTTTCTTCTTTTCCTCTTCCCACAAGAGCTTCTCGATAAATCGACTTTTCGCCGCATCTCCTGTATCGGAATAGAAAAGATGTACACGTTTGGCACTCCGCACCAACAGGTTGAAATAATGCTCCATCAAAGCATCCCGATCACGGCGCGTTTCCAATCCAAGGCGTTCCCGCAATTGCTGGGGCAAGAGCATATCGCTTGTTGGACTGCCAGGAAGAACTTCATCATTCACATCGAGAATATAGGCATTATCGAATTGTATACCGCGGGTTTCCAGCATTCCAAGCACCTGTAAACCGTGTAACGGTGTTCCGGCAAACGGAACTTCCTTCATTCCAACATACTGCCGTAGAAACGTTAGATATCCTTGAACATCACGGAACGACACAGTTCCAATCAAAGAATGTTCTACATGCTGGAAGACCTCGATCATCGTTTCTGCATAGCGTCGGAATAACGGATGTAACCGCGCAGTGCTTTCTTCATACATATAGGAGAGCAGTGCAATAGACTTTTGCGCAAACTCGGTGAGTGAGCCAAGCTGATCAAATGCTCGTACGGTCTGATTGTGAATCGAATACACATGCTGTTTGAGTTGTTCCGATGTTATTTCCACATCTTGTTCATTCAATACAAAGGCTACGCTTGTAAAAACATCTTCTGCTTGCTCGACGTCGTTCAGTGTTATGAGTTTCTTCGATATATCGCCCGCCAACTTTGTTTCAACCGCATGAAACAAAATACGGGTTACATCGGTGCGCCGATTCCAGCGGAGGTTCTTCGTGTACGGATGAAGAATAAACTTGATGTACGATGATACCGAGAACGTATCGTTCTGTTTTGTAGCAAGAAGTTCGAGCAGATTGTTGAAAAATCCGAAGATCGGCGTCCGGATAACAGGATATTCAAGCGCAATGTTATAATCTTCTTCGCCAAGCAAAGTAAGTGTTTGGTGATACACCGGAAAGAGTGAATCGGCTGCAGGGAGAACGATAACTGAATGTTCATCTAAAGACATTCCTTCCTTCATCTGCCGCTCTATACATGCCGAAAGTGCAAACACCTGGCCATGCGTATCGGATGCTTTGGTATAATGTATCTCCGGTTCTGGCGCATTCTCATCACTTTTATCGGATTGATACACCATCCAGACATTCTGATTTTTTTCAATCTCCTGAAAGATTATTTGTTCGGAATGTGTCTGCTTGAAGAATCCGGCAATAATAATCTTTGAATATCCCGCCAGATCAATTTCCTGAATACGATCCGCAACTTCCGAGTACCGAATAGCGCGTGTTGCATACCCTGATTCCCTCGCGAGTGCGTAGAATTGTTTGTAATATGCTTGCAGAGAGTAAAGCCGATTGTACGTTAGCATTCCCAACTCTTCTTCAATCCGCCGATCCGGTAAATGAGCGAGACAAAGTTCTTCCAGTTCGCTGAGAAGTTTCATTCCAAGCGGAAGAAATTCATCGAATGCCGTAAAGTGCTCGCCACCCAATCGTTCACTCAATCCTTTGTGCACGCGGTACAATAAAGCAATTGCATCAATTGGCTCCAATTCTTTCCGCGGTTCAGTAAGTTGTTGATAAAGAGAAAGAACAAAATCATCGATGGAGAATATTTTAGGTGGAATAAAACTGCTGCCAACATGTACTGCAAGTTCTTTGCGAATAAAATGAGCAGGGCGTTTTCCAGGAAACACAAGTGCTATACGAGAATAATCGCGTATATCATTTGGCAACAGATCAACGACCGTCTTAATAAGAGAATCTTGCGATCCTATGACAATGCGTTCGTTCATGCAACCACTCGGAGATTTTTTTTGTCGACGAACGCAAGAATGCCCTGTACACTTCGTTCCGGATAATAGCTCTTCAGGATATTCATATACCTCTGCACTTGTTCGGTATATCCTTCTTTATCATCGCCGGTTTTGAAATCAATCACTGTAACAGTACTCGCATCTATTACAATGCGATCCATGCGGAACAACCCGCCCTCAGCGTTGACAAATTCCTGTTCATTGAAAATTGTTCTTCCTGTTTGAGGAGTAAACCATGGCTTTATTTCAGGCGAAGATAAAAATCCTGTCAGCGTATTCTGCAAACTGAGAATATCAACTTTTGCCACTGTAATCTCCGCATTTTTTTCTATAAGTATGTGAAGTGAATTTTCAATATGCTCGTCAACAAATTCTATCTGCGATAGGATTGCATGAATTCGGTCGCCGCGCTGTCGTTCAGACACAGCCAATTTTTCTCCATTCGTTGTATCCATTGGAATGGAGCGCATGGCAAACTTTTTTTCTGCTTTCGGCGCGAGATTTGAATCTTTCTTCTCAACATTCGGCTTTATAGTCTGTCCATAACCCTTCTGCGGCAGAAACTTCGAAGGTTCGTCGTACCTCTCACTTTTCACACTGAGAACGTACATCTCTTCTCGTGCACGCGTAAATGCAACATAGAGCTTATTCAGATCATCAACATCGTGCGTCAACCGATGCTCGTCATATAATTGCCGGAATTCCTCCAGCGACTCTGCTTCTTTCTTCGTTATGTGAAGCAATCGTATTCCGTCCGCTTCTTCCTTGAGAATGCGCGATAATGGATTCTTCTTTGTATCGTACAAGAGAACAAGCACTACTCGATTGCCAAGTCCTTTTGCTTTATGAATCGTCATGATTTCCACAGCAGCAGCTCCGCGCGGAAGGGTGATATTCCATGAACTATTATCGCTTTCATCTTCAGCGAACGTGAAAAAGTCTTTCAGGTTATTCTGTCCGAGGTCTTCAAAGCTCTTGATTACTTCCAACAATTTTGCCAATGTTCCTTCTTCTTCACTCACCAACGAGAAGAGTTGGAACCGCTTGAAGATTTCCGTTGCTAAATCATACAAAGGCAAATATCCGACAATAGTAAAAAGGTGTTCAAAGTATTGCTGCCAGAGCGACGGGTATTTATTGCGAAACACGATGTACAATGGCACTGGCCGATTATTTTGTCGTGCTTCCAAAACGAAGGCATGAATATCTTTTTCGACTGGTGTATCTGACCGTGTGCCTAATATGCTGATAAATGTTTTACTCAGAATGAACGATGCGAATGCAAGATCGTCGATGGGCGAATCAAGAAAACGCATAAGTGTAAGGAGATCGCTGGTAATTCTTCTGCTGCGGATATCGAGACTGCTGTATGATACAAATGGAATCTTTGCACTATTGAGCCAGCCGCTCACTTCCACCACATCGCTATTTTTCGGCGTGAGAATGGTGATATCGCCAAACTCATAACCGCGTGTATGACATTCGGCGATGATGTCCAGAAGCTTATTTCGCTCTGGCAGAAGCTCGTTGTTCGGCTCCAATGATACGACTTCCACATACCCTTTGCCGCGATTGCTTTCCTGTACTTCCTGTTTAAACGAGGAAAGTCCGCTCACATGCGGTGCATCATTCGTATAGTGTGTCGGAACTATTTTATGAAAAACTGTTTTGCCGAACTCAACGATCCGTTCCAGACTTCGATAATTGACAGCAAGATTCTTTACCTGCGGCGGCGCGGAAAGAAACACGGTCGTCTCAATAACCTGTTTCATAATGTGCCAATCGGCATGACGGAAAGCGTAGATGGACTGCTTTGTGTCGCCTACAATGAAGAGGCTGCCGTGTTTCGCAAGTGTTTCTTCCAGCAATGGTTTCAATGCCTCCCACTGAACGCGCGATGTATCCTGAAACTCATCGATAAGATAATGTGCAATCGCATCGCCTAAATAGAAGTACACCTGCGGCACAATTTCCTGCGAGATGTACGACAACAGCGCGCGGTTCACATCCGCAAGATAAATCTGGTTGCTGCGGCGCATACTTTGCTCGATATTCTCGTGGAGCATCCGGTACGCCTCGATGGAAGAACGATAATATTGCTCGGCACACGAACGGATATACTCAATCTTCAACGCATGAAATGTTTCTAAGTGCGATTCGAACTGCGCATTCCAATGCTCGATTTTTTCCTTCTCCGCTTTTGTTTTTCCCGCTTTAAGCGGCTTCTCGATGCTTTTAAGCGAAATCAGTTTATCGATGTCGCCGGCATCTGCAGCGGCTACAACATTCTCGAATAACGAAGATGCCTCCAAGCCAGACTGGCGGACGAGTTTTAGCAATTGTTGAAATGTCGCAATTAATTCTTTCTGCACATCCCGCACACGAGCACCATCATCTTCCGGCAAAAGGACATCCTTCGACTGTGCACTTAATGTGTCGTACAGTTCACGTACTTCCTGCGAAAGTTTTTGGAAAGGATTCCAGACATAGCGCGCCAGTGATTGCGAATCCACAAGCCGTGTAGTGAGTTCTTCTAACAGATATTTCTTCGCCGGTTCTGTGGAAAGCTCGCGCACAAATTGTTCAAACGCGGCATCAAGCACAGGTCGGCTGTCGAGAAGGATTTCGATCGTGGGGGAATATCCATACTCCAGCGCCGATGCACGGAATACGCGAGCGATGAAACTATCGATAGTCTGGATTTGAAACGCGGAGTAGTCACAGAGAATGGCATCGATCAACTCGCCCGCCTTTGCACTGATCTGTACTTTATCCATCGCAACAACATCTGCAATTTGCGAGAGAACTGTTTCATCGCCAAAATATGCACGTTTGAGATATTCCAGCACCCGCTGGCGCATTTCCGCGGCTGCATTTTTGGTAAATGTCATTGCCAGAACGTTGTTCAGCCGATTGTTCGGTATACGTGAAGAGAGGAGAAGCTGCAGCAGCTTTAACGTGAGAGTATGCGTCTTCCCTGATCCTGCCGAAGCAGAAACGACTGTAAAGTTAGGCAGGTGAAGCTCGGTATTTTTAGAGAGAATGGGATTCACAGAATAAATTATTATTTTCTCATTATTTCATTACATAAGCACTATATAAGAATTCTTCTTTTTAGTTTATTTTCACTAAAGTGAGGTCGCTTTCTTACATAACCATTACACAAGAATCTTGAGTTGTCGACAGATTGTCGACAACTTTTGAGAGAAATCCTGTGAAAATTGACGTCAAATTATTGACACTGATACTATCGTATAGTATATTAAACAAGCCCAATCAAGTGAACGCCGGCCCCGTGCCGTGTGTTTGATCGGCTTGCCGATTGAACCTAGCTTGCATCGGGCATTATTTTTTCTATGCTTAATGCAACCGGATAATTCTTTTCGTTTTTTCTGCTTGACAACTTGACTCTCAATGGTTAGATTAATATCAGAATTGGCAAGTAAATCCCTGTGTGTGGGGCTCCGTAAGGTTCCTCGAAAATAGCACACAGGGTTTTGTCTTATTATGGGAACAATGCATTTTCTTCAACAATTTTGTGCTTGATAATCTGCCAATACCTATCATCACCGAATTCTCGTCTCCGATAAATAGCCCAACTTGCAAAATCAACTACCTGTAATCCCTTTTCTTCTGTCTGTGTCTTAATATCGATCTGTATTTGCAATTGATGCCTATCCTTCATCTGGCTCTCTATATATACTTTAAAATTCTCATTAAGAAATTTATTTGTTTCCCGCTTTGATGCTATCAATTGAATCGGCTTCTCAACAGGAATTAATTTTCCTGAGCATATTCTATCGAGTAAAATATTGGTTACATAGTTATAGAGCACTTGTTTTTCGTTTTGCAGTTTTGTGTACACCTTGCGCTTATTAAGCCAGATTGTAAGTATTCTAACATCCTTTTTACTTAATGCATGTAGCACCTTTTCTTTTGTCTCATGGTTTTCCTTGTTTGCATGGAGAACACCAGGATGATGTTTCTTTTTCTTTTTTGCAAATCCCTGAAAAATCTTTTTTACAATTTTTTCTGTAGACGTTTTTGAATCTGTAAACAAAAAGGTTATAACAAATGAATTTGATGTCTTCTTCTTTGAAAAATCGAAACCTAAATCCCCGCTTTCATCTAAAAAGATATATCCCATTGGCTATTTTTTATTATTTTCCTTATAGTCCCATTTCTATTTTACCAACTCTGCCCAAACAAAATGGGCTATCTTTTCACGCGTCTTTCGGTCAAGAATGGAATTCAAATGTGATTGAACAACTTTATCAAGCGACGATTTTAATTTTTCTAATTTAGGCACTATGTTTTTCAATGCTTTTTCATCTTTTGGGATTTTGACTTGCTCAATACCCGATTCTGCCCACACTTTAAGGTACCGTGCTTCTAATTCTGAGGTGCATTTCACTTTTTTATTATCGAGATAGAGATACCAGTCGAAAAGCTCTTTAACGATGCGTGCCTCACCTATATAACGTGGAAGAGTTTTGTTGGTAAGCGGCTTTTGTGGAGCTATTTCTGATTTGAAAAACGTTCCAAGTGTTTCCCCGCCAATTTTTTCCATGATGACTTTTACAAGCGCATCAATGTCAATACCTTCTTTTAATTTTTTTCTTTGGTCAACACTATCCGCTTTTTCGAGCCGCGACTTTACGAGATCAACAACAGCCTGATATATTTTTATTTCATCGTCTTCGCTTAAATAAAATACTTTTTCTGCGACAATTTTATCAAGCTTTCTCAATTCTGGTTTTATACTGTCTAGGATAATTATTGAAGGGCTACTCCCGATTTCCTTAAATAATGATTCCGAAGGTGTTGCTGACAGTTCATCAAATGCATTTTCAATTTGTTGTCTGAGAGACTTTGGTATAGAAGATAATTGAGGTAACATTAATTTTTCGACAACAACAACATCAATGTCTGAAATTGCCTGAGCTCCTGTTAATTGTCTACATGAAAATTCGATAAGCAATCTCGAAATAGTAGTATTCAATAGCGCTGCAAGCAACTTGGAATCAGAATCATATTTTGGAGTTATACCATATAATTTTTTATCCTCAAAGACTTTTTCATTTAAGAATATTGGCATCCGTTCGCCAACTTTTGCCGGGAATATCAATGGTGCGTATTTCCAACCACGAGCCAAGCTATACCAAGGATTTGGTTCTCTACTTGCACATGTTGGTCGTCTGTGAAATCCTTTTTTCTCGCCCTCTAAAATATATTTTAGTAATTTTGTGCCCTTGAGTTGTTCTTTGGTTTTATGACAAACCAACATCTTCTTTGACAACAAGCTTTTATCCAATTTATAACCAACAATTTCTTTAAGAGAAAATATGATCGGTTTGAAGTATTCCTTTTCTAACCCTTTTTCTTGAATCTCTTCTTCTGTCAAATAGAAAAATTCATTGGCGCCTGTTGTAAAACCTCTTCGTATATTAGCAACATCTTTTAAAGGAACAAGTTTGTCTTTTCCTTTCTCTAAAATCGTAAAGAATATTTCCGGCGCACGCAAATATTTACCCCACTTCGAGCCCACATATTTTACTATCTCTTTTCCTTCCTCATCGATTAACTCAAGTCCTTCTTCCCAAAGGTCGCTTTGTTTTTTTGGATAAATACGCAGATCATCGTTTTGGTAAAACTCATTGTGGGCGAGTATGGTTTTTACAAGTTTATCTGTTTCAGTAATGCGGTCAAGCTGTTTCTCCCACAAATCTTGCGCTGCCGGAATAAAATGTCGCAGCGATTTTTGCAAATATGCAAACCGGACAAGGTTTTCATCGCGCTGTTTCTTGTCGGTACATCGCTCCAGAATAACGATGCATGTGTTTATATCGGCATCAACAAACCATCGTTCCACTTTGGATTCGATAATAGCGACAACCTTGTAATACTTCAGGAAAAACTCTTGAATACCTTTACCGTAATCAACATCGAGCCACGAATTGGAGACTACAAATCCGAATCGTCCACCATTCTGTAAAAATTTTGTACCGTGAACGAAGAAATACGCGTAAATGCCGGCTCTTTTAGAGATGTCGGCTATTTTTTTTGTACCATCGTGCAACGCTTTGCGGATAAGTTCTTCCTTATAAGTTTCAGCAGAAGAAATATCTGATATTTCTTCCTGTCTTGTGTATGGAGGATTGCCTACGATGCAATCTACAATTTTCGGATATTCAATGACAACTTTCTTGGCGCCAACAGAAACAAGGTTCTTCTTCCGCGTTCCTTCGCCGAATTCTTCTCTGCCGCCTAAGCGCAATTCAAAGAAATCTTCCTGAAGAATCTGTGGATAGTTTTCATCAACAGCTAAATCATTAATAGCGAGATTGATAGTAGAAAGATGCGCTGGAAATTTGGCAATATCCGTTCCCCACAAAGTCTTTAATATTTCTCGATGTTCCAGCCTCTGGTTCATCAATTGTTTGTGCTTGTATGCGCGTACTAAAAATGTGCCTGCGCCGCACGATGGGTCGAACACTTTGTCGTCTTCATGCTTCAAACAGAATTTCAAAATCAAGTCGACAACATCCGGATTGGTGAAGTATTGACCGAGAATGTGTCGTTCTTCTGCAGGAATCAGTCGCTCAAAAATACCGCCGATAACATCAAACCCAAGTTTGGAAAAATCGTACTGGCGAAGAAGACAGATGAGTTCTTTGATTTCCGAAATAACTCGTTTATCATCAGGGAAGGCAATTTGATCGATGAAATCAGTATTGTAAATCGTTTCATAATCGATTTTTAAAACTTCTTTGAAGTAGCCATCAAGATGGCTTTGGAGAAGTCCACCCTTTGTGAGATCTGCTGGGATGCTCAATCTATCAAAATCATGCGGACGTTTCGCTTGGAGTAAGTCATAGAATAGAATCTTGTTCACAAGTAGATATGCTGCTTGTCTTGCGGCTTTTTCATAATCTGATTCTTGCCAAGAAAAACTCCAACCCTGATCGAAAAACCATTGCTGAATTTCTGTTAAAAACTTGAAGTCTTTATGTACTTTATCATCGATAATCGTTCGATAAAATTTTGTAAGTGCTTTTATCGTCACCTGCAAACGAAAAACGAGGAAAGCATCGACAGGTAATAACGGTTCCGGTCTCTTATTAGTATAAACTTCGTAAAGTTGGGTGAGAAAGCGAGCTAATGCATCTTGAATATTCTTTTTATAGCGCGATTCTTCGACAAGATCGAGGTCTTCGATTTCGGAGAGATGATATTTCTCATGAATCTGGCGTTCTTCTGCTTCGTTTGCATTTGCACGAGCGGTATTGTACCAAATAAGCCATTGAAAATTAGATGTACAAAAATAGGTTGCTTTGAACTGATTTGCTTTGTCTCGAGCCGGATTCTTTAAATTCTTTTCATCAAACGCAGAATAATAGGGAGCTTTAAATTCCATACAGCAAAGAACTTTATCGCTTCCCTTGCTTTCACGGATTATAACATCGTTTCGTTCCGGCTCATTTTTCCTTTTTGTTTCAACAAGCGCATCACCTAGATCAAGATTCTTTTCCTTAATTATTTCGTTGATCCATTGAGCTACAAGCGCAGCGCATGTCCATTCTGTTTTGCCTAAGGTTTCTTCGTACGGATTCGGTATTCGCTGTTTGCTCATTGATTTTTCTTCGTTTCTTTGACTATTCGTCGGGCGATTTCAAATGCAGCAGCAATACGGATTGTCTTTACCGGACCTAAACCTTTTAATGCTTCCAGCTTTTCCAACGGTTGATTGGCGAGTCCTTTGAATGATCCGAATCGTTCCATAATTTCATCTGCAATACGCTCCGCTGATTTTCCTTTAATTCCTGTGGCAATTAAAATAGAAAGCAGTTCAGCATCTGTTAATTTATCTGAACCAGCATGTAAAAGCTTTCCACCAGGATGTTTCCATTTGGGATACTGTGCAACATCTTCACCAACATTTTTATTTTTCTTACGTTTCACCTGATATTTCATATACCTGTATTGTTTGTTCTTCTCGGATCGTAGCTATGTGCGCTTGGAATATTCCCTTTCAGCATTCGCCCAAAATGTAGCCAATAAGTCGCTGGATTGCAACGAGAACTAAAAGGAAGTAACCACATGAAAGAGAAGTTCATAGAGCCAGAGCAACTTTTTGACTCTTAAAAGGTCTTGTAGCATATTATTGCATTACATCAGTAATAAAGAGAATTTGTTGAACGAGCAATCAGACGAACAATTAGTTAACAACCTTCGGCTTGGACTTGAAGAGGCGTTTGCTGTGATTTATGAACGGTATAAACGAAGGATATTTTTATTTTGTTTTCAATTGAGTGCAGATCGATTGCTGGCTGAGGACGCAACTCAAGACACCTTCATTAAAATGCATCAGAGTATTCATACGCTTCATGATCTTTCTGTTTTTCGATCTTGGTTATATACCATTGCGCGTAATCAGGTCTATAAACTGCTACACAAACAGAAGTCAAATGGCAGACTCACAGATGAACTGGTATGGTTAGGCGACCATCCCGATATTGCACTGGAAGTATCAGAGGAACGTGAAATAATTGCTCAGTGTATCAACGCATTGAAGCCGGAATATCGCGAAGTATTGACGCTACGTGAATATGAGCAGCTTTCATACTCAGAGATTGCAGTCATCACCGGAGACAGCGAAAGCTCGGTGAAATCCAGGCTCTTCAAAGCGCGACAGGCGTTAACAGTGAAATTGAGACCGTACTATCAACGAGGTAATATATGAACCATGAACAGTTTCAAGAATTAGTGAGTCTCTACCTTGATGAGGGATTAGCCGATGCTCAATCGGCACGGATGTTCGTCCATCTTGGTGTGTGCAGTGAATGCCGGAATTTCATGCGGTCATCGATGCGTGTGCGATCGTATTACCAGCAACAGGAGTTGGAAGAAATTCCCTCGTCTCTTAACCGCCGCGTAGCTGCAAGCGTAGGCATGATGCCGACATCATCACTTCGACCGCATTTTCTGATGCCACTCTGGACGACGCGTCTTTCGATTCCTGTCCCGGTTGCAGCATCGATCCTCTTTTTGATTCTTGTCGGCAGTCTTTTATTCTCGCCGATCTTATTTCATGAATTAAAACCCTATGGCGACAAGCGTATCGAAATAGTGTCGCATATACCGCCAGAACTTCAACAGCAGCTAAAACTTTTTCGATAGGAGTGACTGCGTATGGAAAATTCGAGCATCACTATTGAAATCAAACAGGAAGTTTCTGTTTTCCTCGTATGGATTGTCGGGGGAATACTTCTTGTCACGATTGCATTCTTTCTCCCCGCCTCATCGAATGAATTATGGTACCAATTGTATTCCTGTTGTGTCGCGGCCGTTGTGTATCTTCTTGCCCTCTTATTCTACATCGTACGTAAACCCATATCGATGCTCGCGCGTGCCGCGGCAACGGCATCAGTCATTTTCACAATGGGTTGTCTCCTATTTTCCACTCTGCAAATGGATTCCAATGCTCACTGGCAGGTGAAAAAAATGTTAGACATACGCGCAACTGGAGGGCGAGGCCACATGAGAACTACAATGCCGCCTCCTCTTCTTAAAACACTTCAGGCTTTTCATCAACAAGGATCATTAAAAAAAGAGACTCTCGCCCAAGTATTTCATCGATTGAATGACCATGCTGCCGTCGGGAGCAATATCCATAAGCCCTACTACGACCAAGACAGTCTTAAAACATATATCCAAGCGCTTGAGCCGGATAAAATAATTCTCGTATCACAGGAAGTTTACGTCAGAGGAAAAAATCCACGGTTCAAGAATTATAACGGGCAAGAAGGAATGATTCAGGAAAAATGCATTCTAACCTCAAAGGGAATTACGTATGAATCAGAAAACTGATGTTGCACAAGAAGAACTTGCAGAGAAGGATGAATTCTCCCATGGCTTTCTTCCTTCTCTCGTTATCCTGACACTGGTTATCCTGTTCGGTATCGTACTTGCTGAACACCAAGTTGAATGGTTTCCCATTTATGGCACCAATAATATTTCTCATAAGCCTTCATTTATTACCCTAGTCCCTTCCAGTCTGGCTTCCTACCACACTATTAGTAATGGTTTATCGGCCTTCAGTGGCCAGGCATTGCTCGAACCGAGTCTTGTCCAAAAAATAGGAATGCTTGCAAGCATCATCATAGTGTATGTCGTTATCCCGACATTCTTTTTCTTCAACTGGCGTAACCGCCGGATTCAAAATACCTCAGTTGCTTCTCATACTCAACTCAATCTATCAAGTATCAGCTATACCCTCAGTGCTGTCCTGACACTTTCTATTGCGGCGACAGTTATATATTCCTCCGTGGGAAGTTATTGGATAAGACAAAGTCTTGAACGATCTCAAACGATTCAAGAGAACAAAGATGCTTTAATAAGCGATCTGTATTTTCTCTCGCTCAACGCCAATCAATATAATATTCTTCCAAAAGAACTTGGCGGAGGAAATGGTACTTATGAAGGATTCAGACTCTCTCCCGAACAAGTGATAACGCGGAGTGGAGTTTTTGCAATTACAGCCAATGAAAAACAAATTACCGTCACTGCTCAATCCTATATGTATCCTTCTGATGTAATATATGCTGTTATTAATGAAAATGGACAATTACGAAATTTACGGTTTGAAGGAAATTTTAAATAAGGAAGAATTTCCATGGAACAGAGCACAACCTCACATATTTTGCATTTACCACAATGGCGTTGGATTATTGTACCGTTTTGTTTGTTTGTTCTTTTTCATCTTCTCCCCTTCTTTTTTCTTTCCTCTCTCCTCAGCGCGCTTATTAAGATGACCTTTTGGACAAGGGCTGTGCTGGTTTTTTCGTCCCTTGGCTTGATCTCCATCTATGTAGGCTATCGTGCCCGGGGAATGGTTTTTCTGGAATCAGCTCTTGCCGCTGTTATCTACATACTCACAGTAAAACTATTTCTTCCTTCATATCTGGGAATTCCTGTATACTTGCAGAACACATACTTCATGCTCGAGAGTATTATCCTTGGATTTGTTTTTGCTTTTGGAGGCGCGGGAATAGGCTATTGGCTTAAACGTAAATATCAGGGTCAGTGAAAGTTAAGCGCTATTTCCGTTGCAAACGGGAGTAGAACATATCCAAGAAATCTCTGTAAATCATTTTTTCCTCAGCAACTTTCTTCCTGTTTGTGCATCTTTAAAGAAACAAAAAGGCATCGAAAGAACCGGCGAGTGCAGACAGATACTGAGTTGATACAGTTACTGCGTCAAGGCAACAGGCAGGCATTTGCCGATGTCTATGAACGCCACAAATCGGCAATATACCGGTATTGTTTGCGCATGCTTGCAAATACAGACGCGGCGGAAGATGCGACGCATGATACTTTTATGAAAATGTTTCAGAATATATCTTCGCTCCGAGATACTAATTCTTTTTTGCCGTGGCTGTTTCACATTGCCCGCAATGAAGTTTTAATGTATATACGTGACAACAAACGTAATGGAGCTCACAACGATGAAACAGTATGGGATGAATCAACACCGCACGAGATCATTGTCTTAATAGAGACTACTGAAGTCGTTCAAAAAGCCTTGCAAAATCTAAAAAGCGAATATCGGGAAGTTGTCTTGTTGCGCGAATATGAACAATTGTCGTATGCACAGATTGCAGAAATTACCGGCGATACAGAAAGCTCGGTAAAATCGCGCCTCTTCAAAGCGCGAAAAGCATTAACGAGGAAATTGAGAGAGTATTATTCTTAGGTTAGAGATTTTGGATTGGGATTATTATAAACGAGGTGCTATATGAATTGCGAACAATATGAAGAATATATCAGCCAATTTATTGACGGAGAACTGCCGCCAACAACAGAGACTGAACTTTTTGTGCATCTTGGCGCGTGTGAACATTGCCGAACATTTCTTAAGAATACTCTCTCGCTGAGGAATACATTGGTGTTTACACGACAGATTGACGTGCCGGCTTCGTTGGACAGACGAGTCCTTGCGCAACATTCTTCAACATCAAAGAAAACAGTAAATCAAAACTTTATTTGGCGTGTTACAAAAAGCAAGTATTCCTTCCGTACCATCGGATTGGCAATTATTCTTTCTGCATTGACTGGTATTTTATTTTCTTCAATCTGGCATTTATCGTACCAACCGCAGCAAACCATTGTCTGTCTTACTCCTCTTCCAGAAGTGGAAGTAAACGGTTATGTCGTTGTTGCAACATCACCCACGAAAGGATTCAAACAATGAAAAAGAATATTTATATTCTCGCAGGCCTAATGGCAATTTCCTGGTTAATCTGTACCTTACACGCACAAGATAATAATCCTCCTGCACCAGATATTCCGCATGATAAAGAACCCATCGTGGTAAAACGGGTAAATCCAGTCTACCCGGAAAGTATGTTGCGCGGCGGCGGGGAAGCAATCGTATATATGAAAGCATTTATTGGTGTGGACGGCAGCGTTATCGAAGCGAAAAGTGAAAAAATCCAGGTAACTGCCGACAATATTATCATCGTTAATAATGACAAGTCCGCCGGACAGAAAACAGATGGAAAAGCATTTGAAGAAGCATCATACAATGCCGTCAAGCAATGGAAATTTTCTCCTGCGCAGATACAGGGAAAACCGGTGGCGGTTTGGGTAACGATTCCATTTAAATTTAAGCTCAACGAAGAAGAGAAGAAGACTTCTATTAATGATTCAGATTATGCAGAAACGGAAAAGATCACTGAATTAATAAAGACAAATATCGAAAACATTCTCAAAGGGACAGAACCCGAAAAAGCAAAACGGTTTGTCGATATCAATGCTTTGCTTGTTTACAATAAAGAGACTGTAAACTTATACAGTGTGTTAAACGGAGAATATAAGAATATTCATCTTACAGAAGACAAAGAATCTCGATGCACATTTATGAAGATGAACATTTCCGACGATAAATCATCCGCACTCGTTGTCTGGAAATCGAGCTTCTCCAAAGGGAAAAAAGAACGAATTCATACTATTGTTCTCTTAAAAAACAAGGCGAAAGGCTGGCGGATCAGCCACTGGCATGTGAGCCTTTAAAAGATCTAGAAGTGATAAAAAGACAAGTAGTGATTTTGACATTGGTGTCAGGGTTGAGCTCCTGACAGCAAGAAATGTTCCGATATTATTATTTCACGCTTTATGCATGCTTATTTCAAGTACACCATTTTTCGTGTTTGAACGAATGAGCCTGCTATCAATTGATACATATATATGCCGCTGTTCACATTGCTTCCGTTAAACTTCACTTCATACGTTCCGGCATTCTGCTGTTTGTCCACTACTGTCACAATTTCACGCCCCAATAAATCGAATACTGTAAGCTTCACATGGATTGATGCTGAAAGCCGATACCTGATAACCGTCTCAGGATTAAAAGGATTCGGATAGTTGGAACATAACGTCGTGCGAGCAGGAATCTGAGAATTATCCCCAACAACAATTCCAACTCTGTTGTTGCTAAAGTTACGCACCCATTCATACATTTTTTGCCAATTTTCCAGCAATGCCACATGTCCCCCGACGAAGGTCTCGAAAGCAAGATTGATATTTCCTGCTCCCTGCAGCAATTGATATGCTGTTTGATTGACGCTCAAGAGTCCATCCTGAGTTCCGCAAATGAAATAGACAGGAACATTTTTTAAATTTTGTGCAACAGATGCAGTAACATATGTATAGTTGTTATACCACAACGCACCGGCATAAATTCCAAGCGCTGCCCATGTCGCTGCCGACTTTTGTCCGATAACCCACGCGCCGTATCCTCCCATCGACATACCCACCAAATATTTTCTTGATTGATTTACTTTTATCATACTCTCTGCTGCAGCAATACTTTCCCAAACATCGGTCTCGCTGATCCCTTCATACCATAGATTGCCTCTTCCCCACGGAAATAATGAATAGCCGTCTTCAAACGATTTATCAACGGCAAGTTCGGGAGTAAGATATCTTGACATATATTCAACCGGATCAGCATACGGATCAGACAAACCGTGCAAGGTTACATAGAGAGGATACGATTGTTCGTGATTCCAATTCTCCGGAAGAAGTAGCCACGCCAACGATACTGCACTGTCTGACGGTGAAGTCCAAGAAATGATGAACGGCCGCTTTCGATCTGTGTAGGAAGAAAGTGCGCAAGTATTCCATGGAACAGTTGTATCGGAAAACGCAATGAACATTTTCTTTACAAATGATATCTCGTACTCTGATAATTCATGTGCCTGAAGAACTTTGAGGATGGAAACACAGTGCTGTTTGAAATAAATATTATCAGAGTTCAACGAAAGACTGTCCAGTAAATTGATAAACTCCGAAACAGTATCTTGAGGAACAACGGATATCTGCTGTTTATCATTACCAGCACCTGATTTGTCCAGTCCAAACGTAATGGAAACCGACAGAAAAACACACAACGTTACGGCGGCAAATTTATGGTTCATAGACTTCAACTCAATCTATTCTAACATTCCATAAAATTCGACTCGAGCAGAAGAGGAGATTCCTGCCGTTTTCTTCTCGAAGAATCATAAAGACTTACGTTTTTTTCGTGACGCAATCGGGGAAACAACGCGTTCGCCTTTCGACTTCCGCACACTTTTTTTCCGTGTCTTTTGCTGCACATGAACATGCAAATCTATCGAGTGAATAATCGATTCTGCTATCTCGATACCGGCACCGAGGCTGAGACCCAGCCAGAGTCCATCAAGAAAATTATTCCGAAATAGTGAAGAAGGTAAAGCTTCGACTTTTGTAAGAATACCGACTAAAAATGTCAGTAGAACAAATACTGCTCCATAATAAACACCGACAAACATAAATTTCCATTGCTTTATTTTTTCTAATTTTCGCTCGAAGAGAAATGCTACCACAATCACAGAGAGATTGACGCCGAACGACCAGAGCACAGCATTGATAACAGGCATCCATGCCATCGCGATGATAAAGAGAACCGCACCTGTTGAAACAGCGGCAGTAATGGTATTGGAAAGTCCTCGAACATGATAGAATGCAAAAACAAACGAGGTACTGATTCCGTACATGACAAAGTATGCAAATCCGGCCGATTGCGGATTAAAGATCTCGCTGCCATACAGCATAAGTCCGGCAATCATACTTCCTAAAAAGCCGAGGAAGGTGATAAAAGAAAGTCTCCACAATTCCCCAATCCATTTTTTCATGTCATGCTCCTTCTCTTTTATGTTGGACAGCGGGTCTCTTATTTAATCAGTTCTAATATACGTCCTTTTGTGTTTTTTCCAATTCCTCAAAATATTTTCGTATCAATTCCTGATAATCTTTGGAATACCCTTGTTCCAAGGCTTTCAGCAGTTCTTCCCGTAATTGGCTTTTGCCTTCCAATGAATCCCAATCTAGATCTTTTGGGCTCCGATGTGTCATGTGTGTGCCGGTTTCTGCTTTACGTTTCTTTTCATAGTCACGTTCACGCGTAGATTTGGATGCATCCAGGAGCCGGGAAAGAATGCGTTCCTGTTTCTCGATCATTTCGGGATTTACATTATTCTGCTCGAGATTTTTAACAACTTCTTTCATCTCTTCCGCAATTTTTTGAAGATCACCCATCAATTTTTGCTGATCGCCGCTTTGCTGTGCTTCACGGTTCAATTCTTCCAATGATTTTTGAATTGCCCCCTGTTCTTTTGCCAATCGTGCTGCTTCCGCCGCTTGCTGCTGAGACATTCCACCCATTTGTTGCGTCTGCATGTTGAGAGACATTTGCTGACCAGCCATCATTTGCAATTGCTGCATGAGACTTCCTGCACCGCCTCCGCTCCCTCCTTGCATCATTGCTTGGAGTGCATTCTGCACTTGCATTGCTGCACGATTCAGCGCCGCCATAGCTTGCTGCTGTTCTTGTGATGCAGACTCGCCATTTCGAGAATCCAACATGCTCATAGCGTTATTCATCCGCGCCAATGCCTCACCAATTGCTTTACCCATTTCCGGTGTTATAGCAAAGGATTTTTGAGATAACTCGCTTAATCCCTTGATGATATTGTTCAAGTCTTGAGCAGCACGCTGCTGATCCTGAGCATTTTGCCGAAGCTGCGGAGAATTCTGCGGCGCTTGCTGCGATTGCTGTTTCAGCGCTTCTTCATCTTTCGAAAGTTCTAAGAGATTGTTGATCGCCTTGCGCATTTCATTCATCACATATTGCGATTGCTGCTGAAGCATCTGCTGCTGCATTGCATCCATTTGCTGACTGAACTGCTGGAGTTGCTCTCCAATCTGCTCTTGCGTTTGTTGTGCCTGTTGCATCTTTCCCATTTGCATTTGCTGCGACGCTTGCTGCATTTTTTGATCTAATTGCTGTTGCTGTAACTTTTCCAGAGATTTCTGCATTTTATCTGCGGGCATTTCAGTAAAGAACTCTTCCATTCGGCGTTGAAGATCAGCGGCTTCGCGTTCCATAGACTGTTCTTTCTTGGCAAGATCAGCTTGTTTTTTTGCTAATTCTTGTTGTATCTGCGAGCCGTTGGATGCCTTCGAACTTTCTTCCTGCAATTCCTTCTCTAAGTTCTCCAGCTCTTGCGCGCGTTTTTTCACCTCATCCATTTTCTGTTCGATCTGGAGGCGTTTTAGCAGATTCATCGTTCGCTCTATACTCTGGCGAAAACGTTCTTCAGAGAAAGTCATATTTTGCATTGCCTGCTGGAGCTGCTCTTTGCTGACGTTCGGCATCTGCTGCTGCAATTGCTTGAGCGCCTTCTGTAACTCTGTGGCATCAAGCTGTTGGAACAGCTGCTGAAGCTCCATATATTTCTCCATGGTTTCTTTTGAAAGCACATTTTGCTGCTGCATCTGCTGTGTCATTTGCTCAACACGGTATTGTACATTCTCTAATTTCTTTTGTACTTCTTGGTACTGCTTTGCCATCTCTTCCATCTTTTTTTGTGTCTGCCAATCGGGTTCTTTGTTGGTCTTCATGTCACGGTTGATCGACTCGATGTTCTCTTTCAATTTCTTTGCATCTTCTAACGACTGCTTCAGATCATCTATCGAACGTTCATGCTCCTTATCAACATCGGCAAATACTTCATCTAATGAAGGAAGCCGAAGAAGATAGAGATTACTTCGTCCGCTTTTCGGGCCTTTGACCGCATCGTTATCAAAAACTTCTGCAAAGTATTCAACAACATCTTCCGGTACAAGATTGAGGTTGGTAAGATTCCAGGTATAGGACAACTCAAGTTGTCCCTCAGAAGCGTCAGAGATAGGAATCGAAACAAATGTATACTTGGTATGCGCTTGTTCGTAACGAGATTTTATCAATCTGTAACCGAGACGCATACTGGAAAATCCGAAATCATCTTTTGCTTTTAGAAAAAGCGGAATCGATTGATCGCCTGCGATATCAATGTTGCGGCCTGGATCGACTATCGTAATATTGGGAAATTCATCCATCACCGCCTTAAGTTGATAGCGTACCGGTTCGCTGTTTGACAATCCTTCTTCATCAAGAAGAGAGATGAAGTATGAATTATCTGAAACGAGGGGAAACGATGCAGAAAATTTTTCACTCTGTGTTGTAAGCGGTACCTTTTCATTGCTGCCGAATTGTATAACTGCTTCTTTTAATGATTTGCTTGCTGTTCCTGAAATCGTAACACGTGTACCTGTCAAAGCCGTAACATCACCGACAAACTCGTCCATTATCTTCGGTGGGATTTTAGTATATGCAGGATAATCGAGACGTACACGGAATGATCGTATCAACGGACGGTCCAACACGGTGAGTGTGCAGTGTTCGCTTTCAGCATCGGCATAGTGAGCAAAGTATTTTGTCGTTGAGCGAACTGCCTGAAATGTTGTCGTAAACACACCAACTGAATCCGGTTTTACTTTTAATTCGTCAAAATTTTCCTGTCCCTCTTGTTGCCGGACGATGGTGAGTTCTGTTGAACGTGAAGTTAATGACGGAAGAAGTGACGTCACCTTTACTCGCACATCGACATTCTCGCCTTTGATTATTTCTTTATTACCTGGTGAAAGCTCAATTTGATATTTCGGCGGCGGTGTAAAGTCCTGTGCAAAATGGATCAATCGATAGGCCGCATCGGAGATCGATGCGGGAAATAAAAAAAATATCAAAATCGTACTAACAAGACTCATCATCAACCAGCGACGGTGCTTGGGAAGATGAGTCGTACTCACAGATTGCGTGAAATCGAGTGGTCGAATTTCTTTGACAAAATCCTTGAATGTCTCATCAATTAATTCTATCGAATACAGTTTGGAAGCTGAGTCGATCTCTTTTGCAAGCTGAAGAGCATTCAACAATCTATCCTTGATTGAGGGGAAAAAAACGCCAACGTTTCTTGCGATCTCATCCTCTGTGATCGATGGCTTTACACCGATCAATCGCAGGAAAGGACGACAGATCATCCAACTGCCAGCACACACAAATGAGAGAGCAGAGAGAATAACGATTATCGATCTCGCTATTTTAGAAAAATCGAACAATGTCTCTGCGAGAACAAATATTGTCGTTAGAATGAGCACACCTACAAAAAAAACGAGAGTATTCGAAAGGAGATCCACACGGTTCTGTCTATTTTGAACCAGACAAAGTCGATGCGACAGTTCTATTAATATAGAAGAAGATACCTGCATAATTTATTCATACAATCACAAAATCACTCAACCGCAAATTTACAATCTGTAATCCTTAATCTGCAACCCGTAATCTCAGATCTACAATCTCTTTTCAATGTGTCAGCGCCCATACAACAATGTTCGTTCCAAATCGCAATGCTTCCTGTCGTACCGGTTCAGGATCACCATGCACTTCTGTATCATTCCAAGCATCGGAAGGATTTGACTCGTATGTATAATAGACGACCAATCGGCCTTTTTGGAACAATCCGAACCCCTGTGGCGGTTTGCCATCGTGTTTATGCGTTTTTGGTACGCCATTCGAAAAATCGAAATGACAATGATACAGGCCATAACTAAATGGCAATTCTGCCAATTCTTGATCCGGAAATACTTTTTTCATTTCTCGTCTGAATGCTTTGTCCATCCCGTAGTCGTCGTCGGCGTACAGGAAGCCGCCTTGCTGAAGATACGATCGAAGACGCTGCACTTCATAATCAGAAAATGTAATATTTCCATGCCCAGTCATAAAAAGGAATGGATAAGAAAAAAGCTTATCGCTGGAGAGATCCACAAATTCATATCTCGGATCGCAATCGATATTCGTGTTCTGCTGAACAAATTTCAGTAAATTCACTTCTTCCAAAGGATCATTATACCAATCGCCCCCGCCGCTGTATTTCAGGCGTGCAATGCGGAATTGGGATTCTATACGCGGCTGGGCGTCTGATCTGACGACAAGAAAACAAACAATGAATCCGAGGTACAATATTCTCTGAAGCACTTAAATCTCTTTCTGTAGAAAATTACTTTAATCAATGTAGAAAACAAGGGGAAGAGAATCAACGTATGAGGAATAGAAGAATCTCTATGAAGAAGAAAAATCCCGGGGTTACGATGTTTACTTAATTACAGAACTTGGCAATTCCGTAAAATTATTTGGGATTTCTTTTATCGGTTGTTTGCGCACTATTTATTTTTGCAAACTGGCGATTCCGCTGGAGAGATTGGATACCAAGAATGACCATTGTGATGCCGGTTGCAAGAAAAACTGCAATGAATTTGAACTGTTCACGATCTACTGGTAATTTATGTCTCAAAACTATAAATTCTATCACAAGAAACAGAGTACCAAGCAAGGTTAAGAAAATACCAAGCAATACGTTCAACCATGATTCTAACTTTGGAATTTTAGGCTTTGGCATTGGCATGCGTTTGCCAAGAAGCTCATACTCGAATGTAAGTTCCAGATGATGTTTCCGTTCTTGGTGTTTAAGAAGAATAGCGATAAAAACTGCACTAATGTAAATAATAATCACATTGGTCTCCTTCTGACTGTTATTGACGTTGACGACGCATTTTGATATCGCGGATAAGCATTAATACAAGCATGATAAAGATTGGAAAGAACATCAATGGAAACATTAAGTAAGGACCACCGTGACGAATCCCCAATCGTAGAACGAAAACGAGAGCGCCTAACGAACAAGCAAGCAATATAAAAGCAACAAATCCAGTTGTCCATAATCTATATACTTCGGGTTTTCGTTCCTGCTGAGGAAGTTCCAGTCCTTTTCGCAATCGGATGATTGTATGCCGATGCTCCGTTTCTCTTCGCCAGTATTGAAAGGCACCATACATAAGGATACAAAATATGACAGTTAAATCTGATGAATTCAATGCATTTTCCTTTCTTGTTATAATTAGACTCAATATGATAATATTTTCTTTCAATGAAAGAAATTTTCTTTTGATGGAGTCTAACATTATAGGGAAGTTGCACTGAGCATATGCATTCCGTATAATACTTGTGAAAGGAACTGTTGATTCGTGATCCCGACATCATCATTTGATAATTATGTTGATGAATTTGCAGAACGGGTGTACAACCAGGCCTATCGTATGCTCGGCTCCAAGGAAGACGCCGAAGATGCGACACAGGAGGTTTTCATCCGTGTACATCGCGGATTGATGAATTTTCGCGGCGAAGCACAAATGGCAACTTGGATATGGCGTATTACTACGAACGTTTGTTTTTCATATCGTGCGCGAAGGAAAGAACATACCGTTCCGCTGGATGATTATAACTTTGAAGAGACTCTTGCGGATGATAGCAAGACCTCAAATCCCGAAAGTGCGTTCTTTAAAAAAGAAGAGAGTGAACGGCTTATAAATCTTATCGCAGAGTTGAACCACATTGAGGCTGCTGCAGTTTCTATGTTTTATCTTCAAGAAATGAGTTATGAAGAGATCTCGGCAGCTCTCTCAATTCCTATAGGTTCAGTTGCAACGGCACTTCACCGTGGAAGAGAAAAACTTAGGATGTTGTTCAAGCAAAACGAAAGAATAGAACTATGAACTGTGAACAATTTCGATCAGATATCAATCGAGCTATGGATGCTCGGTCCTTGGCATTGCTCACCAAAGAGATGCAAAAACACAGCGAAACTTGTGTTGATTGCCATCTCTACGAAACGTCAATGCGTGCATTGCACGCTGAGCTTCTTCGAATTCCAAGGTTGCAACCGTCAAAAGCCCTTTTGCAGCAGATCCATTCCATCCCATTGGAACAAAGCGTTCGTTCTCACTCGTTTAGTTGGAAACCGGAACTTCAACAGATGACAATTCTTGCGGTTCCGGCGGTCATCGCAGTATTGTGTCGATGGTTATTCAATGGCATTGGCATATTCGTGGAATTCGGGGTTGTTACGATTGGATTATCATTACTGATTTTAAATTTAATGAAGCCAGCGATTTTGGGCAAGTATTCTGACATAACAGCGCAACAATAAAACAAAAAAACAATATTTTGTTGACTGTACATCTATAGCGGCGATAAGTAACCGAGTCGAGAGCTCAATTTTTCAACCTGTCACCTGCATATTATCTGTGCAACCCAGAAGTCATTCTTGTTGAACGAGTGAGAGAAGCAATGAACGAAACTTGACACTCTCCCTTCTTCTATCTAAGTTTCTACATGTGTAACATTCTATGGTGATTTATGGGACGCTCGAAATTTTTAACATTCCTTCTTTTTGGAATTCTGTTCTTTTTCAGCAACTGCCAGTCGCAAAATAAAAATATCGACCGACAGCCTGCAGTCGCGGGACAATTTTATCCGGCAAATCGCGAAGAACTGAATTCTACTCTAAAACAACTTTTCT
>Ga0187886_1001189_pt1 | contig 25090 bp, 21 predicted proteins | sample June2016WEW_20_1_FD_133001 | JGI IMG/M metagenome (GOLD analysis project Ga0187886, IMG submission 133001) | Peatland microbial communities from SPRUCE experiment site at the Marcell Experimental Forest, Minnesota, USA - June2016WEW_20_150 | ecosystem: Environmental > Terrestrial > Soil >... | reverse complement strand
CTGCTTTCTTCATAAATATATTCCCCCTTATTGTCTTAACCGAATAATCAACCTTGCGTCAGGAGAATATATACATCTTAAAACTGATTCAATCATGAACTACAATATAGCAAGCTGTAAGTGTTAAAATTGGATTTCAACAATAGATAGAAGATTACAACCGTTAATGAATAATCCCGTTAAGAAAAAAGGCAGGGTCCCCTTGCCCTGCCTTTCTGCTGGAAGTTAAAAATTAGTTTACTCTTTAAACTTCCTCCCCGCTCCTGCAACCCAGATTAAACCAAGACCAAGAAGAAGCATGATGGTGGTGGTTTCTGGGTCATGGCATGTGTTATCAAGTTAAGCTCTACTGGTTCATTGTCAATCAAAATAAACTGAATAGCTTGGCTACTGAGAATACTGAATATTGTATCATTTATTTTTTAGTATACCATATATTGTATTTTAAAACACTTTTTTTCACATTTTTTTAAATTTTCTGTTGTCATCTTTCAGTTAGATTCCTTACCACCACTCGACAAAATATTTTGCATACATTTATATTGAAAGTTTTTCTGAATATAGTTTCCTGTAATGTTGATTTTCTGATTCGTCGCATCAATACAACATTACAAGTGGTAATAGTGAAGAAGTGGCAGAATTCTGGTCTAGAGTATAGTATAAGTATTGGGTGTAGGTCATTCGTCATTTATGCAGTAATTATCTTGACTCATATGACTTTATTACTTAAGATCTTCAAAAATTCTCATAACAAAATTACAAGAATTCACGATTTTTATCATTAAAGGGGGTGCAGTATGGAAGAAGAGAAAAAGGATACAGGGTCAACGGAGGTAGATAGGAGGACATTTTTAAAATATGGTGCCGCTCTTGGAGCTGCTGCAGCTGTCAGCGGTGTAAATTTCCAGACAGCAACTGCAGTCGATGTGGGTAGAAAAGTAGCTAGCGGGAATACCCGTGTCTTGGGATGTAACCCTATGACGTCTACAGATGGGTACTGGGATAATTCCACACCCCCTGTCCTTCGCATGAAGTCAGGTGAGGTCGTGGAAGTCGAAACAGGAACCCACTTGATGGGGAAAATGGTTCCTGGCGCAGACATCAACGACTGGATGAGGTGGTACAAGGAGGTGATAGAGAGGACTCCGGAAACCTATATCTATCCCGATCCAACCACTGGAGCGAAAAAGCTGAAAAGGGGCGCAGGCCACCACCATCTGACCGGTCCGATCTATGTGGAAGATGCAGAACCAGGTGATATGCTTCAGATTGAGATCTTAGACATCGTACCCAACACTTATGGATTCAACCTCTATCCTGAGACATCATTCATGAAGCTGGGCCTTCTCGCGGACGATTTCCCAAAAGGTGAGGTCAGGTGGTATCGAATAGACCTTAAGAAGATGAAGTTTGAATTCTTACCAGGAATAGAAATACCAATTAGACCATTCCCCGGCACTATAGGCGTTGAGTTACCTGAGCCAGGAATGTGGAGCAATGTGCCGCCTGGGAAGCACGGTGGGAACCTGGATAACAAAGATCTTGTAGCTGGAACTGTTCTTTATCTGCCTGTGTGGGTAAAAGGTGCGGGATTGAAAACGGGAGATTCGCACCTCGCCCAAGCCCATGGTGAGGTAGATTTGAATGGCCTGGAAGGAGCTTTCAGAACCATCACCATGAGACTAACAGTGCGCAAGGATCTCAAGGCTTTGGTGGAATGGCCCATGGCGTCATCCCCCACTCATTGGATCACCATGGGGATGCACACAGACCTGCTGGAATCCTGCAGGATGGCTGTAAGAAAGGCCATAAAGTTCTTAAATAGCTATTACGGTCTCTCTACTGGTGAAGCATACGCTTTCTGCAGCATGGCAGTGGATTTACACGTGACTCAGGTTGTCGATTATACCCTCGGTATCCACGCTATGATTCCCAAGGAATATTTTGTCGCTGAGCGGTTTGCGAGCAAAAATGGTTTGCTCCTTAAGGCATAAGTCTCTTGCGGTTGTAACATTCCGGCATGCCATTGAGAGGCATGCCGGATTGCTACGTCAGATCGGCCTACCACTCATACTCTCTCAATTCTCCTAAAGGGATAAGCAATAAAGTCTGGCTTACTGACTAGATAAGTGCCTTATGAGGTTATATCTCCTACTCGGCAGCCTGCTTCGAATTATCAACAACATTTCTATTCAGGCAATTCTTCAAGCCGTGATGTGTGTTCTCAAACCTTATTAAAGCTATTTAGTTGTAGGTACAGTCTATGATTCCACTACAGCACCCACTGCATTCGTTGTATTTGAATTGTCTTGACACACAAGAATACCTTTCACTATACTTTACGGTAAGGGAAGGAAGTTCATAGCAAACTAATTAAGGAGGTCGGTATGAAAAATAACATCTTTGTCGCCCTGATTGGCGCGTGTTTGGTCCTCGCCATGACCGGTCCCGCTGCCTCTCAAACGATAAACGGGGTTGAGCACTGGGTGGACAACGGGAATATCCGGTTGTATGTCTGGGAAAAATACATCGGAAGCCCGGCAGGCAAGCCGATTGTCGTTTTGTGTCACGGTTCTGCCACGGCAGGAAAGGAGAGCTTTGATCTCCAAGTTCGCGGAAAAGCCACGTACAGCCTGATGGACGTGCTTGCCCAGGCAGGTTTCGATGTCTTTGCTCCGGACGTTCGTGGATTCGGCCGCTCGACTCACCCGGACGGCCACATGACGACGATGGAGGCCAGTCAGGATCTGAACGCCGTGGTGGACTACATCCTCAAAAAGAGAGGGGCCACGAAGGTAAACCTTCTCGGCTGGTCGTGGGGCACCCAGTACGGCGGGATGTTCGTGATGGCGCAGCCCGGGAAGGTAGAGAGGTACATCACGTATGCACAGATGCACGTGAACAGTCCTGACATCGCCAAGAGACGGCCTCGTGTAGATACGTTCCGCAAAAATCCATACGTCACCATCCCGGAGGCCGGGTGGAAACCACGCTTCTACTCCATGACGCCGGCTGAGGCCAATGATCCCGAAGTAGTTGATGCCTATGCCAAGGCGGCGGCGCAGGTCGAGGTGAAGTCACCGACCGGCCCCCAGCTTGATATGGTAACAATTATGCCGATGATCAATGCCCGGCTGATGCCTGTTCCCACGATGATCATCCACGGCCAGTATGATGATGTGGCAGATCTGAATGGATTGTTACCCTTCTTCAACGATCTTCCGAGTCCTGCTAAGGATTATGTTGTCGTTCCCAATGCGGGCCATATGATGCATCTCCAGAAGGGGCATCGAATTTTTCAGCACCACGTGATCGGCTTTTTCAGCGCGCCATGACCAAGGGGGAGGACGGGGAAAAGGACGGATCGGCGGTAATTACGGGGACAGCCTGCTTAATTATTAGTGATAGGCAGACTTCTAACGGTACAAGCATTGTGGACAGGTCAATCTTCAGCAACAAACGCCTCAAATGCGTTTTCCTGGAGCGCCTCTACGCAATTTTTCAGCCTCGCCTGCCAGTAGTGCGCGGTGAAGATATTGATATCCCGGTTTCAGCACCAAATCTGATGTGATCTGCTTGATGATTATGAGCAATTAGAATAAGAGGCCAGATATTTATTTTTGAAGGGCGTCTTTTTGTACATTGGTAATACAATTTTTCATGGCTTCAGTGAACAAGGAGAGCATCATCTCTGCAGATGCGGTTGGCCTAAAACCCAATTCTGTTGTTGCCTTACTCCAATCCAAATCCCATACCTCGCTCAAAAATGCAGGTCCACGCCATTGTTCAGAAGGGATGAACTGGATAGGCGAATTGGAGTTGGTGAGATGCACAATGATCTTCACGATCTCTTCCCATGTGAGAAAAAAGCTTCCCAAGTTGTAAATCTGACCTGATGCAAGAGGTCTTGACGCTGCAAGCATGATGGCGCTTTCGAGATCAGCCATGGTAATAAATGCGCCACCCGCACCGCGAACCAATTCGAGGGGTTGATTGTTTATAGCCTTCCTGATTAAATCCCTCAAGTGACTCCCGCCGATGCTATCACCGAAAGCCCACCAGAAACGGAGGATTGTGACATGAAGTCCACTGGTCTTATGGTAGTACTTGCAAAGCTCTTCCGCCGTTAACTTACCAAGCGCGTATAGAGGCTTCCTTGCTTCTCCAATAAGACACTGATGAGCCTCTGTCACGGGGTGCACAACTGCACGGCCATATACAGTTGCCGTGCTCGTATAGATAAAACCCTTGACTCCCGAAGATGAAGCTGCGTCTAAGAGATGGGTATGACCTTTGATGTCTGTGTCAAAAATAGTATGCGGGTCATCGGCAAAGCTCCATGCAAGGTGGATGACCAAGTCCTTTCCACAGACAGCGTCTTTGGTTATCGTTGCATCTGAAATATTTCCCCGAAGATAGGTAAGAGGCAGATTTTCATTAAGCCACTGAGGGTTCGGAGCCTGGTCGAGGATTGTTAGTTTGTGCCCCTTTGGGGGAAGTACCTTCGCCAGGTATCTTCCTATTTCTCCAGCACCACCGACAATGAGGACCTCCATCTCTATTCCTCCTTAATCAAGAGAAAGGGTCAGTGTTTAAAGCATACGGCGGATGTATTGTTTCGTATCCTAAAGGCCAGGTTCAATAGGGTTTGAGAAAATGGCGATCTTCAGCCTGCAAAAAAAGAAAGACGGGGCCCGGGAAAGTTTCCAGTCTTCCATTTGCTTCTCTCCGGGCCCCGATCAAAATGATAAGGTCTATCTGTCCTACGCTGCCATTCCCTTTAAGCTGCCTTGGGAGATTCCCCGGCAATTCTTTTCCTAATGATCGGCCTCAAGATGAAAAGAGCCAGGATCGCCGCTGTGATGTCGAATGCGGAGGCAATGTAGTAGGGAACCACGAATGAGCCGGCATAAACTGCGGCCACAGTAGCCGCACCCCATCCGGCCATAATGGAAGCCATCCCTTTGGCCGTGTATAAGATGCCATAGTTGCCCGTGGCGTTCTTCGGGCCGAAGACGTCTCCCGTGATCGCCGAGAACAAGGCGTAGATTTCACCCCAGGCGAGGAAGACAAAGGGCATCAGGATCATGAACGCGATCGGGCTGCCTGAAATCTGCGTCATCAGGAAGATGAGGACGCCTTCAAGGGCAAAAGCAACGGCCATCGTATATTCCCGTCCAAGCCTGTCTGAAATCGCTCCCCACATGATCCGGGCAAAGGCATTGGTCACTCCCGCTATGGTCGCCACGAAGGGCACAATGGCGATACCCCAGAACTTCGCTTCGAACACGTTGAGGGACTTGGCGATCTGAGACATATTGCCGGTCGTCATCAGTCCGCCTGTACAGACCATGAGGAACATGAAGTACATAATATAAAACTCTTTCGTTGACAGCATCTCCGTCGCGGTAAATTGTTTCCGCGTTTGCACAACCGCCTTGGGCTGTACCCAGTCTGCAGGCAGCCAGCCTGCAGGGGGGTGATGTAAAACGAGTGCACATGCTATGGCCACGACACCCTGGCCTATGCCCCAGGCGGCCATGGCGCCTTGCCAGCCCATGCTGCTGATGGTGGCGGAAATGGGTATGAGCGTGAGCGCCGATCCGCCTCCAAATCCCGCAGCCGTCAGACCGGCCGCCAATCCCCTTTTGTCGGGGAACCACTTGACGGCATTGGCCACCGTCGCGATGTAGATAATGCCCGCACCCGTTCCGGCGATTACGCCATAACAGATGTAGTGGTGAAAAACCGTCGTAGCGACGGTTCCGCCCAGCGTCCATCCCAGAAGGATGCCTGTTGCGCCCACGAGCATTAGTTTGCGAATGCCGAATTTATCGATTAAATATCCGGCGAGCGGCACTGGCCATGTCTCAAACAAGATGAACAGGGTATAAATTAAGGCGATTTGCGAGTAGGGCACATTAGCAAATGTCTGTTTCAGCCCCGGAGTGAAAAGGGTGAAGGCATACTGAAAGTTCGATATGACGATCATTGCTGTCACACCAGCAGCCAACTGAAGCCACCGGTTGCCGACGATAGGACCCAACGTCTCCCTCGCTATATCTGTTTTTCCGGTAGTCACATTTTCGCTAGTCATACGCGGTCCTCCTTTTAAATAACTAAGATGTATCTAAGCTTGAGTGAGTTTCAAGGCACCCGACCCAGTGCGGCGGGTGCCTTGAACTCAATACACAAGAACGAATCTTGTCTCGATCAAAGCCTATGCCTTCTTTTTCTTGGGCGTAGGAATCGGAGCTTCAACTGCAATCGCTTTAATCCTCTGAATCTTTTCGTCGACGAAGGCCTGCATCTTGGCAATATGTTCCTGTTTCAGATGAGAGAACCTTCCCTGGTATTTCATATATTCGTCTACAGTTTTGTATTTTTTCGGGAGACGTGAGTACTTGTAGACGCCGTTCTCCCACTCATAGAGCGTCCACATACCTGTCTCTACAGCCAGCCTACCCATTTCGAGTGTCAGTTTCTCATCGAATCTCCATCCCTTCGGGCAGGGTGCGAGCATATGCAGGAATGTAGGACCGTCATAATTGAGGGCTTTTCGCACCTTATTCATCAGGTCGAGTGGGTAGGAAACACAGGTAGTAGCAACGTACTTTACCGCAGGATGTCCCCCGATTACCATTTGCGGGGGGTCCTTCGGAAAAAGAACCTTTCCTTCCGGAATTTCTTTACCCGGCGGTGTGAAAGTAGTGTTTGCGCCGTAAGGCGTTGTTGGCGAGGTCTGAATACCTGTATTTGCATAGGATTCGTTGTCATAGCAGATGAACAGAGCGTCATGAGCGCGATACATCATTCCAGACATTGCCTGGAGACCAATATCAACGGACCCGCCATCACCTGCCATTACTATTACATTTGGGAATGGCCCGTCATATTTCTTTTTACGCGCCAGTATCTTGTAGGCCGCCTCGATACCCGACCCCACAGCTCCGCCGTTGGTTATCTGAGCATGGATCCATGATACTGCGTACGGTGTGCACAGATAACTTGAATTTGCCACGTACATGCAGCCTGTAGGCCCAATGAAGATTGTATCCTTACCTGCGGCTTTTGCCGTAAGACGGTAATTTATTGCAGGACCGCATCCGGCGCATGTCCTGTGTCCTGGCACATACATCTCTTCCCTCGGTGCGCCTCTAAGGGACTTGATCGGCTCTAAAACCTGTTTTTTATAATCAAAGGCTTGCATAATTTGACACCTCCTTGTTCTCCTTATTATTCTTCATCTTCAAATCCAACCCAGTATACCTTCTGACGCACTTTCTTCTCTTCAGCCATCTTCTTCATGATCTTCGCCATATAGTAAAAGTCTTCAAGAAGAATTACGTCACCTCCGAGACCGGCCATAAATGATGTGAGCAACGGTCTCTTATCAAGGTCATAGAGGGATGCGCTGACCTCATGAATCAGGTTGCCGCCCCTTGTGGCGCCACCATAGGAGGTGCTGGATTCCACCGTAGCTACAGCTTTCACATGTGCAAGCGCTTCCATGATCTGTTGGGTTGGCCATGGTCTCATCCAGCGTGGTCTCACCATGCCGGCCTTTAAGCCCTGGTTCCGTAAATTACGGATAGCAGATTTGCATGTATTTGCATGGGCCCCCTGGATAAAGAATGCCACCTCTGCATCTTCCATCATATACTTCTCCAGCCATGGGTCTAACTTCCGACCGAAAATCTTGTTGTAATCGGCCACTGCTTTTTCGATTACCGCGGGTGCTTCCAGAAACGTCATTGCCCGTTGAGCATCCATTGGCGCTCCCTGATCCGGCCTGATTTGCGGGCCATGGGAAACCGGACATGTGGTACTTAGAGGGTGAGGCGCTCTGTAGGGGGGTAAAAATTCCCTCACCTGTGAGAGCTCTGGCAATACGACCTTATCCGCAATGTGGGAAATAAAGTATCCGTCCTGACATACGAACTGGGGAAGCATTATAAGGGGGTCTTCTCCGACACGATAATTGATGAGGGTATTGTCAAAGACCTCCTGAGGCGTTGACGCCCACCCCATCAGCCAACCCTGGTCTCTTGCGGACATTGCATCGGTATGTTCCGAGCCGAAATCTCCTGGTGGATCCAACGTCCTGTCTGCAATCGCCATTTGAAAGGGGTAGCGCCCGCCCGCCGCCGGGCTGTAAACCTCAAAGGCGTAGGTAACGCCCACACCTGAGCTTCCCGTATAAGCCCTGGCGCCGCACGCTGAGGCCCCAAGCACTACTGAAACCTGGGCGTGTTCGCCTTCACCATGTATAAACTCCGCATCCAGTTCGCCGTTTGCGACCATCTTGGCAAGTTCCATCATGATCGCTGTATAGGGACGGATGGGGAAGGAACATATTACTTCTACTTCCGCAAATTTTGCTCCCTGGGCTGCAGCTGCACACCCACTAAGCATTCTTTCTTGAGCCATATTATTTCCTCCTTCTTACTTAAAAGGGTTTTTCTAATCGATGTACCCCGTCTTCAAAATCAAGTTCCGGAACAGAAGATATAGCATCTGCCGGGCACTCATAGATACAGATCTGGCAGCCTTTACAGAACTTCCAGTTCCATTCCATATAATCCTCTTTTTCATTGTATGACCAGCATGAATCCGGACATGCAGCATAACAGGTAAAACACCTTGTACACTTTTCATGGTCGATAACAGGTCTGACAATCCTCCAGTTTGAAGTTATAAAGAGGTCCTGCTGTCCGACCGGCGCCGGAGTAATTGCTCCGAAAGGGACTTCTCTGTCTTTAGGTATCTTTATAGCCATATTTTTCTCCTTCCTCTAAGTTTTAATGATAATGAACTAAACACGTATTAACCTCCCCATGAATATTCGACACGGGATTTTCTGAATTTTTCGAGATTTACTTCATTGAAGCCACGTTCCATTGCAGCCACATCGCTGACGATCTTTGCGAGGTTTCCCTTTTTCGCCATTCCTGTTATTCTTGCCATTGCTCCAAGGATAGGAGCCGCAATACCGGCCCCGATACCGGACGCGTCGACACCGCCTTCCGATCCGGAGAAATCGACGGTTCTTATCCCTGAAATGCCGTCGGCATCGACAGTGGCAACAGCACCAAGTATGTCTGCATTTGGAATGAATTTGAGCATGTAATTGATAGGCCGGGCCGTATTAATGATGAGCAGACCTCCTTCGGGCATCCCCTTTAAAACATTAATCCCTTTTACAATGGTTGGTTCAACAACAACCACGACGTCAGGATGGCTGTTAGTATAGAGATATTTCATCTCAATCTCTTCATCACTGATTCGTACATACTTCCTCGTGGTTACAAGAACGCGGTCCGGCAAATCTTCGTAATTATCAAAAGCCTGAACGAATTTGCCGTCCATTTTGGCTGCCTGAGCGAAGGCATTGGCAATGTCGCGAGCTTCTTTGTCCATTACCACGCCCCTCGTCCATACAGTTATTTCAGTTACTTTCGCCATAAAAAACTACCTCCTTCGAATAAAATTGATCAGTCACAGACTGACCCATAAAAAAGACCATAATGTTAATGCGTGTTCAAACGGTTTAATGTGGGTCGAGACCTCCTTTCTTCAACTTCCCTTTTCTTGAACAGTGTGTTTTCCAATTCCTCTATATGTTGCATCATTGCCTGCCGGGCTGCTGGACCATTACCTTCCTTGATTGCCTCAAGAATGTCCTGATGGCCCGTGAGTGATTTCTGTTTCCTTTCTTCCGTCTGAAGATATGTCTCTCGCGTTTTACGGAGAAAGCCCATAAGGGCAATAAGGAGACGACCGAGCACTTTGTTTTTCGACATCGTGGCTAAGGTAGAATGGAAGCTGGAGTCCAACTTCACCGGAATTCGCCCCTCAGAAATCTCTTTTTCCTGTTTTGCTATAATCTCTTCCAGTTGGGCTATTTTTCTTTGTGATGCATTTATTGCTGCTAATTTTGCGATCTCCGGTTCTATAATCTTGCGAAGGGCGAAAATATCGATGATGCTGTCCCGATCATGAAAGAGTGCTGTTGCTAAAGGTTTTATAATTGCTTCCTCGCTGGAAGCAATTACATACGTTCCATTACCCTGTCTCCTCTCAACAAGGTTTATTATCTCTAAGGAAAGTATAGCCTCACGTACGGTCAATCGAGATACTTTAAAAGTTTCTGACAGTTCATTTTCGTTGGGTAGCTGGTCGCCGTGCTTTAGCTTTCCTTTTTCGATGAGGATTTTAATCTGTAGAACAATATCCTCGTAAGCCCGCTTTTTTCTGACTTCTTTCAACAATGTTTTGGTCCTCCCTACTTTTCAAGGCTTTTAATGGCATCATGAAAGTGACGGGCACTGATGATAAGCTTTGCCGGTGGATTCTCAGAGTTGTTGATGCGCTCACTAATAGCCATCATGGCGGCACTGCGGCAGATAAAAGTAATCTGTGAGCCGACCATACCGTCAGTTAATAATACCAGGTCATTTATATCCACATCGTTATGGAGTGGTCTGTCACTATTGTGCACCTTGAATATTTCCAGTCGGTCTTTTTCATCAGGGATCGGGAACCTCAGGATGCAATCGAGACGACCCGCGCGCGTGAGAGCCGGATCAAGGAACTCCTCCCTATTTGAAGCCCCGAGTACAATTACTTGGGAATGGTCGCTCAAATTGTCCAGTTCGTTGAAAAACTGCGTTGACATACGCTCCACGGTGCTGCTTCCTTCTAACGTTGCATTACGACTCATTCCTAAGGCATCTATCTCGTCAAAAAAAAGTATACATGGTGCTGACTGCTTCGCTTTTTTAAAGATCTGATGAAGCGCCTTTTCCGATTCTCCCAGCCATTTTGAGAAGAGAATAGGAACACTGATGGAAATAAAGTTGAGGCCGGTTTCTCCTGCCAGGGCCTTTGCCATAAGTGTTTTACCCGTGCCGGAAGGCCCAGAGAAGAGAATTCCCTTCGGCGGTGTTACTCTTCCCAGCGCAAAAAGGTCCGGATATCGTGTCGGCCATTCGATAATCGATATCAGTGCGTCCTTGATATTTTTCAATCCCCCAACGTGATGCCATTTTACTGTAGATCTTTCGGTGAAGAATTCACGGGTTGCTGAGGGTTCTACTTCACGGAGAGCTGTCAGGAAATCCTCCATCGTGATCTGGAGGTTATCCAGTTTTGTGAGTATCGTATCAAGGTGATTCTCATCTTTGAAGGAAAGGTATCTTCTCAGGGCGACCATCCCTGCCTCCTTGCAGAGTGCCTCAAGATCAGCCCCTACAAAGGCATGAGTGATACTGGCAAGTTTACCAAGGTTGACATCAGGTGATAGGGGCATGTTGCGACTGTGAATCCCCAGTATTGCCAGACGACCTTCGACGTTTGGAACTGGAATCACAATTTCCCGATCAAATCGACCTGGCCTCCGTAAGGCAGGATCGATAATCTCTGGAATATTAGTTGCACCTATGACAATTACATGTCCTCGGGAGACCATGCCGTCCATCAGGGCAAGAAGCTGAGCGACTACCCTTTTTTCCACATCACCCAATACCTCTGCACGCTTGGGGGCAATGGCATCGATCTCGTCGATGAAGATGATGCTTGGTGCCTTTAGGGAGGCCTCCTCGAAGATTTCCCTGAGTTTTGCCTCACTCTCACCATAATATTTGTGGATTATCTCAGGTCCGTTTATCCTCATAAAGTGAAGCTTGGTTTCACTCGCGATGGCCCTGGCAATTAGTGTTTTACCAGTTCCTGGAGGACCATAGAGTAGCACACCCTTTGGCGCCTCTATACCAAGTTTTTCGAATACCTCGGCATACCGCAGAGGAAGTTCCACCATCTCCCGAACGAGTCTGAGCTCATTTTCAAGACCGCCGATATTTTCATAGGAAACACGCGAGGCTCCATCTAAAGAAAAATCAGGCTTCTTCAATACAAATCTTGTTTTCTGATTGATAATCACTCCGCCAGTGGGAGAAGTTGCCTCAATCTGAAAAAAGCGCTCTTTCCCCGCCAGAAAAGGAATATTGATTTTATCGCCAGCTATAACCGCAAGACCCTGGAGAACTTTTGCAAACTGTTCAAGTTCACTCTCATCCGGCAATACATATGAAAAGTCAACGGGAGTCAGTACGACTGTAGTTGCAGTTGTTCGAGGTATTTTTTTAACCTTTACGAGTCCACCTATATGAACGCCAGCATTCTCCCGCGTGTTACCATCGATTTGGATCAATTGTTTCCCTTGTGATTCAGGGAAAGTACCTGTGATTCTTGCAACCGTTGTCCTCTCGCCACCGATTTCGATGATATCGCCGAGGACAGCTTTCAATGAATTGATGTCCTCGGGACCCAGGCGCGCCATGCCTTTGCCTATATCCTCAGCAAAAGCTTCAGTCACTTTCAAATCAATACCAGCATTCATACTTTTCATGTATTATTTCAATATGATAGAATATATCTAATCATCTGATGATTTGATTATCATAATGTCACATTTTTAGTCAAGAAAAAATTTTTATGTCTTAAGAATATCTCACTGTCCCCTTCCGCGCCTTGGGAAAACCCTCGCTTTCAGGCAAAGACTTTAGTATCCTCTGTTGACCGGCGGAATCAAACATTGATACCTTAAGATCAGGCTTATAACCCTTACAGATCATTCCGGTATTGTGGCTGATTTTCGAGGTTCTGGGTTAATACCATGTACTGAGTAGATTACTGATAACGGGTTGTATTCTTTATAAGAACCTTTTCAGTTATGATAGATGCGTGGGTGGTAGGCTCCTTCCTATTATCCACAATTTAGAGGTAATGAAAATTATTCAATCTTTCTCTTTGTAATGATCACCTCTATCAAGACCCCGATTATCCCTGGGACGCCTACATCCAGGCTTAATCCTGAAAGGAAAACGGGATGATGTGGAAAGGTGCGCCCGGATTATGCCTGAAAATGCCCACTGCACCTGGTAACACCAGCAAAACTCCTCAACGCACCCCTTCATTGATCATTAAGAAACTCGCACAGGCATACTTGTGGAAATCGACAGCGATACCTACCATATTTTGTAAAAAAATTTACTTGACATAGAAGAAAAATTTATTTTATACTTCGCACCAAAAAAAAAGGGACTTCTTATTATCAATACAAATCATGCCCGGGAAGATCACTTAATAAAAGGAAAGGAGGAAAAAATGAGAAAGGTTTGGATAGCTTTACTATTAATTGTGCTGATCATGGCGTTCGCCTTGCCTGTATCTGCGGCGGATGTCAAGTTCAGCGGGTCATATGTCGCACAGGGCTACTATGACAACAACCGCTCATTAAAGGGTGATGGCGGTCCATCCGTGTCCGATACGTGGCAGAGACTGAGGGTACAGACGGACTTCAAGGTACAGGAAGGCCTGATGCTGACTACGAGGTTCGATGCCTTGGAAAAGATATGGGGTGCCTCCCGGTCAGCAACAGCTACCTCAACCAGTCTCGCCGGCAATGACCAGGAATCCGAGAACATCAAGTTTACTCATGCATTTGTTACCTTAAATGTCCCCGGCGATGTTGGCACCTTGATGATAGGATACATGACGCAGGGCACATGGGGTACGGTGTTTGGTAATACCGGCGAACAGGACTATGGCATGAGGGTCAAGTGGGATTGGGATACCGGTTCTTTCTTCTGGGGCGCAAGGTGGGATAAGACGGAGGGAAAGAAGTACTATAGCAGTCTCGGTCCAGCCGGCAATGTCGGGGTATCCACTTATGTCGTGGACCACGACTCGGAAAAGTATTCTGCCCTCGGCGGGTACAAATGGAAAACGGGGGATGCTGGTCTGTATATAACATATTATCTCGATACCAGCACCGCCGATAATCCTACCACCGGATACAAGGCAACGTACTGGAACTTCCAGCCGTATGTCAAGGCAAGCTTGGGTATTGTTTATGTCGAGAGCGAGTTTGGTTTCTACACGGGTAAAAGATTAGCGTACAATATTGAAAACGGTACAACCCGCCAGAACCAAGATTATACAGGCTGGCGCGGTTATATCATGGCCAATGTTGATCTTGCACCGGCCTATGCAGGCGCTTTGGCATTCTATGCGTCGGGTGATGATTTAGGTTCAGGCACCAAATATGAAGGGGGAAATAAGATTGGCACAGACTTTGCCCCCTGCCTGATTCTGTTCAACTACGACCTAGGCAGGTGGAACGGTGTATTGGGAGGTCAGAATGGCGTTACTACTGTAGGTGCTTACAATTCGGACAACGTAATGGCATGGCAGATCTTCGCCGGCATTAAGCCCATACCGAAACTGGATGTAAAGGCGAGTTTTACCAACGCCAGTCTGGACCAGAATGTAGTTGCCAATCAGATCTCAAAGAACATCGGCTACGAACTTGATCTCAGCGCAACCTACAAGATCTATGACAATCTGTCATACATGGTCGGCTTCGGCTACCTCTGGGCGGGCGATGCCTTTCAGGGCAGCAGTTCCAGTGCCAAAGTTGATAACGACTATCTCTTGACGCACAAACTGACGCTTAGTTTCTAACCTGACTGCTATAAATTCCGTTACACTCCAAAGAGCCCCGGGTGGACCCACGGGGCTCTTTGTTGTTACCTAACTTCCCTCGACCTCAATGGATGGTTGAATTAATTTTCCGTATGATGTTCAATTTGTTCATCAAGGGAAAGCTATGTCAGAGGACGTGATGAACACCAAGGAGGTGGCCCGGTACCTCGATGTTCACGAAAAACAGGTATACGGACTGATCAAATCCGGGAGGATTCCCGCCACCAAGGTCACGGGGAAGTGGATCTTCCCTAAGAGATTAATTGATGAATGGATTGAAACGAATGCGAAGCAGGGGGTCAAAGAGGCAAGACAGAAGAGCAGGCGGATAGAAGGGGCACTCCTTGCATCGGGAAGTAACGATCCCATCCTCGACATGCTGCAAACTTATATAAAGAAGCGTCATCCTGTACCCATGAATGACGATCACCTCTGCCGAGATCCCGACTACTCCTGGAATGCTTACATCCAGTCATAATACTGAAAGAAAAAAGGATGATGGGGAAAGGTATGCCCGGATTATGCCTGAAAATGCCCGCTGCACCTGGTAACACCAGCAAAATACCTCAACGCACCCCTTTAAATGACCCGCGAGAAACTCTCACAGGCATACTTGTGGAAATCGACAGGGATACCTGCCATATTTTGTAAGGAAATTGACTTGACATAGAAGAATAATTTCTTTTATGCTTTTCCAACAAAAAAGGGATTTCTTATCAATTCAACTCAATTCGTCCTGCCTTCAGCTGATATGGAGCGGTGCATATTTAAGATACAGGATAGATATGTTAGTATGTCTGAATCTGAAGATCCAAAAATAAAAAAAGCAAATATCCGCCTGACGGACGGATCCCACGTAAAAGGTCAGATTAATATCAAGGACCATGACAGGCTGTCCGACCTGCTCAATATCGGCGAAGACCCTTTTATCGTCTTATTCAATGCTACAATCCCTGGCGGTCTCGGTGGAAAGGTAATTTTCGTCAGCAGGAGTCAGATTCTGTGGATCTGCCCCGAAGACTGAATATAACTATCGTCCATTATTCCTTCGCCTCCAAATCCAAGGATAAACGAAATCAATTATACCTCGGCAACATTCGTGTGGGAGTCTATGTCTTTTGAAAAATATACGAAGAGCCTTTAAATGGGAATAGATGGTTCGCTCCTACAGATACTACAGCAACATCAGATTGCTTAATTTGAGCGATAATCCTCACTTCAATTTCAATCTGAAAGTTGTGGATAAGTGGGTGTTAGCAATTTTCATCACCATTCGAATTTGATTTATTCAGGTTTGCTGATTACCGAATGAAAGGCGCTACATAAACGAATTGGGTGTGAATCACGCTTTCAATAAATAGTCAATCGTTGAGGACAATCCGTGTCGCGGCTTGCAGGTGCACACCCGCCTTCCAGTAATCTTGCTTCTCCAATGCCGCCAATCCTGACAAGTTTTCAAATTGAAATAAATGGAAAAGCTATCCTGCGGTACGGGATACCTCTCCAAAATGAAAACAGGAGAACTCGTGAAATCGGCTATCGGGTAAGGTGGCAGACCGGCAGAAACTTTTTATGACATAACTCCCGTTGCCAGATACCCTATGATGAGACAAGAGAGTGTGAGTGCATGGACTTTTATTGTGGCAAGGTTCGCGGGGGCCATTTTTATTTTATCCATGTAATTCTTATTTAGTATGCGAAACGAATCGTATGCAACGGGTAATGTGAGAAGTCCAAGGAGGACACCGAATGAGGTGACTCCAAAGGAAGCCGACAGGAACACGGTAGCGTAAGCGCAAACCAGTCCCGCAACATATAATATTACACCCTGCCTCTTCCCCAGACGGGCAACGAGGTTCAGCTTCCCTGCCTCACGATCCTCCTCATAATCGGGTATCTCGTTGATGACGATCATGGACCACATGAGAAATCCGGGGACAAGTGAAATGATGAAAGGTTCCCAGGCAATCGATCGTGTCTGCACGTAGAATGCGCCGAGACAGATAACGGGACCGAAATTGATGAGGAGGCTCAATTCTCCGAATCCCCGGTAGCCGTACCTTATGGGCGGCATTGTGTAAAAAACGGAAGAGAAAACGCCAACGGCAGCGAATAAGAGCACAGGCCAGCCGACCAGGATCGTCAGGCAAATAGCTATGGCGATCCCTATGAGATAACAAACAATCGCTGCCGCCAACACGTATTCGGCCGGAAGGAGTCCACCCGTCAGAACCCCGCTGCCCCCTGTATAGGGGTTCTTCTCTTCACCGTGTGAACGATCCACAGCGTGGAGATAATCAAAGACATCATCGATCATGTTGAGGCCTATGTGGTGCACTGTCACACCGATGATGACCATGACAAAATACAATAAATTGAATTTCCCCAATGCCGCCCACGCAATGACACTTCCCAAGAGGGCAGGGAAGATGCTCGTGGGTACGTAGTGAAGGCGGAATGCCTGAATCCATGTGCCGACGCTGCCCAGCGGCTTCCCGTCTTTCCGTACCAATTTCATCTTGAGCGGCATTGCAGGTAACCTCCAACAGCAGGCACGTTGTCGTCGTTGTCGATGAACGGGGGAGAAAGCTCATCCACCTACTCCGTTCGTAATTCTCAGTATAGCCCGATCTCGCATGATTATTGTCAAATTAAATTTACGCTTTTTCAATGCATATTTTACGAAAACATTGATTAAGGCATTATGAAGAGACAAATCAGATGTTTCCCGATTGCTGATTTTTCTATTTTTAATAAAAAATATTTGGTACATAATAATAAGCGTCATCTTTGCTATTGGGAATGCTCAATTTTTCTAAACTGCTTCACGTTTTCGGTAAACTAAATTTCGTATGTGGGATCCCAATCTTTTGGTAATTCTTAAACCGGGACAGCATCTAATTGTGAGGACAACTCGACCGGGAGGAAAACGACGATGACTAAGAAAAGAACACCGGCTGCAAAAACCTTGACGAAACGCCCGGCATGGAAGGCTCTGGCGGAGCATTACAGGAAGATTGGCAATGTGCATCTGCGGTCGCTATTTGCCGATGATCCCCGCCGCGGCAGGCGCCTCGCGGCCGAAGGCGCCGGCCTTTACCTCGACTACTCAAAAAACCGTATCACCGATGAGACGATAAAGCTCCTCGTAAATCTCGCCAATGAGTGCGGCATCCGCGAGTGCATAGAATCCATGTTCCAGGGCGGGAAGATCAATGTCACGGAGAACCGGGCAGTTCTTCACATCGCCTTAAGGGCGCCTAAGAGCGTGCAGATTGTGGTTGACGGCGTCGATGTCGTGCCGCAGGTGCACGCGGTTCTTGACAAGATGGCTGTCTTTTCAGAGCGGGTGAGAAGCGGCGAATGGCTGGGATACACCGGGAAACCTGTCCACAGTATCGTCAACATCGGCATTGGAGGCTCCGATCTCGGCCCTGTCATGGCCTATGAGGCGCTGAAGCATTACAGCAAAAGGTTATTGACCTTTCGTTTCGTCTCCAACGTGGATGGCACGGACTTCGAAGAGGCCACCCGCGATCTCAGCCCCGAAGAGACGTTATTTATTATTTCTTCAAAGACTTTCACGACCCTGGAAACGATGGCCAATGCGCACACGGCGCGCGCATGGGCGCTGAAGGCCCTGCATCACGAAAGGGCTGTGGCCCGCCACTTCGTGGCTGTCTCGACCAACGCGGAGGAGGTGGCGAAGTTCGGCATCGACACGGCGAATATGTTCGGGTTTTGGGACTGGGTGGGCGGCCGCTACTCCATGGACTCGGCCATCGGCCTTTCGACCATGATAGCCATCGGCCCGGAGAACTTCAGGGCCATGCTCGCCGGCTTCCGCGCGATGGACGAGCACTTCCGCACCGCGCCATTTGAGAAGAACCTGCCGGTGCTCATGGCGCTCCTCTCCGTCTGGTACAATAATTTCTTCGGTGCGGAGACCGTTGCCGTCCTGCCTTACGACCAGTACCTCAAACGCTTTCCCGCCTACCTCCAGCAGTTGACTATGGAGAGCAACGGGAAGCGCGTGACGGTAAACGGCGCCGCTGTCAACTACCAGACGGGGCCCATCTACTGGGGCGAACCGGGCACGAACGGCCAGCATTCGTTCTACCAGCTAATCCATCAGGGAACGAAACTGATCCCGTGCGATTTCATCGGATTCTGCAGGACGTTGAACCCGATCGGCCGTCATCACGAAGTGCTTATGGCGAACCTGTTTGCCCAGACCGAAGCGCTGGCCTTCGGGAAGACAGAGGACGAGGTCAGGGCGGAAGGCACGCCGGAGGGGCTGGAGTCGCATCGCGTCTTTGAGGGCAACCGCCCGACCAATACCATACTCGCGGAAATGCTTACTCCGGAGACCCTTGGCAAGCTGGTTGCACTCTATGAACACAGCGTCTTCGTCCAGGGAGCAATCTGGAATATTGATTCCTTCGATCAATGGGGTGTCGAGCTCGGCAAGGTGCTGGCAACGCGGATAATCCCTGAGTTGGAAAGCGTTAAGGATCCGAAACTCAAGCATGACTCTTCGACGAACGCGCTTATCCGGCGCTATCGCAAGCTCAAAGGAGGGCGATCGTGATGATTGCATCCGGTCCAGCCATTTACGTATTGTTTTTCCTTTTGTGTGGCAGGGAGCAAACGATTTCGAGGAGGAGCGCATGACTGCGCAAGCGAATTCCCAAGCGGGGAAGCCTGCAGAGCCTTCCATGCTCGTCAATGTGACCAAACTCATTACGGCCTACTATAAGGAGAAGCCCGACCCATCTATACCAAGGCAGCGGGTCGCCTTCGGCACATCGGGGCATCGCGGTTCGCCATTCGAAAAGTCATTCAACGAAGCGCATATCCTCGCCGTTACACAGGCCATCTGCCTGTACCGCAAACAACACAAGATCAATGGCCCTCTGTTCCTCGGCATAGATACCCACGCGATCTCTGTGCCGGCGTTTCAGACTGCCCTGGAGGTGCTCGCGGCAAACCGAGTAGACGTCATGATTGCCGAGGGAAATGAATACACACCGACTCCGGCTATTTCCCATGCGATTCTCACGTACAACCGCGGGCGCAAGAAAGGCCTCGCCGACGGCATTGTGATCACGCCCTCGCATAATCCGCCCGAGGACGGCGGCTTCAAATACAATCCCCCGGAAGGCGGGCCGGCGGAGCCCGTTGTCACAGGCTGGATAGAGGCAAAGGCAAACGGGTTTCTCGCAAACAGCCTCTCGGGTGTCAGACGAATTCCCTTTGAGAAAGCCTTTCGTGCTTCCTCGACACACCGGCACGATTATATCCGGGCATATGTTGACGATCTTGGCAATGTTATCGATATGGACACCATTCGCGGCGCCAAAATCAGCTTGGGAGTAGACCCCCTCGGCGGCGCCGGAGTCAATTACTGGAAGCCGATTGCGGAGCGCTACGGCCTGAACCTTACTATCGTAAATGACGCAGTTGATCCGACCTTCCGCTTCATGACGCTCGATTGGGACGGCCGCATCCGCATGGATCCGTCCTCTCATTACGCGATGCAGCGGCTGATCGGTTTGAAGGACCGCTTTGACATTGCTTTCGCCTGCGACACGGATCATGACCGGCACGGGGTTGTTACGCGGGGCGCGGGATTGCTTCCGGCCAATCACTATCTTTCGGTAATGGTTTACTACCTCTTTCAGAACCGGCCCGGGTGGCGGGCGGATGCGGCGGTGGGCAAGACCCTGGTGAGCAGTGAGATGATCGATCGCGTCACCGCAAAGTTGGGGAGGAAGCTCTACGAGGTGCCCGTCGGCTTCAAGTGGTTCGTGGAGGGGCTGCTCGATGGCTCCCTCGGCTTCGGGGGGGAGGAAAGCGCGGGCGCGTCTTTTCTGCGCCGTGACGGCACGGTATGGGCTACGGACAAAGACGGGATCATCTCGGCCCTCCTTGCGGCGGAGATTACCGCCCGGATGGGACGTGACCCCGGCGAGATCTATGGCGACCTCGCGCGCGAATTGGGCGATCCTGTCTACGATCGTGTTGATGCCCCTGCCACGCCTGAGCAGAAAAAAGCTCTGGGGAGGCTCTCGGCCGATCAGGTCCCATTCACAGATCTGGCCGGCGAAAAAATCCGGCACATAGTTACCCATGCGCCGGGCAATGGCGCTCCCATTGGCGGCGTAAAGGTGATTGCCAAAAGCGGCTGGTTTGCCGCGCGTCCATCAGGAACAGAAGACATCTACAAGATCTACGTCGAGAGCTTCCGTGGAAAAGACCATCTAAGGCTGATCCTGGAGGAGGCTCAGACCATAGTCAATGGCGCGTTAGAGGCCGCTTGCACAGAAACGATTTCCCCGGATAAGGGGTGTACTCGTTGTTGATTCCCTTGCGGCTATGATCGGAGGCGCCTTCGGATGCAGTTCCGTGACTACCTATGTGGAAAGCGCTGCAGGAGTGGGTGAGGGAGGACGGACGGGTCTGACGGCCGTAGTAACAGCGGCTCTTTTTTTCTCGCCGTTTTCTTCTGGCCCATAATAAGCATTGTCCCTCCTGCCGCCACAGCCCCAGCGCTTATTGTCGTGGGATTCTTGATGATGACGGTTGTGAAGGATATTGAATGGAATGAATTTACCGAGGCCTTTCCCGCCTTTCTGACGATTCTGACAATTCCTTTAACGTACAGCATCTCCAAAGGGATCGGCTACGGATTTATCAGCTATGTCCTAGTAAAAACCTTTTCCGGAAAGTTGCGGGACGTCCATCCCCTCATGTATCTTATCGCCCTCATGTTTGCCCTGGACTTCCTATTCTCCAGCCTCCATTAGAGCCCGCCTGTTTATAACTTCAAATGCCGCAGTATAATTCACAGCACTGCTTTATTACGCTCCGGTACGGTCCGCAATTTCCCATGCCCGAATGGCCTGAAAGGCCTCGTCAGGGGTTCTCGCCGACCGCAAGGTCTCCATGAGCTGCCTGTCCAGGGCGGCTTTGCTTGCAAGTCCCAGTATTTGGATCTGTTCATCGGGAATGTCCGCCGGTGAAAAAATCAAAAAAGCACATTCGATGGGCTTTTCCGTCACCACGTCGGACAGACCGCCGTGTGTCAAGCCAATGGCCACGCATGAGCGTTTAAGTCCCTCAATCCTTGCATGGGGAAAGGCCACGCCTTCGTTGAAGAATGTCGACCCTTGTTCTTCTCTTTCCATGATTGCATTAAGGCCCTTCAATTTCTCTTCGCTTCCGTTTTCACAGGCGGCATCTGAGAGGCTTCTGAGTAAATCATCTTTTGTGATGGGCGTTTCCCAGATGACAATCCTGCCTCGGGATATGAATTGAGTTAAACGTGTGCGACCGTCCTCTGCTTCACGTGTTGCAGGGACATTCTCCTCCTGTATGATCTTTTCCTCAACCGGGAGAGGAGCAACTACATCGGGTTTCTGCGTGTCAAGGACAACGACCGTCACACCCCTGGCATCGCGGATCAGGCGTTCGGCGACACTGCGCTCGCCGAGAATTTGCTTCCAGAAGGGAATTTTTCTCGGGCTTCCGATCACAATGTGACCGACCCTGTATTCCCTGGCAAACTGAAGAATGGTCTTGACTATATCCTCTCCCTTGAAGGTAAAGACGATGGCTCCAAGCTGCTTGGCAAGTGTTAGCGTCCCCGAAAGAATGCGCTGTGTCTGCGCATCAATGGCAGTCGGCGCCTCCGACGGCGTCTGAACATAGACGGCGTACCAGTTTCTATTAAGCCGTCCGGCCAGCCGCGAAGCGTAACGGAGCAGTTTTTCGCTGTTCTGACCTTTTGAGCTTAGACACACCATTGCCTGATCGGGAGTAGCCGGAACCTCCTCTTCCAGTTCATCACGGGATCGCTGGTCAATCTGTGAAGCCAGTTCACGTAAGGTAAGCTCCCGGAGCTGCTCCAGGTTCGATTTTCTAAAGAAATTTGCCAGGGCCGTCTCGATGCGTTCGAGAGGATATATTTTTCCTTCTTTGAGACGTTCACTGAGGTCCTCTGTGGTCAAATCGACATTCACGATCTGGTCCGCTTCGGCGAGGACGGCATCAGGAAGCCGTTCATGGACCCTGACACCGGACGCCTTCTCTACTACATCGTAGAGGCTTTCCAGATGCTGGATGTTCAGGGTACTGATGACGTGAATCCCCTGTGCAAGTATGTCCTGGACATCCTGGTACCTTTTTTCGTTCCGGCTACCCGGCACGTTGGTGTGCGCCAGTTCATCGACGAGTACGATCTGGGGCCTCCGGGCCAGAATGGCATCAACGTCCATCTCCTCAACGATAATCCCGCGGTATTCCTGCCTCCGCCTGGGGATAATGTCCAGCCCCTCGAGGAGCTTGGCGATGTCGACCCGGCCATGGGTCTCCACAATTCCCACAACCACATTGATCCCTTCGTTCTTGAGCTGGTGCGCTTCCTGGAGCATCCGGTAGGTTTTACCCACGCCGGCGGCATAACCGAGGTATATCTTCAGGTGGCCGCGCTGGGCCCGGCGGATCATCCTCAAAAAAGCATCTGCGCGATTCTCAACGGGCATATTTCATTTACCCCCATCCAGATCCAGGTTTAAGAGCAGTACGTTCACTCGGGGTTCACCGAATATTCCCAGAGTGCGCCCTTCCGTATGAGCCGCGATCTTGTTGCGCACGCTTTCCTCACTCAGTCCTCGCGCACGGGCAACACGGGCTGCCTGCATCACTGCATTCTCCGGGCTGATGTGCGGGTCAAGGCCGCTTCCCGACGCAGTCACCGCATCTGCGGGTACCGTGGCTTCGGGAGGAAGGTTGTTCTCTGCACGGTAGTCGCGTACACGCTGTACCGTATCGTCAATCAGCTTCTTTGAAAGAGGGCCGAGGTTGCTGCCGCCGGAGTTGGCTGCATCGTAACCGGCGCCTGCCGCCGATGGTCGGGGATAAAAGTATTTTGCGCCGGTAAATCTCTGCGCCAGAAGGCTCGATCCCACAATTTGGCCATTCTTGATGATGAGTGATCCGTTTGCCTCGTTATGGAAAATGGCCTGTGCCGCCACCCAGACCAGGGCCGGGTAAATACCGCATAAAAGTATCGCCAGAAGCAGGGTGGCTACGAGGGAGATGCGGATTTCTTTGAACAGATTCTTCATGGTTGCAAAACCCCCCTTCAAGCGAGATGAAGGGCGTTAACAATGATATCTATTACTTTGATTCCGGGGAAAGGCGCTATGATGCCTCCCAAGCCGTAGATGAGAATATTGCGCTTCAAGAGGGAAGCGGCGCCGACGGGCCGGAATTTCACTCCCCTAAGCGCCAGAGGAACAAGGGCAATAATGATGAGCGCGTTGAAAATTACGGCGCTCAGGATGGCGCTCGCCGGAGATTGAAGCCGCATGATGTTCAAAGGGTCAATAACCGGAAACGAGCCGACAAGCATGGCCGGAATGATGGCAAAGTATTTGGCTACGTCATTGGCGATGCTGAAAGTCGTGAGGGCTCCCCGCGTGATAAGCATCTGCTTTCCAATTTCAACGACCTCGATCAGTTTCGTGGGGTTGGAATCAAGGTCCACCATATTGCCTGCTTCCTTCGCCGCCTGCGTACCCGTATTCATGGCAACTCCTACGTCGGCCTGTGCAAGTGCGGGTGCGTCATTTGTGCCGTCACCGGTCATGGCAACAAGGTGTCCTTTCGCCTGTTCCTTTCGAATCAGCGCCAGCTTATCTTCGGGTCGGGCTTCGGCGATGAAGTCATCCACGCCTGCCTCCTTCGCAATAGCTGTGGCCGTAAGCCGGTTGTCGCCGGTGATCATGACTGTCTTGATGCCCATCGCCCGGAATCTTTCAAACCGGTCTTTGAGCCCCCCTTTTACAATATCCTTTAGATGGACCACTCCCAGGACCTGCCTCCCGGCGGAAACGACAAGAGGGGTTCCGCCGGAACCGGCAATACGGTCTACGGCGTCTTGGACTTCTGTCGGGAAATCCGCACCGACAACAGTCTTTATTACGTCGGCTGCGCCCTTCCTTATCTGTCGGTCTTCTAAATCGACTCCGCTCATGCGTGTTTGCGCCGTGAAGTTGATGAACTTGGCCTGGGGCATGTCCGAGATCGAGCGGCCTCTCAGACCATATTTCTTTGCAAGTACGACGATACTCCTCCCCTCAGGCGTCTCATCGGCAAGGGAGGCCAACTGTGCCGCATCAGCCAATTCCTCCACTGTGATGCCCGGGGCGGGAATGAATTCAGTAGCCTGACGGTCGCCAAGAGTGATTGTTCCCGTCTTGTCGAGAAGCAGCACGTCCACATCGCCTGCGGCCTCAACTGCACGGCCGCTCATAGCGAGGACATTCCTCTGCACCATTCGGTCAATGCCCGCTATGCCGATGGCGCTCAAAAGGCCGCCGATGGTCGTGGGAATCAGGCAGACAAGCAGTGCGACCAGGACTGTGACAGAAAATGATATTCCTGAATGGAGCCCGTAGAATTTCAGCGTCATAACGACAACGAGGAAGATAATGGTCAGGGCCGCAAGGAGGATCGTGAGGGCTATCTCGTTTGG
>Ga0187886_1001185_pt1 | contig 25150 bp, 22 predicted proteins | sample June2016WEW_20_1_FD_133001 | JGI IMG/M metagenome (GOLD analysis project Ga0187886, IMG submission 133001) | Peatland microbial communities from SPRUCE experiment site at the Marcell Experimental Forest, Minnesota, USA - June2016WEW_20_150 | ecosystem: Environmental > Terrestrial > Soil >... | reverse complement strand
GGCCGCAGGCCATGGCTTCGCAAATGGCCACTCCAAAAGTTTCGTCTGCGACGCTCGGAAAGACGGCGAGATCGGCAATGGAATAATATCGCGGAAGTTCATGGTTGGAGATGTAACCACAAAAGATTACCCGAGCTTGAATACCCAATTCTCGAGCGAGTTTCTCCAAGTTCGGTCTGGCCTCTCCTTCGCCGATTAGGATCAACCGCCAGGAGCATTTCTTATCCAAACGGGCCATGGCCCGCAAAAGGTTACCGACCCCCTTCAAGCCGATGAGACGCCCGGCGAAAACGATCACTTTGTCTCCCGGCTGAATGCCGAATCGCTGCCAGAGTTCCCGATCCGAAGGAAGAGGCCGAAATATTTCTGGATCGATCCCGTTATAAATGACCTCCGGACGAATCCCATATCTTTCTTGGATTTGCCGGGCGTTGAATTCACTGCACGAAACGATTCGATCCACGGCCTGGGCGAAGATCCGATCCCCCGGGAAAAAATCGGTGCCGTGGCTTCCTAAAACCAGTTTGGAGCCCACTCTTTTTTTCACTCCCCAGCCCAGAGGGAGGTCGAAGGGCTTATGGATGTGGAAAATGTCGTATCGTTCTTTCAGCACATGAGAAAAAGCCAGGAGACCCATAGACCATCGTTCCCCCAACTTTTGAAAGCGGGTTCCCAGATTGGGAATCCGATTCCTCGGCCAGAAGGGGAAGACGGAAATTTTCACTCCCGGAATATCCTTCTGGATCTTTCCTTTTCCGCCAATAATATGAACCGCATTTCCCTGCTTGGCCAATTCCCGAGAGACGGACCAGACAAAGGTTTCCACCCCGCCGAAGCGACAAGTGGTGGTTAAATTATACATGGCGATTTTCAATGGAAATTCCCCTTCTGGTCGAGCACGCGTTCCGCAGCCGAAAAAACTTCTTCAACCGAAATTTGTTTCATGCAGAAATTATCGCGACACCCCCGGGTGAGGCAAGGGGAGCAGGTTATTTCCTTTTGAATCACGATCGCTCTCTCGTATCCGAGCGGTCCGGTTTCTCGATAATTCGTTGGGCAGAAAAGGCCAATCAAAGGCACTCCGCTCCCGATCGCCATATGCATCGGACCTGTATCAATGGAGATGAAAAGAGAGCAGGTTTGCATCATTGCCGCTGCCTGAGATAGATGGCTGCCCGCTAGGATCACCCCATCTGAATTTCCGAAAAGGGTGAGAAACCGCTTGACTAATTCTTTTTCCCGGGGGGAAGCGTTGAGATAGATTTTTACTCCATACTTTGAATGTAAGGATCTACCCACTTCTACAAAAGATTCTATGGGCCAGCATTTAAAAGAATCCGCCGCTCCCAACTGCATTCCGATGATTCGGTCTTGGGGAGATACCCCCCTTTGGGCGAGTTGTCTATAGGCCCACTCCATGGAAACCTTAGGGATAGAATACTCATACCGGTAATCGGCCGATTCTTTTCCCCCCACCTTTTCCACCAGAGCCAGTCGTTTTTGAATGCTATGCTTGCCGAGCGGAGCGAGCGAGAAGACCCGCCGGGCCGAATCCTCAAAATTTTGGCGATTGTAGCAATCTCCATACCGGATCTTTTGCAAGAGCTTCCAGACATCTTCATTGGCGTGAAAGATCAGAACATGATCATAAAAAGTAGAATGGGTCTTCCATGACAGCAGTCCACGATTGAGCCAGTTATTGCGATATTCCAAGATTTGATCAATACGGGGATTTCCCCAGAGAAGTTCTTTTCTTTTGGAATGCACTAAAAAATGAATTTCGCTCTCTGGAAAACTCTCCCGAAGGGTCCGCAGGGCCGGAGTTCCCATTAGGGTGTCCCCGATTCCCGTCGTAGAGATTACCAAGAAGCGCTTTCCTGGTTTAGGGTTTAAGTTCTTCATAAATTGCGATCAGGCGGTTCAGAACCGAATCCATATCCAGATGGGAGCAGCTCTCTCTGGCCTTTTCACCTATGGAGGTCCGGTCCCGATCGTAGAAAAAAGTCTTTATCTTCTCCGCGATTTCATCAACGTGGGTAGGGTCGGGGATCAGGAATCCATTCTTTTGATCTTCGATGAGTTCGGCAACCCCATTTTGGGGGGTGGTCAAAACTGGAATGCCTGTGGCCATGGCCTCCAGGCAGGCATTGCTGAAAGGATCATAAACCGTGGGCAAGACGAAAAGGTCGCTAGCGGCGTATAATTCCTTCGCCCTGTAAGTCGGACCCAGGAATCGGATCCTATTTTCAACTCCAAGCCTGCGGGCTTTTTCGCGGTACTCGTCGATCCGGTCTTTCCCTGCCACGATAAGGAAAGCGCCGCGAATTTCGCTCTTGATTTTGGGGAAAGAAGCGATCAGGCTGTCCAGCCCTTTCCTCCGAAATCCTGATCCCAGGAATAAAATGACAAAAGCCTCTGGATCAATCTTCAACTCCTGCCGCAAGGGTTCCCGGTAAAGCGCCACATTTCTCGGATGAAAGACATCCAAGTCCACCCCGTTATAAATTACGTCAATCTTTTTAGTTGGGACGCCATAATGGCGGATAATCTCCTCCTTCCCTTTCTGCGAATTGGCGATAATCCGCTTGAGCCTTGGAGAGCGAAACAGCTCTTTTTCCAAGAAAAGAAGGGAACGATGGAGGGGGTTTAGAGGGTACGAGACTCTTTTGAGCCATGGGTCAATCTTCCTTCTCTGGATCAGCCACTCGCGGTGGCAGCCATCGCCCGCCCGGTAAATATCCTGATAAAGGGTCCTTTCAAAACTATGGATGATGTCGAACGTTTCTTCCTGCAGCAGACGTTTCGAGAATAGGGCAAAGCTCAGTGCTTCCATAAAAGAAGGCGCCCAAATCATGGGAACGTGATGGAAACAAACCTGGCCTTCTGGTCCCTCCCCCTTCCCTTCCTCCCAGCGATTGGAGAAAACATGGACCTCATGCCCTTGCCGAGAAAGCCTTTCAATCAACTGCGCCAGGTAACGCTCAGCTCCGCCATAGGGAGTGTAGGCTTTTCGAACAAGGGCAATTTTCATCTCAGATTTTCCCGGCGACCCGGCTGTAAATCTGCCCGATGGTGCGATGAGAATAAATTTTCAGGCGTTTGGAAAACCAGCCCACATCCCCGGCCTTGGCCACGATTCTCTTTATGGTCATCTCACTCGACCCGGGGGAATTGACCCCCTTCTGCGTCGTTACCATCGCCACGTAGCCCAATTTTTGGGCCAGGGTAACGGCTTCGGCATCGTATTTTCCCCACGGCCAGGAGAGGAAATTACATTTCCTACCCAATCGTTTTTCGATTAGCTCTTTGGATCGAGTCAAGTCTTCGACCAGGAGACCTCTTTTTTCCGGGTTCAGCCTGGGGACTTTTCCATCCATTAAAAAATAATCCCGATGCCAGTGGGTGTGCGATTGAATATCCACGAAGCCGCTGGCCTCCATGGTTTGGGCCTCTTCCCAGCGTAAACCGACGGAAAAATCGCCACTCACGGCCTTTTTCTTCGCTTCTTTATGGGTGGGGATCGCGGGTAATGATTGGACCCCATCCTCACCATGCCAATGATTTCGCTTCTCTCCGTCGGTCATCCAGGAAGTAATCACAAAAATGGTCGCCTTCACCCGGTACTTTTTCAATAAGGGGAAGGCGTAAACCCAGTTATCCAGGTGGCCATCATCGAAGGTCAAAGCTACCGCAGGTCGAGATAACCCCTTTTCCCCCCGCAGGTATTCAACCACCTCATCCAGGAAAACCGACTGGATCCCCTTTTCCGACAAAACCCGGAGGTGATTCTCGAAATCTTCCGGAGTGAGAGTGACGAGGTCCCCCAGGTGCCAGTTGATGTGGTGGTACATGAAAACCGGTAGGGACCTCATGCCTTCCGCTTCTCCATGAGCCTTTGATAAAGCTGCTCGATCCGCTGAACCATCAATCGATTGTCATAATAGGCTTCTACACGATGGCGCCCTTGGATTCCCATCTTCTGGCACAGATCTTTATCTTGTAATAACGGAATGACTTTTCCAGCGATCGCCCCGGGATTTCCGGGCTCCACCAAATATCCCGTTTTCCCCTCCTGGACAACTTCCGGGATTCCACCCACTCGGGTTGCCACGACGGGCTTTTTCATGGCCATGGCCTCCAACACAGCTGTTCCCAGCGCCTCTTCCAGGGACGGGAAAACGAAAACGTCCAACGTATTCAGCACCTGCGGAACATCATCGCGAAAACCGGGCAGGATGACGGAGGGGCCTATTCCTTCTTCCTCGATGATCCTCAGCAGATTTTTTTCTTGCGGGCCTGCTCCGGCCAGAAGGAGTTTTGCCTCCGGGCAGAAGTGAAGGATTTCTTTCGTCGCTTCCAGGAGATAGCGATGGCCTTTCAGCTTACGAAAAACGGCCATCGTACCAAAAACCGGAACCTCCGGGGAGATCCTCAGTTCTTTCCGCAAATCATCGCGGACGCGGTCTGGATCGAATACGGTTAAATCCACCCCGGTGGGAATGGTCAAAACCCGGTCCTCGTCGATTCCTTTCTCATGGATCATATACTGGCGAGTGCTTTCCCCCACGGTGATGACTTGATCGGCCATAAAATTGTAGATCATCCGGTTGTTGAAGGAACAGCTAAGATGGCGGGTGCGCACGACAACCGGGCGTCGGGAGGAAAGCTTACCTGCGGTGGAAGCGATCCAGCTGTCTGCGGTGCTGTGGGTGTGGACGATGTCTACAGTACGCCGGCGATAAAGTTTTATAAAATGGGCCACTGCGATTGGATCAAAATTTCCCCTCATATTTACATATTCGACCTCCAACCCCAAGGCCAATGCCTTTTCGCCGATCTTGCTTTCCGGCCGGCAGGCCAGAAGCGGCCTGAATCTTTCCCGAGAGAGGGAAGTCAGTTCCCGCATCGTGCGCCTTTCCTGTCCCCCCCAGCCCAGGGAAGATTCGGTATGCAGGGTGGTAATCATATCAAATGCCTAAAGTGCCTAAAGTGCGCTAAAGTGCCTAAATTTATAAAAGGAAAACGACCGCATATATCAAAAAACCCCTCCGGCGCCAGATTTTTCTGCCCTGGTCAGGAATTGAAAGGCTGTCTCTAAAACTTCCTCTTCCGAGATTTCTTCGAGGCAACGGCTTCTTTTGCTGCCCTGGCATCCATCTTTGCCGCAGGGGCGGCACTCGAAATCCTTTTTAATCACAACATGACCGTTGCCCCAGGGGCCCCAGTTAAATTCTCCGGAAGGACCAAAGAGGGCGATGACGGGGGTGCCCACCGCAGCGGCGATATGCATGGCTGCCGTATCGACTCCGATAAAGAATTTGCACCGTTGGCTCAGGGCAGCCAGTTCTTTTAAGGTTGTCTTCCCAGCCACGCTGACCGGCTTCGTCCGGCAGAGGCGGAGGATCTGTTCAATCTTATCGAGCTCCTTTTTTTCTCCGCCGCTGGTTAGAACTACCCGCACTTTTCCGATTTCCTGCAGGCCATCGATGACTTTGGCCATCCCTTCATCCCGCCAGCACTTGAAGAGCCAGCGCGAAGTGGGATGGACGTGTACCAGGGAATCCCGTGGCCCTACCCCTTCTTCCTGCAGAAGCCGGTCAATTCTTTCTTTGTCCTTGGCATCGTAGAAAATTTCTACTCGCTTATCGTGGGGATTCAACCCCAGGCTGCGAGGAAATTCCAAGTTTTGCTCCACGATGTGCGCTTTCCAATCCGGAATGCGGACGATATGGCTGAAGATGCGTTTCTTCCACCAAAAGCTGAGGTCTTTGCTGAAGAGACCCACCTTATACCTTGCTCCACTGGCCAGACAAAGGAAGGCTCCCCGATCTCCCTCGGTGAGGTTGACCGCCAAATCGAAACGCCGACGCCGGACTTTCCAGACAAAATCCATTTCCTTCTTCGCCCGTTGCCCCAGAGGTAATTCTTTCCATTTAGGATCGAATGCCAGGACTTCATCCAGTAGGGGGTTGCCGGTGAGCATCTCTGCTGTGCTGGCGTTTACCACAGCCGTGAGAGAGGCGTGGGGAAAAGCTTCCCGGAATGCGCGGATGGTTGGGACGGTAAGGAGTACATCGCCGATGTTCCGCAGACGGATGAGCAGGATCCGCTCCACCCGTTTATTTTTGATATTCAGAGACTTCATGGTCCTGCAACTCTTTCAGCTTGCTGTATTTGGCAAAGGTGTAGAAGGAATAAAGAGCAGATAGAAGGAACCCCAGGTATCCTTCCAAGAAACCCGCCTGGAGAAGGTACATCCGCAAAAAAGTAAAGGGCGGGCGGAAGAAAGTGTCGCGGAACCGATATCTCCTTCCCTCGCGGAACATCTCCCTGGCCGCCAAGGTGGAGTAGCGATCCATTCTTGCAAAAAAATCGGTCAGGGTACGATAGGTTTTATGCTCGAGAGGATTTTTCAGGTAGCCCACTTTGCCTTGGATTTCCACCCGTTCGTGCACGGCCCTTTCCAGGAAGTGTCCCTGGCTTTTCCGGAAAAGTCTCAGGTTATAATCCGGGAACCAGCCGCAGTGTTTGATCCAGCGGCCGAGAAAAAAATTTTTCCGGGCGATGAAATAGCCATCGGTTGAGGAATCACCTCCCAGGACCCTTTCGATTTCCTGACGCAGGTCGGGGCTAACCCGTTCATCCGCATCCAAACTCAAAACCCACTCGTTCCGGGTCTTCTCAATGGCGCTGTTTTTCTGCCGGGGAAATCCCTTCCATTCCTCCTGGTATACCCGTGCCTGGAACTCCTGGCAAATCTGCCGGGTTTGGTCCGTGCTGCCATTGTCCACCACCACGATTTCATCCACCCACTTCACGCTTTCCAGGCACTCACGGATGTTCCGCTCTTCATTCTTCGTGATGATGGCCACTGAAATTTTTTTCATTTTTTATTTTTTACCGCAGAGCACGCAGAGACCGCAGAGAACTGATAAAATTAGACATCAAATTCAAAATACAAAAATTGACCCTTTATTTTTCATTTTGCATTTTGGGTTTAATTTCGCCTCAGCGTTCTCGGCGTTCTCGGCGGTGAATCATCTTATTCCCTATCCAGCAGGGTCGCCTCATCGATCAGCATGATGGGGATGTCATCTTCGATGCGGTAAATCAATTTGCAATGACGGCATACCAGCTGATTTTCCGCTTCCCGGTATTCCAGCTCTCCGCTGCATCCAGGTTCTCTAACGCACTTCGGGCAGGCTAGGATCTCTAGTAGATCTTTATTCAGGGCCATAAATCCCCCCTTCATTCTATAAAGAGGTAAGATGGGAGTTGCGAGTCCCTACTCACACCTCACGACTCTCAGTTTTTCTTCTGCTGCTTTCATGACTTCTTCCACCGATAGAGTATTCATGCACTCCATCGTCGGGCATTTTTTCTGGAAACAAGGACTGCAGGCTAGAGATTTGCGCAGAATCACATGGCCGTTCCCGTAGGGGCCGGTCCTCCAGGGCGCCGTCGGTCCGAAGAGAGCAATGAGAGGCGCTTGCACAGCTGCAGCTAAATGCATGGGTCCGGTGTCGGGAGTCAATACGAGGTCAGAAAGCGAAAACAGCCCGGCCAATTCTCTTAAGGTAGTTTCCCCGACCAAGTTCAATACCTTTCGGGAGGTTTGGACCCGTCGCAAGATCTCTCGCACAGGTTTGCCATCGTCCAGGCTTCCGGTGAAGACCACGGAAGCCCCTTTTTGCACCAGGGCGTCGGCTAGCCCGGCAAAATTCTCCAAAGGCCATTGCTTGGTTGGCCATTTGGCGATGGGATGAATGATCACTAAGGGGCCTGCGCAAAAGCCATGCTGCTGGAGAAGTTTTTCAGCCCCCCTTCGGGAATCAGCTGGCACAACAAAATTCAGAGTGGGCTTACCCACCGGAACTCCCACCTGAGCGATCAGGTCCAGATAACGTTCCAGGGCATGGTCTTCAATGTTAAGCGGCGTATATCGTTCTCGCGTACACAGGTAATTCCCCTCATCCGCAATCCCCGGCGAAGCCCGGAAACCGATCTTCCGCCTGCCCCGGCTCAAAACAACCAGAAGGCCGCTCTTAAAAATCCCGTGGTTATCGATGACCCAGTCATACTTCAGGCTGCGGAGGTCGCGGATAAATTTCCCAATTTCCCGCAGAGTGCTCCAGAATTTCCTTTTGATGAAAAGTCGCTTTTGCCAGGATTTACGCTGGCTGACGATCACCCTTTTCAGAGCGGGATGACCGATGAGAAGGTCGCTGGCTTCCTCTTCCACGAGCCAATCGATGTGCGCCTGAGGGTAACGGCTCCTCAAGGCCTCCACCATGGGAAGGGTCTGAACCACGTCCCCGATGGCGCTGAGCTTGACGATCAAAATCCTCTGGGGGGGCCCACCTGGATCCGGTTTCATCCCTTCTCCCTATTCTCAGTGATCCACCGAACCGCTTCGTAAAGATCCCCGGCGATAAAGGAAGGTTGAGTTTCCCATTTTTCCTTTTGAGATGCCAGCTCTTCTTTTCCATATCCCGTCAAAACCAGCACCCCTTTCGCACCCGCCCGGTATCCACATTCCAGGTCTGCCAGACGGTCTCCGACGGCATAGGAGAGGGTTAAATCAAGGTCTAGGTCCTCAGCCGCTTTCATCAGTAGACCCGCAGCCGGCTTCCGGCAATCGCAAATCTTCCGGTAGGGTTCCTGCCCTTCAGTGGGGTGATGGGGGCAGTAATAAATTCCGTCCAGAAATGCCCCTTCTTCGCGTAAATGGCGCGATAACTCGGCGTGCAATTCTTGCAAACGGACTTCGGAGAAATAACCTCGGGCCACACCAGACTGGTTGGTCACCACCACCGCTTTAAACCCTCGATGGTTGAGTAATCGAATGGCCGCTCCCGACCTGGGAATGAGCCGAAACCGCTCGATAGAATCCAGGTAACCCACTTCCTCGCAGATCGTCCCGTCCCGATCCATGAAGACGGCTCTATGAAGCTTGGATGCTGGGGGTTGGGAGTCGAGAGTTGGGAGTGGCGGTTTCATTTTTCCGAGGTCCAAATTGATTTCACTTCTTCATACACCTCATCCACAGAGATGAGGCGCATACAACGCCGATCTTCTGGGCACTCGGTCCTCAGACAGGGAGCACAAGGTACAGATTTGCGTACCACTCGGCAAACTTCGCCCAAGGGGCCAGTCCTCTCGGAGTCAGTAGACCCAAAAATGGCAATCACCGGAACCCTCAGCGCAGCCGCCACGTGCATCAGCCCTGAGTCATTGGTTACAAAAAGGCGGCAGCGAGAAATCAAAGCCATCGCCTGCCCCAGCGTGGTCCTCCCGGTCAGGTCGATCAAGGAGACCCGGGCATTCTGGCAAACCTGAGAGGCCACTTCTTTGTCTCCTTCGCTTCCGAAGATCAGGATCGGGACACCTAGGTTCCTGGCGATCCGGTCTGCCAACGCCCGGTATCTTTCCGGGAACCATTGTTTGGCAGAGCCGTAGGTGGCTCCAGGGCTTATCCCCACCAAGCCCTGCGATTCTTTCAAGCCCAGAGATTGCAACCTTCGCTCCGCTTCTTCTTGCCCCTCTTCTGAAACCTTCAACGAAGGGATGCGTTCCGCACCCTGAAAACCCAGTGATTCTACCAGTCTCAGGTAATAATCAACCTGATGGATCTTCTTTATCTTTCGGTCCACTGGCACAGGATGGCTGAGAAGGAGACCTCGGCCATCCCTATCATACCCTGCGCGCCGGGGAATCCCGGCTAAAAAAGAAATCAAGGCCGCCTCGAAGGCGTTTTGCAAGAGAAGGGCCAGCTCAAAACTTTCCTTCTTCAGCTGTCTGGCCAGGCGCCATTTGCCGCGAAGCCCCTGATGGACACCGGGACTTTCGTAGAGGAATACCTGATCCACCAGAGGGTTCTTTTTAAAAAGTTCGGCAACCCAGGGCTTGACCAGGATGGAAATCTTGGCGTGGGGAAAAGTGAGTCGCACAGAAACAATGGCCGGCAGGCTCATGACTACATCCCCTACCCAATTGGCTGACCGGATGAGGACCCTCTTCATATCTGGGAATGTGATTTTCCCGGTTTTTCCCATTCTTCCATTTTTCCATCATTCCAATATTCTATTATTCCATGGGTTCCAGTATTCCCGCCTTTCATTCTTTTGGCCTGCCACGGCCGGGTCTTCCATCTCTGGTGCAGCCAGAACCAATGGTCGGGATATTCGCGGATGTACCGTTCGATGACGCGGGTGAAGAGCTCGGTATTTTTCTCAACGTCCAGGTCTTTATCCCCGGTCCTGATCAACTGAATTTCTGGCTCAAGGACTACTCGATAGCGTCCATCCTTCTGCCGAATGTTGAAAGCCGGAAGCACGGGTGCCCCCGTCCTTAGCGCCAGCAGGGCCATCCCCACATTTGTGCAGGCCAGTTCTCCAAAAAAATTTACAAAGACTCCCTCCTGCCAGGCCACGTTCTGGTCCAAGAGAACCCCAATCACCTGCCCCTCTTTCAGGAGGCGCAAGATCCGGCCCATGGATTTTTGCTTGGGAATCGTCTGATTCCCGGTTAAGGTTCGCAGTCGCTCCACGACGCCGTCGAAGAATTGGACGTCCAGAGGGCGGACGATCACGTAGCAAGGGGAATGAAACACAAGTGGAAAAGCCGCGGCCATCCATTCCCAATTGCCAAAGTGAGCCGTAAGAAAGAGAACCCCTTTCTTCTTTTCTTGAGCCCGATGAAAATTTTCAGCGCCTTCGACGGAAACGTATCGATCGAGATTTCGCTCGTTCAGCCGCGGGATGAAAGAAAATTCTGCCATTACTCGCCCTATATTTTGAAAGACGGAACGGGCGATCTCTGTCCGTTCTTTGTGAGTTCTATCACGAAAAGCAATCGCTAAGTTCCTCTTGACAATTCGCCGGTGCCGCCCATCAAGCACGTAGAGCAATCGGCCTAAGCCTTCTAACAGCCAGATCCTCAACTTCAGCGGGATAAGGTTAACGACTGAGAGAAGAAACCCCCGGGAAGGGGATCGGCTCTTTCCGCCATCAAAAAATCCGTTATCCTTCACCGCGGAGCCCGCCCAAGCCGCAGAGAAAGTCTAATGATCCTGTTTTGCGGTGGTCTCCTTTTTATTTTGTTCATGTTGGCCTCACCTCGGTGCCCTCTATACTACTAACCTTCGATTTCTTGAAATTTTGTTAAGCAAATTTCCCTGTCGTTTTCCCCCCCACCCTCCCCTCTCCCCCGTCCCCGGGGAAGAGGGATGGGGTGCGGTGAATGAATTCAAAAACCCTTTCATCGTCCAAGGCCCAGCCGCGTAAAGAGGAATTCTTCAAATTGCGGCTGATCATTTTCAGGGAAAAAATGCCGGATGGAAAGCGTCCATAACGGAATACTACCCGGAGTTAAACCCGTCATCCGTACCAGGTCTTTTTCCGTCGTCACCAATGCGTCAACCCTCAATTCCGCTGACTTGGCCCATAGCTTTGTGGCATCCTCTGGGCCATACCAATAATGGTCAGGGAAGATTTCGAACCCGACAATCTCGGCGCCCAGGCTTAAAAGGGTTTTTTGGAAGGACTCCGGGTTGGCTAATCCGGAAAAGGCTAGGATCTTCTTTCCCTTCAAGTACTCAGGTGGCAAAGATGTTTTCTTTTCATACAACCGAATTTCCCCTGCGGCATAGTCAACTTGAAAGATGGGATGCCCTTCAAGGATCCCTTTTAAATTTTGCTTTAGATTATTAATGTTACCAGATTGGCCCACCTTTGTCAAAATGACAACATCTGCCCTGGAGATCTGTCCCAGGGGTTCCCTGAGCGTTCCCCGGGGAAATAAGTAGCCGTTACCAAACGGGCAGGAAGAGTCAATTAAGAGGAGGTTCAGGTCTCTCTTTAAGGGGAGGTGCTGAAATCCATCATCCAAAATGAGAACTTCGGTTTGGAACTGGTCTACGGCGTACCTGCCGGAGAGCCATCTTTCCCTTCCGACGATCACCGGAACCCCCTTGAGCTTCTCGGCCAAGAGGTAGGGTTCATCTCCTGCCTGCTCCGCGTCCATTAAGATTCGCTCCCCATCCGTCACCAGGGCAAAAGGACCCGGGAAATTCCCCTTATACCCCCGGCTCAGAATGGCCACGCGATACCCCTTTGCTTTGATCATTTCGGAGAGCAGGCAGACCAAAGGGGTCTTGCCCGTACCGCCTAGGGTAATGTTCCCCACGCTTACCACCCTGCAAGGAAGGGAATGGCTCTGGAATATTCCCCGGGCATAAAGGAATACCCGAACCGAGACCGCTACGCCATAAAAAAAAGAAAGTAAGCAAAGGGGAGCAAGCACGAACTTCCTAAACCTACTTTCTTTTTCGGTGCGAATCAGATTTTCAAGAAATTTATTAAGATTTACCATTTATTTCATTAAAATAATTTATTTTTTTGTATCCCCCCTTCAGGAAATAGCCGTGAACTTTTGCCTGCCCTCCAGCACATTGGCTCTCTCTAAATCGCTATCGATGAACTGAAGCAAGTATAATTTCCGGTACTCCCCATCCCTTTCTAGCAACTCCTCGTGGGTTCCTTCTTCGACCACAACCCCATTGGAGATGACTACAATGCGATCCGCTTTCCGGATTGTGGAAAGACGGTGGGCAATTACCAAGGTAGTGCGGCCCTGCATTAGGAATTCCAATGCTTTCTGAACTTCTATTTCGGACTCAGAGTCCAAAGAAGAAGTAGCCTCGTCCAGAATCAAGATCGGCGCATTTTTGAGCAGGGCGCGAGCGATGCTGATGCGCTGCCGTTCCCCCCCCGAAAGTTTCACCCCTTGCTCTCCGATTACGGTATCGTATCCTTTGGGCAGATTCTGAATGAACCCATGGGCATAGGCTGCCTCCGCGGCTTTGACAATTTGCTCAAAGGGCTGGCCGATCTTTCCGTAGGCGATATTATTCCTTACTGTGTCATTGAAGAGGATCGTCAGCTGAGTGACGATGCCGATCATCGACCGTAAGGACTCCACGGTTACCTCTCGAATATCGCAGTCGTCGACAAGCACCTTCCCAGAGGTGACATCGTAAAAGCGGGGTAAAAGGTTGACCAAGGTGGTTTTGCCGCCCCCGCTGGCGCCAACAAAAGCTACCACCTCACCGACTCTTATCCGGAGATTGATATTTCTCAAGACCCAGTCTTGCTCATACTTGAAGGAGACGTCCCGGTACTCGATTCTCTTGGAAATAGAGGTAAGGACTTTAGCCCCCGGTTCGCTGCGAATCTCCGGGACCGTGTCCAGAACTTCAAAGACCCTGGAAGCCGCCGCCAAGCCTTGCTGAATTGTGTTATACACGCCGCTCAGGCGTTTTACCGGCTCGTAGAGCATTAGCAAGGCCGCCAGAAAGGAGAAAAATGTCCCCGGGGTGGCAACTCCTTTAATGACGTTGTACCCGCCGTAAAATACGATAAAAGCGATTCCCAGGCCACCCAGCGTTTCCATCAAGGGATGGGAGACCGCCCGCACGCGGACCGATTTCATTAATATCCCAAAGAGCTTCCGGTTCTCCTTCGCGAAGCGGGCTCTTTCGTAATCTTCCATATTAAAGGCTTTGACGATGCGATTTCCGGAGATCGTCTCCATGAGGATGGTCGAGATATCCCCCATGGCGGTCTGACTGCGAGTGCTGTAAGACCGCAATTTCTTCCCAAATCTAACGATGGGGTAGACGGCCAAGGGGAAGACCACCAGGGCCACAATGGCCAGCCTCCAGTCGCGATAAAAAACGACCCCCACCAAACCAATGATGGTAAATAAATCTTTCAGTAAGCCCGTGACCGCTTCCGTTACCGCCCCCTGAACGAGGCCCACGTCGTTGGTAATCCGGGACATCAGTACACCCGTTGGGTTACGGGTGAAAAAGGAGAGGGAGAGGGATTGAAGGTGGTTGTAAATTTTCTCCCGCAGGTCGGCGATGATCCGCTGGCCCACGTAGGACATGAGGTACGCCTGCCCGTAATCGAAAAGACCCTTGAGCACAAACAGTCCGACGATGGCCAAAGGAATCAGCTTCAGCATGGTTAGGTCCTTCTTGAAGAAGACATCGTCCAGGACCGGTTTAACCAGAAAGGCAGAACCCGAAGTCGCTGCGGAGACAAAGAGCATGCAGACCATAGCCCCGGCCAGGCGGGTCCAGTGAGGTTTGACGAACTCCAAAAGTCTACGATAAAGGTCCATAGAAATAAGCCATTAGCTGTTAGCCTTCAGCAATCAGCGGTCGGCAACCCAAACTTCCAGAAGTAAAACGAGGAGTTGCCCAGAAAAGACCTTCCCATGGGTTTTATTTTTTGCTGAACGCTGATCGCTGATCACTGACAGCTTTTTGGTTTTCGATCATTCCCAAGGCCATTCTGGCCACCCTCTCGGCCGCGCCCGGGGTCCCCAACTTTTTCCTGACCTGCGCTAATCCTTCCACCATTTCCTTCCGGTAGGTCTCCTCATCCAAAATCCTCAGCGCCTCGGCCGCGATGCGCTCGCCTTGGGCCTCTTTCTGAATAAGCTCGGGTACCACTTTTTCCCCGGCGATGATGTTAACCAGGCCAACCCAATCCACTTTCACCATTGCCTTCCCTACCCAGTAGCTTAAGGGGGAAACATGGTAGACAATCACCATGGGTTTTCCCAGAATAGCTGTCTCCAAGGTAGCCGTACCGGAGGCCGCGATGACCAGGTGAGCGGCCATGATGGCCTTGTAGGTTTGGCCTTCGACTACTGAGACGGAGATCGAGCAGGGGCTCAAGAGCCTTTTCAATTCCGGAACATTGACTGTAGGGGCCGCTGCCAAGATGAATTTTGCTCCTGGTTTTTGCCCGGATATAATCTCAGCGGCCCGGACCATTTCCGGCAAGAGAGACTTAATCTCCCTCTCCCGACTTCCGGGAAGCAGGGCGATGAGCGGGTCGCCTCTCAATTCTGCATGATGGACAAGTGGATCTTCCTCTTGGCTTGAACCTAAAACATCCAGAAGTGGATGCCCGACGAATTCCACATCTAACCCGGCGTTTTGGTAAATGGGGACCTCGAAAGGAAAGATCACCGCCATTTTGTTAACCCGCTGGGCGATTTTTTTCACGCGGCCAGAACGCCAAGCCCAAACCTGCGGGCTAATGTAATAGAGAACTGGCACCCCCTCCCTCTGGGCCACCTTCGCCAGGGATAAATTAAAATCTGGAAAATCGATTAGGATTAAAAGGCCCGGTCTATTGTTCTTAACAAACTTTCTTAAAGTCCAATACGCATTGAGTAAGCCTCTAATTCCTCCCAGGACTTCAGATATTCCCACTACGGCCAATGGTGAGGAATCGATGATGATCTCGGCCCCTGCCCGTCGCATTTGCGCGCTTCCCATGGCGTAGACGCGAATTTCCGGGTCCAGGCGCATTAAAGCTTTTATTACGCTGGACCCATGAAGGTCTCCAGAAGCCTCTCCCGCCACGATCATAATCTTTTTCTCTATCGAACCCAAAAGCCACTCTTCTTCCCCTTCGGTCGCCGCCTACCCAGACGCATCCAGAAGGTCTTCTCTCTTCTCGTAAAAAGAGGTCATGGAGGGAATCTTTTTGATGTTCGCCTGAATCTGCTCATTGATATCCAAGGCCACGGCCAGGGCTTTCTTTCCGTCTTCCCCCGTAACCAGGGGAGTCGTTCGGTTCAGCGAGGCCTGAATGAAGGAGCGAACCTCCATCTCCAGGGCATCTCCCGGTTCCACTTGGATCTGCTCTGAAACGATTCTAGCCTTCGGGCTACCCGGAATGAGGACCCGGTGGTACAGGGTGACTTTCCGGGCGGCGTAATCCGCCGCCAAATAGCTGTCGGGTTGAAAAATGCGGATGCGCCGCTGATCCTCCATCGAGATCCGGCTGGCGGTGACGTTGGCTACACAACCGCCTGCGAACTGTATCCTGGCGTTTGCGATATCGACCTTTTCCGTGAGCACCGGTACTCCTACGGCGTGGATGTGTTCAACTTTTGAGCGCACGAGGCTGAGAAGGATGTCCAGGTCGTGGATCATCAAGTCCAATACCACGTCCACCTCCGTGCCCCGGCCCCGGAAAGGGGTTAGACGGTGAGATTCAATAAAAAGAGGGGCCCGGATCTTTTCCCGGACCGCCAAGATGGCCGGGTTGAACCTCTCCAAGTGTCCTACTTGCAGAATGCGCCCATATTTTTGGGCCGTTGCAATGAGGTCGGCAGCTTCCCGGAGGTTCGACGATATGGGTTTTTCCACAAGTACATCGCTTCCGGACTGCAAGAAATCCTTGGCTACGCGGTAGTGCTCATCGGTGGGCACAACCACGCTCACCGCATCCACCGCCCCCAAAAGCTTGCGGTAGTCGGAAAAGGCCTGGGTTCCCAGTTTATCGGCCCATTGTTTCGCCCTGCCTAGGATCCTGTCCACGAATCCCACGAGTTCGACCTCGGGAATCGCGGCATACTTCTCCACATGGAACTTCCCCAAGTAGCCAATTCCAACAACCCCCACCTTCAGCTTCTGGCCGGAAGACGCCGGTGACGCCATTTTTACATTCCCACGAGGCATAAATCGTTCCTGTTGGCTTGGCAAATGACCCGCTCTTTATCGACGACAATCGTTTTCTCTGCTTCCACCGCTAAAGCAGAAGCTCCGGCTTCTTGTAATGTTCTGACCGTCTCAGGGCCGATCACAGGCAGGTCCAGGCGGAGGTCTTGTTTGGGTTTGCAGACTTTGATGACCATCACATCGCCCCGCCCCAGGGATCCGCCGCGGCGGATAGTCTCATCCGTTCCCTCGATGGCTTCCACGGCCAGAACGATCTGGTCTTTGACCACGATCGTCTGGCCGAGATCGAGGCTTCCCACTCTCTTGGCAATTCGCCAGCCAAAGTGAAGGTCTTTTTCCTCGCGCGGCGTGGGCCTTCTCTCTGTCCAGCACCCTCTCCAAGCCATGCTCTCCCGCAAAAAGGGGACCGGGCTTTCCACCCGGATTCCTTCACTTTCGATTTCTTCGACGATGGCCCGCAGGAGGGCATCGTCCTTCTTATCCCGCAGCCTGCTGAGAACCTTAATCCCCCGCCCGTCTGGTCTGGCCTGCGAAAAAAAATGCTTCTTGGAAACTCCCCCGATGAGCAAGGCGCTTCCTACCCCCTCTTCCAAAAGGAGGTCAATGATCTTCCCCAATTCCCCGATGTGCACCCATTTCAGGATGTCCACGTAATTCTGCAAATCCTTCTTTGTCTCGCCGAGCTGTCCGATGGCGATTACCCGATGGCCAGCTGCCCGAATGTTGCTGGCCACCAGCTGGGGAAGTTGGCCGTTTCCGGCGATCAGCCCGATTTTCCGCTTCATCGGCATATGCCCCGTTTCGATTTCTTGAGGAAGTTCAGCAAATGCCTGATTTCCGGCAAATCCGGAACTTCCCCCTCCACTTTTTTAATGGCTTTGTTAAGGATTAGATGGGAGCGGAAGAGAATCCGGTAGGCCTGCTTGAGCGCGGCCATGGTGTCCTCAGGGAAATGGTGCCTCTTCAAACCCACCGTGTTCAAACCAAACAGCCGGGCCCGGTTTCCGGCTGCACACGTATAAGGGGGGACATCCATGGGCACGGCTGAAGCACCTCCGATGATGGCATAACCGCCCACGCGGACGAATTGATGGATGGCCACCAATCCTCCCACAATGGCGAAATCTTCCACCTCGATATGTCCGGCCAGGGTCGCGGCATTGGCCATGATCACCTGGTTTCCGACCCGGCAGTCGTGGGCGATATGGGAATAAGCCATAACAAGATTGCCATGGCCCAGGACCGTCTCTCCCTGCCCTTCGGCCGTGCCCCGGTTGATGGTCACGAATTCCCGGACCAGGTTATCATTCCCAATAATGACTCGGGTTGGATCTCCTCGATAGCGTAAGGCCTGGGGCGCCGCGCCGATAGAAACAAAGGGAAATAGGTGACAGCGTTCTCCAATCTCGCTCCACCCTTCCACAACCACATGGGATTCGACAACCGTATCTTTTCCAATTTGCACGTTTTCACCGATCAGGCTGTATGCTCCGATCTTCACCCCGGGCGCAATCTTCGCCCGGGAATGGACAATGGCCGTTGGGTGAACTTCCAAGGGTTACTCCTGCAAAATATTGGAACGCAGATTTTCGCAGATCAACGCGCAAAAGAATTTGAAAAAGCCAAAATTCTGCGTTTACCCTGTTAGATGATAAACATCTAACGGGGTGAATCTGCGTCCAAATAGAAGATTCTTTATTTTGGACTAGTTTTTTCTTCCAAAGCCTTAATTCTTTTCTCCAGGGCCGCCAAGGCTCGCTTCATTTCCGGCAGTTTGGGCATTACAGCCTGAGTTCTCAGCCATTCGCGGTGGGAAAAAGCTGGAGTGCCAGAGATGACCTGGCCCGGGGCCACGTCCTGGGCAACGCCTGACTGGGCTCCTACCATGGCCCCATCTCCAATCTTGATGTGCCCGATCACCCCCACCTGACCGCCCAGGGCCACGCGATTGCCCACCTCCGTGCTGCCGGCGATCCCTACCTGGGCGACGATCACGGTGTCCTCCCCGATGGTCACGTTATGCCCGATTTGAATAAGGTTGTCTGTCTTCACCCCTCTTTTGATCCAGGTCTTACCCATGGCCGCCCGATCGACAGCACAGTTGGCTCCAATTTCCACATCGTCGCCCACTTGCACGATGCCCACCTGCGGGATCTTCACATACCGATCCCCTTCGGGGGCGAACCCGAACCCATCGCTGCCAATGACAGTTCCCGCGTGGATGATCACCCGCCTTCCAATGAGGCATCGCTCCATGACCACCACATAAGGGTAGAGGATGGTTTCTTCCCCCACCTGAGTTGATTCTCCCAAGTAAACCCCCGGGTGGAGAATGACTCGATCGCCGATCTGGCTTCCATCGCCAACGTACACGAAAGGGTAGATGGAAACATCCCGACCGATTCTCACATTTTGACCGATATAGGCGCGGGAATCGATTCCTCGGGGCGAATAAGGTTGATGGGTAAAGAAAGTCTGAACCTTAGCGTAGGCCAAGTAAGGGTTCGAGGTGCGGATCAGGGGTTTGGGAAAAGAGGGCACGGAGAGCGGGACAATGGCCGCAGAGGCCTTCGTTTTTTCCAGCCGTGGCCATTGCTTGAGTTCGGCCAAGAAACTGATCTCCCCTTCCCCGGCTTCTTCCAGGCTGGCGATGCCCGTGATCTCCAGGAGGCGATCTCCTTCCACCTGCCCGCCCACCAAAGCCGCAAGCTCTTCCAGCGTGGCCTTCTTCTTGATTCGTTCTCCCTTTCCTAAATTCATTTTTGTTTCTGATCGGAAATCTTGATCACTTCGTCGGTCAGGTCTAGCCCGCTCGATATATAGACGATGGCGGGCTGGTTCCTTTCCAGAATTAGGGTGTATTTTCCCTCTTCCCCCAATTTTTTGACGATCCCTTCTAAATTTTTCAGGATGTGGTCAGTCAGTTCCCGGTCCTTTCGCCGCAGGTCTTCCTCGTAATCCCGTTGCAGGCGTTGCAGGTCACGCAACTTTGCTTGGTAATCCCGCTCCTTTTCCCGCCGGACGGTCTCACTCAGGACCGAACCGCGCTTTTCCAGGTCTTCTTTTAGTTTCTCCAATTCCTTTTGTTTTCCGGCAAACGTCTTTTGTATTTTTTCCACTTCCACGGTGATCTGTTTTTTGGCTTCCTTGCCGGCCTCGCAGAAGTTCAAGGCCTTTTGCATGTCCACGTAGGCAATCTTCACCGGTTCTGCCCCAAAGGCCAGGGAAAAGAAGGCCAACAGGACCCCCCACGACAGAAAGAAAATTCCGCCTTTTCTCATTCCTTTCTCCTTGGCAAAAGATTTTACCACAAACCGGCCCAAAGGCATTTTAAATTTTGAGCCCCTGGGCCTCTCCTCCACCTGCCCATTTAAAAGAACCCGCCGATAGAAAAATCCCAGGCACTTGCTTTCTCGCCTTCTTTTGGACTCAGATTGTATCCCCACTCGATTCTCAGGGGTCCCACCGGAGAGATCCAGCGAAATCCAACACCCACGCTGGTCCGCAGGGGATCCCCTAGAAAGGGTTGCCCCACATCCCAGGCATTCCCCGCATCGAAGAAGACGACCCCTTTAATCTTGACCTCCGGGATGAGAGGAAAAATCATTTCAAAATTGAAGATCAATTCTTTGTCGCCACCGATCACTTCTCCGTTCGGGGCCTTGGGGCCGATCGTCCAAGCCTGGAAGCCCCGGACGGTATTAATCCCGCCCAGACGGTACCGCTCATAAAGGGGGACGGGCTGCCCTTCGTTGCCGTGAATGTACCCGATGCGCCCACGGCCCATGAAAGTCAATTTCCAGAACGGGGTGATAAACCAGGCGGAACTGGCGTCGTACCTGGTATAAGAGTTAGTCCCCCCCAGGGGTCCTCCGGCATACTCCAGCGAAATATAGTTATTTGAGCCCTCGCTGGGATCAAAAAAATGATCGCGCGTGTCCCGGAGCAAGGAGCCGGTAATGGCACTGGTGGTCGAAGTTCCTGCTGACTCCTGGATGATAAAGGAAGCATTACTCGCCACATTGCTGATGTCGATCGTCTCATACTTATACCCGATATTCGAGCGGAATGCCTCAAACAAAGGAAACCCAAAACGAACTCCCCCACCCACTCTGCCGACTGTATAATCAAGCTGGCTATTGTAGTAGTCCCTCCGCAAGTTGTAAAGGTCGGCCCCGGCGGCTATGCGGGTGTCGAAAAGCCGGGGTTCGGTGTACGACAAATTGTAATTCTGCGAGATGGACCCGAATTGGGCGGCAAGGACAATTTTATGTCCGCGGCCAAAGAGGTTGCTCTGGGAAATCTGAACCGTGCCGATAAACTTATCGAGGGTACTGTACCCGCCGCCGACGCTGAAATTTCCCGTGGGCATCTCCTCCACCTGGACGTTCAGGTCCATCTTATCGTCCGCGCTTCCTTTCTTGGTGTTTAAATTCATTTCTTTGAAATATCCCAGACGGTTCAGGTTCTCGCGGCTTTTCTTCAAAGCGTCCAAACTGTACAGTTCTCCTTCCACGGCATTGAGGTCCCGGCGGATGACTTTGTCGCGGGTTTTGGTGTTTCCCAGGATATTGATCCTCTCGAAATAAACCTTGCTGCCTTGCCGGATTTCAAAGATCAAGTCCACCAAGTTGCTTTCTTTTTGCATGACGGTTTGGGGGGCAATATCTACGAAGGCATACCCTTTATCGGCATACCGATCCGTAAGGTTGCTGATGCTCTCCCGTACCCGATCCCGGTTGAAAATCTCTCCTACATAAATATGTACCAGCTTGAACAATTCCTCTTTGGGAGCGATGAGATCGCCCTGGATGTCCACTTTGCCAACTTTGAACTGACGCCCCTCTTCCACCGGAATGCTAATTTGGATCCACTCCTGATCATGGGTCACCTGGGGCTTGCCCACTTTTACCTCTAAGAAGCCTTTTTGGAGGTAAAAGGCCACGATGGCATCCAAGTCCCTCTCCAAGACATCTTCCTTATAGGTCCCCGACTTGTCCAAAAAGCCAAAAAAGCCTTTTTCCTTCGTCTCCGGCAGAAGCTTCCGCAGCTTTTCATCGGAAAAATGGAGGTTGCCCGAGAAAGTGATGCTTTGAATACGGATCTTCTTATGCTCTTGAATCTTGAAATGGACGATCACGTCCCCCTTCTTGGGGGTCTCTAATTCATACTTTACTTCGGCCGCGAAGTAAGCCTCCTCACGATATTTTTTGATGATTTTATTTAGGTTTTCCTGCACCGCGGTAAGATTCAGGATGGTCCGGGGTTTGAGGGTCAGAACTTCCTGCAGATCGCTGGCCTTTAAGGCTTTATTTCCAGAAAATTTAATTTCCTTAATGATCGGTTTTTCTTCGACGACGAAAACGATGGCCTTCCCCCGCTCCCAATCGCGTTTCTCCGCCCGCACATCCTGAAAATATCCCATTTGGTAGATGGACTTTAAGTCATCACGCAAGGCCCGGGGCGAAAAGATATCCCCCTCTTTCATTTTGATCTGGGAACGAATAGCATTTTCCTCTATGGCTTTGTTTCCTTCAATCAGAACTTTAGAGATCAACTCCTTCCTTAAAATTTTAACGTTCAGCTCCTGGCTTAATTTGCGCGTGATGGGCTCCAGGTCTGCGGGTCCTTTCCCGACGACGAAAGCGGAGGCCAGCACCCCTTGTAGATGAATGTCTAAGATGCGGGCATCCAGGCTGATGGACCCGTCGACCTGAGTGATGGAACCGACGATCATGTAATCTGCGTCGACCGCTCGCCCAATCTCCCGGGCCAATCGTTCATCCATCTCCACCGGGCCGGCCCGGGTCACACCCTCCCGAATCTTTTCTTCTTCCATCACCAGGATCCTCTCATCTTTGGCCAGTTCCTGAGAGAGAACCTGGGTCACCTGTTTTGGCCAAGCCGCGAGTTTCTCCCGATCGGCTGCAAAAACCTGGAAGGGAAGGATTCCCACCCTCGCCAATTCTTGTCCCCAGCCCTTCTCCTGCAGCAAGCCAGTATGCACAAGGAGAAAGAAAAAAATGCCAGTCAGAATAGGCTGGCCCGTCAACCCCCGTTTTCTCCAGCGGTCGTTGAGCAAAGGGTTCCTTTTCCCTGGCGTCGTTTTGCGGGAGATCCATCGCTTCTCCCCTCCGGCTGAAGCCAACTCCAGACGGTTGGGATCAGCCATCTTCATGCAATTTGCCATCCACCAGAACAACCCTGCGGGTCATTCGGACGGCCAGGGCAGGATTGTGGGTAACGACCACAATTGTGATCCCCTGCTGGCAGTTTATCTGAACCATCAGGTTATGCACTTCCTCTCCGGTTTGCGAATCCAGGTTTCCCGTTGGCTCATCCGCCAAGATCACCTGGGGGTTCAACATCAGGGCCCGCGCCACGGCTACCCGTTGCTGTTCGCCCCCAGAGAGTTCTCCGGGCTTGTGCTGCAGTCGGTCTGCGAGCCCCAACTGGGCCAGGATTCTCTCGGCGTTCTCCATCGCTTCTCTCTGACTCATACCCTGAATCAACCCAGGCATCATCGTGTTCTCTGAGGCGCTGAATTCCGGGAGCAGGTGGTGAAATTGAAAGACGAACCCGAGGTGGCGATTGCGAAACTCAGCTAATTCGCTGTGGCTGCGCTGGAAAAGGTCCCCATCCTGGAAATAGATTTTCCCCTCCGTGGGGCGGTCTAAGGCTCCCAGGATGTGTAACAAAGTGCTCTTCCCGGCACCGGAGGCGCCCTCGATGGCGAGCATCTCTCCAGGCATGATCGTGAGTTCGATCCCCTTCAAAACCTCGATGATTTTACCGCTGCCCCCCAAGACAAAGGATTTCTTCAGACCCTGAACTTGGAAGAGCGGATGATTTGCGGACCTCGGGGACGGAATCAGACCATTCCCTCCTTTGCCGGGCTATCCCGGAAGACCCCCAGCGCTTGGAGTTTATCCCCCAGTCGAAGATGAAGCGATTCCTCGAGGATCCTCCTGACCTCCGGATGGCCGACCGTGATCTCATCGAAATCCTTTTTGGTCAGGTGAACCAATTCTGCGGGTTGCAGAACCTTTACCGAGGCCGTGCGCGGCCTACCCGTGAGCAAAGAGATTTCTCCAAAAAAATCTCCCTCCTTTAACCGCCCCAGGGTTACTTTCGCTCCCTGAGGGGTGGAAGTGAAAACTTCGACTTCGCCTTTCTTGATGATGTATAGAGAATCACCCGAAGCGCCTTCTTGTAAAACCGTTGCCCCCAGGGGAAATTTTTCCATCGTGAACTTGCCCAAGATTTGTTTCCGCTCCTGCGGGGAAAAAGACTTAAAAATGGAGGAGTTCACTAAGAGGGTATCCAGAACGCGCTCCTTGTAAAATTTGAAGAGAACTTGAGAGACGCTGGGAAAGCCCTGAATGATCTCTTGTAAGTCCTGTTTGGTAATCTCTAAAAGCGTCGTGTCCGCAAGAGCTTCCACACTAGCATGCCGCCTGGCATCGGCAAAGAACCCAAACTCTCCGAAAAAATCTCCTTCTTTCAATTCATTGAGGGGGATTTTTTCTCCGCCCACAGGATGCCGGAAGATGCCTACTTTTCCCCGGCAGATGATAAAAATGGATTCCCCTGGTTCCCCTTCATTACAGATCACCACCCCCTGAGCGACCTCTTTGGCCTGAATCTTCTCCATCACCCGGCGGAGTTCCTCTTTTTTCAGGTCTGAAAAAAGCGGGATCACCGGCAGCGCCTCTTCCCTTGCTTCTACCTGCGCCCCTTTTCCCGCTTGGCGCGCCCTCCTTTCCTCCGTGACGATTCCCCGTTGGGCATAGAGTTCGGCTAAATGATCATGAATCTGCGATTGCCCGGGGTCCAAGCGTAGAATGACTTTATTCACAGCGATCGCCTGAAACAAAAATCCACTCCGAGCATATCGTTCGGAGGCTTTGCAGTAGAACTCCAGCGCCTCTCCCCTTTTGCCCATCTTCTCCAACAGGTCTGCGATCCTGACCAAGAGGTGTAGGTTCTCCGGTTCTTGCCCAGATTTCTTCTGCAGTTCCTTCAATTCTTTTTCATATTTCCACCCGGACAACAACCCGCCCAAGACTCCAGATCCAGCCATTCAGACCTCCGCTGATAGAAAAAGTCTGCCAAAAATCTCCCGGGGCTCAATTCATTGCGCCCCTCCTTCCTTCATTCATAGCGCAGCGCCTCTGCCGGGTCGAGCTTAGCAGCTTGCCAAGAGGGGTAAAGGGTGGCCAAGAAAGTAATGCCGATTGCCGATAGGGCGACGAGGACGAAATCAATTCCGTTCATCTTCACGGGAAGCCGAGAGATGTAATAGACATCGCTAGGAAGGGAAATGAACTGGTATTTCGCCAGGAGGATACAAATCCCATATCCCCCGATGAGACCCAAGATTGTTCCCACAACCCCGATAATCAGGCCCTGGAAGATAAAGATTCTGGTGACGGATTTCGCTTTGGCACCCATGGATTTGAGAATGGCGATGTCCTTGTTCTTCTCCATCACCACCATGATTAAAGTACTGACGATTCCGAATGCGGCCACCAGGACGATGAGCACCAGGATGATGAACATCACCGTTCTCTCCAGCTTTAAGGCGGCGAAAAGGCTTTT
>Ga0187886_1001183_pt1 | contig 25176 bp, 22 predicted proteins | sample June2016WEW_20_1_FD_133001 | JGI IMG/M metagenome (GOLD analysis project Ga0187886, IMG submission 133001) | Peatland microbial communities from SPRUCE experiment site at the Marcell Experimental Forest, Minnesota, USA - June2016WEW_20_150 | ecosystem: Environmental > Terrestrial > Soil >... | reverse complement strand
TTATAAATACGATTTTAAATTATGGAGTACCGCGTAGGCCGCCGCTTCTGTGCGGTTCACCACGTTCAATTTGGAGAGGATCGAAGACACGTAGTTGCGCACTGTTCCTTCCCCCAGAAACAATGATTCGGAGATTTCCTTGTTCGTCTTCCCTTCGACGACCAATTGCAATACGTGCATTTCCTGCGGGGTTAGGCCGGAAAATGTGGAAGCCTCTTCATCCAGCGCCATTTTCCGCATTTCCGCAAACACCCGTTTGGTCACCAGCGGATCCAGTAACGCTTCTCCCCGTCCGACACGTTCGATCGCCTGGATCAGTTCCTGTCCACCGATTTGTTTCAGCAGGTATCCGGAAGCGCCGGCCCGGATCGCGGAGAAGAGCATCTCGTCTTCTGCGTAGGAGGTGAGCATGATGACTTTGATTTCCGGGTTGGCCCGGAGGATTTCCTCGCAAGCTTCGATCCCCGATGCGCCGGGCAGGCGGATATCCATCAGAATGACATCGGGTTGAAGAGATGCCGCTTTCTCCACCGCTTCCTTGGCCGATCCAGCTTCCGCAACCACCTCGAATCCGGGATGATGCTCGATCAGGGATTTCAATCCCAATCGCACAACCTCGTGATCGTCGACCAACATGATTCTCTGCGGGCTCATTTCGGATCAATAATCCATTCTGGCTGAGGAGAAAGCGTCCACTACACCGCCGAAAAGAAGGATAATTCAATGCGGTTTGATTGACAAGCCCAACCCGCTTTGATACACTCCCTCGCACTATTCATTCTGGGATCGGTAAAACCATGCTGTTGGATCGACCGACATTGGAAGGCGTAGAGGAACGCACGCTGGCACCCTACGCCAGCTTGAGCAAATCCTCGCGCGGCAGGGAATATCCGGAATCCGAAGCCACATTCCGGACTTGTTTCCAGCGCGACCGCGACCGCATCCTGCATACCACCGCCTTCCGGCGTCTCGAACACAAGACCCAGGTCTTCATCACCTACGAGGGGGATTATTACCGTACGCGTTTGACTCACACGCTGGAGGTCAGCCAGATCGGCCGGTCGCTTGCCCGCTCGCTGGGAGCCAACGAAGATCTGGTCGAGGCAATCTGCCTCGCACACGACTTGGGCCATCCGCCATTCGGCCACTCCGGGGAGGCGGTTCTCTCCCGGTTGATGGACCCGCACGGAGGGTTCGACCACAACCGTCAATCGTTGCGAATCGTCACCGTTCTGGAGCGCCGGTATCCGGCCTTCCCCGGTTTAAATCTCACCTGGGAAACGCGCGAAGGCATCGTCAAACACGAGACCACATTCGACAGCCCCGACCTGTCGGATTATTCCCCCGAACTGCACGCCAACTTGGAAGCCCAGATCGCCAATATCGCCGACGAATGCGCCTATACCTCGCATGATCTCGATGACGGACTGCGATCCGGAATTTTGCAGCCGGAGGACCTGGCGGATCTGGCAATCTGGAACACGCTTCGCAGCGCGTCAGGATGGATATCCGGCGTCTTGGATGAATTGACCCGCCATCAAATGATCCGCGCTTTCATCAATTTAGCAGTCACCGATATCCTGGAATCCTCCCATCGTAGAATCGCCGATCAGTCCATCCATTCCCAAGCAGACGTTCAGCGCCTGACGGATAATCTGGTCGGTTATTCCGATGCCTTTCTGCCGCCTCTGGAGGGCTTGCGGGCGCGTCTGTACGAAAAAATGTACCGCCATTACCGCGTCATGCGCATGGCCCTCAAAGCCGAGAGGTTTCTGACGGAGTTATTTAACCTCTATATCGCCAACCCCGGAATTTTGCCGCAGGGAATCATAGATCGGACGGAAGCGGAGGATCCATACCGCGTCGTGTGCGATTACATCGCCGGGATGACCGACCGTTTCGCGCTGGAAGAATACGGGAAGTTGACCGACCCTCAAACCAAACCCTGAAATCGATTTTGCGAGGAGTGTAAATCCTTCTATATGGAAAAGAGAATCCTTACGCCCGAGGGAGCAAAAAAAATCCGGGAAGACCTGGAGCAGTTGAGAGGCCCCGACCGGACCGCACTGGCTGCCCGGTTGCGGGCGGCCATCCAGCAAGGCGATCTTTCCGAAAACGCCGATTACACCTCCGCCAAGGAAGAACAGGGTTTTCTCGAAGGCCGGATCCTGGAATTGGAGGCGCTGATCAAGAACGCCGAGATCGTCGACCCGGGCTCCACCCCCCGCGACATTGTCTCACTGGGTTGCCGGGTGACCGTTTTGGAAAAGGGGAGCGAATCGGAAGTATTTCAGATCGTCGGAAGTACGGAGGCGGATACGCGCGCGCGGAAGATTTCCCTCGAATCGCCGATTGGAAAGGCGCTTCTTGGCCATCGTGTGGGGGAAAGCGTGGACGTGCCCACCCCGTCGGGCAAGATTGCGTTTAAAATCCAGAAAATTGAATAACGTAACTTTTTTCTTGGAAGGGAGTTATTTGGTTCTCGCCCAGATTTCCAGCTGCAGCGTCAGGCGTTCGAAATAGGAGTTATGAGGCAAGGGCCCCTCGCCGTAGATTAATTCGCGGATGACCACCCGCAATTGCAAACCCGGCGTCTCCATCCAAATATCGGCTCCCGGTGCGGCCAGGGCAGGGGTTCCGCGTGGTGCCAGGCTCGCCCGAATATCATCTTTTTGATTTGCATATTCGCTTAGGAGCACCGTGGTTGAGGTGCGGCTGGGTTTGCGGTCGAACAACCAGACTTCAAAGGCCGTCACCTTCTTCGGTTCGCCGACCCCGATGGACTCCGATATCCCGACACCGCATTCTCCCAGGAACTCGCCGCTTGCGGAATTGATGGTAAAGCTGTCTTCGTAAAGATCGTCTCCCACTACATACGTGGTAACGAACCGTTCCAAAGGCTCGGCGCCTTCCTCAGTGGCTGCCGCCGTTTCCGTCGGCTCAATTTCACCCAATTGCTCTTCCGATTCGATCGAGAGCTCCCCGGTTGATTCGGGACTCTCGTTTTCTTCCGGAGGGGGGCTTCCCCTGTGCCGCCGCATATTCACAACCAGGACAAGCGCAATGGCTGCACCGATGATAATTCCCAGAATCGCGAGAACCGAAAGCACGCCTTGCATCCCGCCCGAGCTCGCGGCGGGCGTCGGCTGGAAGCCGGGATTCCCCGGCGTGCCCACGTAAAGGTTGGCGATCAGAACTTCAAATTGTTTCAGCCGATCCGGATCGGTGAGCTTATCGCTATGAAGTTCATCCAACAAATTCCATTTCTTCGATCCCAGGGCGTCGAACCGGCTGCGCGCCAGGGTCGGATCTCCGTTCACGGCAAAAGAATCCACCGTCATGCGGAGGTAATCTAATTGAATGTCCGACCGGAGCGTTTGCGGCGTTGTATCGATATATTGGACCGGCCAAACCATCCAACCGAGGACCACCAAGCCGAATAGCGTTCCCACGAGGAAACTGATCCCGTTCCCCACCAGTGGATTCCGGCTTCTCCGACCGATCGCTTGAAACATAGATTTTAGGTTGGACATGGATCACCTGCCTTGAAAACGGGCCGCCGATTTCCATCGATTGTATCCGCAGATGCCTTTCCGGGGCAAACCGGATTTATCGATTGGTCGGAATCTCGTCAAGGCCGTTGATTCTTCATGCTGGCTCTTCTTCCTTGGCCAGGATGGAATCGATGGGAAATTTCTCCTGGCATTGCGTGCACTGGACCGTTTGCCGGTTGGCAACCACCAGCAGACCATGGCAGGCAGGGCAGGGGACGGCCAGGGGCTTTTTCCAGGATGTGAAATCGCAGGCTGGATAATTCGAACATGCGTAGAAGGTCCGGCCTTTGCGGGTCTTGCGTTCGACCAATTCGCCTCCGTCTTTCGGACAGCGCACGCCGGTTTTTTCCAGCCAAGGCTCCACGTACCGGCATACTGGGAAGGTGGAACATCCGATGAATTTTCCGAATCGCCCGTAGCGGATCACCAGCGGGTTTCCGCATGTGGGACAATTCCGTCCAAGCAACTCCGGCGCGTCGCTGACCTTGGGGATTTCCTCCTCGGCATGCCGAAGGTCTTTGCAAAACGGATCATAGAATTCGCGCAGCGTTGAAGTCCAATCGTGAGCTCCTTCGGCGATCTCGTCGAGCTCTTCCTCCATCGTCGCCGTAAATCCCGTGTTGATCACATCCGGAAAGTACTTGACCAGCATATCGTTGACGGTGAAGCCGATTTCCGTCGGCGCCAGACGTTTCTCTTCGCGGATGACATAGCCCCGCGCCTGGATAGTGGAGAGAATCGGGGCATACGTAGAAGGTCTGCCGATGCCGAATTCCTCCAGGGCACGGATTAGGGCGGCTTCGGTGTACCGCGGCGGAGGCTGCGTGAAATGCTGGTCGGGATGCAACTCCATAAGCCGCAAGGGCTCGCCTTCGTTCAGGGAGGGGAGGGAAACTTGAGTTTCGTCCTCGGCCTGGTCTTCATCCCTGGCTTCCTCATACACTGCCAGGAACCCCTGGAACCTCATGGTGGCGCCGGAAGCCCGCAACAGGTATACACGGTTCCCCTTGGCATCCACGTCCACCTGGACGGTATCAAACACGGCCGGCGCCATTTGCGAGGCCACGAATCGTTGCCAGATCAACGAGTACAGCCGGTTTTGATCGCGGCTGAGGTATTCCTCGAGCGACTTGGGATGTCGTGCAACGGACGTCGGCCGGACGGCTTCATGCGCTTCCTGCGCGCTGCGGGATTTCGACCGGTATTGCGGCGGCTCCGAGGGGATGAAATCGGCACCGAATTTCTCGGCGATATATTTTCTAGCCTCCTGTTGCGCGCTTTCGGCAACCTGCGGGGAGTCAGTTCGCATATACGTGATTAAACCGGTCATTCCCATCGAATCGATCTCCACGCCCTCATACAACTGCTGGGCGATGGCCATCGTCTTCTTTGGGGAAAACCCAAGCTTGCGGGAGGCCTCCTGTTGCAGCGTGGAGGTGGTGAAGGGCGCAGACGGATTGCGCCTCCTTTCGCCCTTTCGCACCCGCGCGACGGAAAATGCCGCCTTGCGAAGGTCTGCAGCAAGCGCGTCGGCTTCCGCCTGGTTTCCCAACACCGGGTCCTGATCATCCACTTTCGCCAATTTGGCGCGGAAGGTTTGATCCCCGTTTTGCAATTTCGCCAGATCGGCTTCGATCGACCAATATTCCGCCGGTTGGAAGGCGGTAATTTCGCGTTCCCGTTCCGCCACCAGGCGCAGAGCCACCGATTGCACCCGGCCGGCCGAGAGCCGGCTTCTGACTTTGGCCCACAGGAGCGGGCTAAGCATATACCCAACCAGGCGGTCCAGGATCCGTCGCGTCTGCTGGGCGTTGACCAGGTTCATATCCACTTCGCGCGGGTTGCGAAAGGCTTCTTCGATCGCGGACTTGGTGATTTCGTGGAAAGCCACCCGGTGGGTGATGGCCGGATCCAGTTCCGTGGCCTCCATCAAGTGCCAGGCGATCGCCTCGCCTTCCCGGTCCGGATCGGTCGCCAGATACACTTCCGCCGCATACTTCGCCAGCGCTTTTAGCTCCTTGACGACCGGCCGCTTCTCATTGGGGATTCGATATTTGGGGGTAAAACCGTTGTCTACATCGACGGAAAGCTGAGACCGCAACAGGTCGCGTACGTGGCCGACGGAGGCGCGCACCTGGTATCCTTTACCCAGAAATCGCCCCACAGTCTTGGCCTTGGTCGGGGATTCAACGATCACCAGCTTTCCCGTGCGTCCCTTCCGTTTCTTCTCCTTCTTCGGAGCGGGGGGCGGCGGGGTCAAGCCCGCATGCGCTTCGGTCGAACCCATTTTATGGATTTTCGATCCGCAGACGGAACATATGCCCGAGGTAGTCGGCCTGCCGTTGGATAGAAAAGCGGCCACGGGATTTGCAATCTCCCGTTTGGCTTTGCATTTAAGACAATATCCTTCCATACACCTAGAGGCTCCATTTTCTCAAAAGGATGTGTTTATGCAATGGAAATTGGACATCCGCCCGGTTTCCGCCGGCCGGCGTCATTTATAGCATGCCGGCGATCTTTCGGACATCCTGGGATTTTCCCCTCTGACAGATCAGAATCGCGTCGTCCGTTTCCACGATGATAACATCATGCAATCCCACCGTCGCCAGAACGCGGTGGGAATCCGTTTTTCGAATGACGGTAACGGATTGCGAACCGACGTCGCGAACGCCTTGGGGCGCCTTTCCCTGAAGTTCCGGATGCGCCTGGTAGAGTTCCACCAGCGCGTCCCAACTCCCGATATCGGTCCATCCCAGATCACGCGCCGGGAGAACCGCGACGCGGTCAGAAGCCTCCAGAATGCCATAATCGAGTGACAGGACCGGCATGGTTTCCCAAATCTCTTTCAGCGATTTGTCCTCAGCTTTACGTTCCAGCAAACCCGCCATCCGATCCAGAGCTTTGGCAATTGCCGGTTGCTGAGTGCGATATTCCTCTTCGAGTACATCGGAACGCCAGAAGAACATCCCCGAATTCCAGTAGAATCCACCTCCGGCAATCATGGCTTTGGCTTCCTCTGCCGTAGGCTTTTCTTTGAAGTGCTTGACGCGGAAGGCGGACAACCCGTCGATAGAGTCCAGACGTTCTCCTTGTTCTACGTATCCGTATCCGGTTGTGGGGCCGGTCGGCTCGATCCCCAGAGTGACAAGATATCCTTTCCCGGCAAGCGACCGGGCGCATTGCACGAGCGTGAGGAACCGCTTCGGTTCGGCGATGTAATGGTCCGAAGGCAGACAAGCCATGACGAACTTGGGAAAGCGGGTCCGAAGCACGGCCAAAGCGTAAGCGACGGCCGGAGCGGTGTTACGCGGACTCGGCTCGCAAAGTAGGTTTTCTTCCGGAAGCCCGACGTTCGACGACCGGATTATTGGCATCAGTTGGTTGTTGGAAATGACAAAAATATCTTCCGGCGGAAGAATCTCCCGCAAGCGCGCTACGGTCAATTGGAACAGCGAGCGGCCGCCGATCAGCGGCAGGAACTGCTTGGGCTGGTCCGGACGCGAGAGCGGCCAAAGCCGCGTTCCGCCGCCGCCGGCCATCAGCACTGCAAGGAAAGGGAGTTTGGAATCGCGTTGTGCGTTCATTTAGTCGCGGGTTTCTCCCGAATACACGGTTCGGAGTGCAATGTATTGCATTCCTCCGACCGGTCGAACCATTCCCTTCAATTCCATCATCGCCAAGGCGCCCGAAACCTCTTCCACCGGCAGACCGACCTTTGTTTTTAAAAGATCGATGTGCGTCGGCTCCGAACTGAGGGCACTTAATATTTTCGCTTCCACCGGACTATCCGGAATGGCCATGCGCATTTGAATCGATGGGCCGGTGCGATTCAGATCCAGTGCGCACAAAAATTCCTCCGGCGACACCGCCACCTGCGCACCGCTCGCGATCAACCGGTTGCAGCCCCGGCTCGATTCGCTCAGTACGCTCCCGGGAACGGCGAATACATCCCTGCCATAATCGGCCGCATAGGAAGCCGTGAGTAATGCTCCGCTTTCCTCTCCCGCCTCCACCACAAGCGTTGCCATCGATAACCCGGCGATAATCCGGTTACGCGGCGGAAAGTTCACCGCATCAGGCGGAGTGCCGGGAGGATAATCGCTCAGGAGCGCGCCAGATTCCTCGATCCTACGTGCCAGACGCGCATGCTCGGGGGGATAAACGACATCCACACCGCAGCCGAAAACGGCCAGCGTCCGTCCATGCCGCTCAAGCGCCGCAGTGTGCGCCTCGGAGTCGATTCCCCGCGCCATGCCGCTGACCACGGTAACACCACTGGAGGCCAGCGCCGAAGCGAACATCCGGGTTACTTCCCGCCCATAGGCCGTCGTCTTGCGGGTTCCGACCACCGCTGCGGAAAGGTTATCCGCTTCGCAAAGTGTTCCCTTGAGATAAAGCACCGGCGGCGGCGCAGGTAATTCTTTTAAGCGGACAGGGTAATCCGCATCTTCCCAGATCAGCACCCGGATCCGCCGCTGCGCGCAGCGATCCAGAAGCAATTCCGGATCGATTTGCGACCGGCCGGAGACGATCGCTTCCGTCGTGCGTTCATCCAACCCGGCCGCCGATAGGCCGCTCCGGGAAGCCTCCCACGCCGAGCGTAAATCTCCGAACGCCTTGATCATCCGCTGGACGCGCGCGGAGCCGACCCCTCGGATGTGGTTGAAAGCCACCCAGTAAGCTCGTTCTTCGGTTGTCATGGTTTCCCCCCCTGATATCGGAAATTCGGAGGGAGAATACCACGAGCGCAACCCCGGGGTCAAGTTGGCTGGTTTTTGCCCTATTTAATTGCCTTTTTCTGATATCCAGGTAAGTAGCATCCTTTTATAGCCCCAAAAGAAAGCATGTCATGTTGGATCGTTTTCACATTAGCCTGCTTTCCTACGCTTTCATTCTGGACCAAACCTGAAATAAGATAATAATCCCTGGCAAAATTATCCTCCCAGAGGAAAACATTATGTGAATTAAGGTAATCGGCCACAGCACGGTGCTTATCGAAAGCAACAGCAAGAAAATAATTACTTATCCTTTTTTCGGCACCTGGGGTAATCCGGCCTATGCCCGCCGGTCGCAGCCTGCCTTAAAAAGGGAAGACCTGACGGACGTGGATCTGGTTCTTGTTTCGCACCATCACTTCGATCATATCGACCGGTCGTTTTTTCGAAGGCTGGATCGGGCGATTCCCATTTGCGCACCGCGGCTGATGACGTGGATGACCAAATTTTCCGGCGCGAGAAACGTGATCGGAATGAGACAATGGGAAAAGCGCCAATTCGGAGGGGTGCAGGTGACGGCCGTCCCGGCGATCCACTGAGATATTGCCGTCGGTTATGTGATTCACTGCGAGAATAAGAATATATACTTCGCAGGCGATGCATTCTACGGCAGGTTCATGTCGGAAATCGGGCGTCGATTTTCCCTTGACGTCGCTTTAATCCCGGTTACTACGTTTCGTATCCCGATGACCATGGGAGAGAAAGATGCCGTCAAAGCAGATCGCGCACTGCAACCTAAAATTGTCATCCCCATTCACCTCGGCCTAACGCCGCGATCGCCTCTGCTTCAACGCGGTGAATCCCCCGAAGGGTTCCAACGGCGCCAGCAAATCGCTGGCAGTCCGTCACGTATGGTCCTCCTACCCGACGGCGAACCGTTCACCATATAATATCTCCATGCGCGTGGCGATGCTCTCCTACCATACTTGCCCGCTGGCGGCGCTGGGCGGCAAGGATACCGGCGGAATGAACGTATACGTCCGCGAATTGACGCGTTCGCTCGGAAAGGTCGGTATCCGCGTCGATGTATTCACCCGCTCGCAGGACGAACACGTCCCGCATGTGATCCACGATTTGGGAAATGGCAACCGAGTCATTCACATCCCGGCGGGGCCGGAGATTCCATTGCCACGCGACCAATGGTCGCGTTACATACCCGAATTCACCGAAGCGATCCAACGCTTCACCGTCGAACAGGGGGTCTCCTACGATTTGATCCATAGTCATTACTGGCTTTCTGGGCTTGCCGGGTTGACACTGCAGCAGGTATGGAAAATCCCGCTGGTTCATATGTTCCACACGCTGGGCGAAATGAAAACGCGGCTGGGCGGGACCTGGGAGGATCCGCTGCGGCGGCAGGCGGAAGAATCCATCCTCAGCGGCGCAAACCGCATCATCGCCGCCACACCTGCCGAACGGATGCAATTGCAGATGCTCTACCAGGCGGATATCCGTAAAATCGTCGTCATTCCTCCCGGGGTGGACGTGGAGCTTTTTCATCCCGTTCCCGTTGCGGATGCGCGCGAGCGGATCGGGCTGGCCCGGGATGCGCAAATGATCTTATACGTGGGCCGGATCGAACGGTTGAAGGGCGTGGAAACCCTATTGCGCGCCGCGGCGCTTCTGCAAACACGCGGGTTGCTTGCGCCTTCTTGCCCGTGCGTGGCGGTCATCGGAGGCGATCCCGATCATCCGCAGGAAGAGATGCAATATCTCCAGGAACTGCGGGAGACCCTCCACGTTGAGAACGTCGTTTCTTTTTTAGGACGGCGGCCGCAAAACGAATTGCCGTACTATTATTCCGCGGCGCAAGCCGTGGTGATGCCGTCGCAATACGAATCCTTCGGCATGGTCGCACTGGAAGCCATGGCCTGCGGAACACCGGTTGTGGCGTCCGGGGTGGGGGGATTGCTGTATCTGGTGCGCGACGGGCGGACCGGATTCCACATTCCGGATTCCGACCCGGCCGCCTTGGCCGACCGGCTGCAGAGGCTGTTGACCGATCCGCATCTGCGCCACGAATTGGGCAGGCATGCGGCCAACGTGGCCCGCTCGTACTCCTGGGAACGGATCACCGACCAGGTGATGACACTCTATGAAAGCGTGCTGGCGGGAACCCCGGAAACCAACGAAGCCCCGGATCATGCGCACTGAAAGCAAAGGTTAACCGAAGAACGAACCGGAGGATTGGTACAGGGTGCACCGCTCGGAAAGATAAGACGCCAACTCCAATAATTTAATTTCCCTTTCCCGCTTGTGCAAAGACAACCGCAAATCCTTGGCGCGGTGCTGGTATTTATCCAATAAATCCTTCGCCACCAGCGGATCCGTCTTGACCCACCGGCTGATGTGGCGCATCAGGAAAGGCTGGTGTTCGCGGATGAATTCTGCCGCCGGCAGGTAGTTGCGCTGCAGGTCGGATCGCAGCGGGGTTTTGTGGAAGATTCTGCGCAGGTCGCCGTCCACATACCCTGTAGCCTGGCGGCGATAACGCCGGACGTTGGCCTTAAGGAAGTGGGCCAGTGTCATCGACATCCCGGAGATGGGTTCATCCTGCAGACTGGGATCATTTTCCAATTCCGGATCCGTCCGGCGCAACTCGCGCACCACCGAATCCACAAAATCTAATTTTTTCAACGCGCCCGGAAAGAGGCGATACTGCCGGCGCCAGTTCCTGCGCGAGGTGAACCACACACAGAAAGTCTCGGCGAAATCATCGTCGGGATGCTTCTGGGCGTAATGATCCCCGCTCGGATTGACATAATCACGGCTCCATGGATTAGCCCGTTCCACATATCGATTGGTGACCGGGTAGGTATGGAAAAAATGGCCGCGCACGTTGAACGTTTCGCGAAAATCCTTCCGCCGGTAGAGTTTATAGGCATAACAGAAGGCGTGACCGGTCTCGTGCCGGAGCGTCGCAAGAATTTCCTCCGGGCTGTACAACCACCTGCGGAACTCCTTATGCAGTTCGCGGATCAGCGGATTGGTGTCGTAGAAACCGACGGCGATGTTTGTGGTTCCTTCTACCGTTCCGTATCCGGTGGAAAGGTAGAAGTTCGGTTCGATGCGCTCCAATTTAACCCGCTTCAGATCTTCGCGCAGCAACCGGATGGCTTCGCCGGCCGGCCCATCCTCGACCGATACCGGCAGGCGGGAGAGCGGAGATAGAAGCAACTCCAGTTTTGTGGTTTTTGAGCCGAAAAGAAGGTGGCGCGATTGACGCACGGAAACACACCTGCAGGCAGAAATCCAGCGCGGCGGGGCTGTTCCGGCGCACCGGTCACGGAAATAAAGGCGCCCCCGGAGGGACTCGAACCCCCAACCTACTGATTCGAAGTCAGCCGCTCTATCCTTTGAGCTACGGGGGCTAAGCATTAACGCGGATTGTCAGGTTATGGGCTGCGGATTGCAATCCAATTCCCGGGCAACGGGAAAATTATAATCCTCAAGATGGGTAAGTCAATTATCCGGATGCTAAAACATAAATCAGATTTGATAATGGGATAATTAGGACCCTATTGGCGATATATTCTTGTCCGATTATTTAGTGATTGTGAAGTAGGTGTAATGATATTGAACCTTCCCATCCCGGATTCCCAGCGTGTCGTTTCCGTCTCGGACCGAACCCGCCGAGCTCGTTGCCGTCCAGGAAAAGTGGCGGGAATTTCCGCTGCCACTGTAACCGGTCACCTGAAATACCGCGCCAGGAAGGCAGTTGGTGAATAAATCCGAGTACCAGCCGATGATTGCATTGGCGCCAACGATGGTGCTCGCGCTGGTGACATGGGCGGCGTTATCCTGGTACAGCGCGATGATCCGGTTGGGATCGTGTGTATTCCACATGGTCGGAAGCCTCAGAACGATATCGGCCGTGGGTGCGGCGGGCCATGGGAAGTTGGCTACCGCGTTCCATAGATCCAGGTATGAGGGTTGGGTGGAATAATCCCAGGAAAAAAACTGAACCGCGGTCATGTTCAGTTCCAGGGCTTTCTGCATGAAAGCGGTCAGTTCGGATGCGGCCGGGCGCCATCCGGCGTTGGAATATGCGGGGCCGGTCGGGATGATCGGTCGGATCGGGGAAAACTTCTGAAATTGGTCGTAACACAGCTTCAACTGATCCGCCCCGTTGTGAGATTGTTCCCAATAGACTTGCGGGCAGTTGTAGTCGGAATATTCGAGGAAGACGCTCCAGGGGAATGCGGTATGGTAGGCGGGGAACCGGTAGGAGGAAATTGCGATAGGGAAGCCGCCCAACCCGGCGCGCAATTGCTGGCAGAATGTCTTTGCAACGGCGGCCCGGCCCGAATATTGGTATTCCGCTTCCGCATCGATGACGTATCCGTCCAGCTGCAGGGCGGACGTCCTTTGAACCGCGACGCGCGCCTCGGCGACCGGATCGTATCCGTATACATAATGCCAGCCCCAGGCCTGAATTCCCCTGGAATGCAGCGCGGCGACTACGGGGGGGATTAAATCCCTCCCGTTCTTGTCGATATTAAAAGCATTTCCCGCATCGGCGATTTTTATTAATACGTGGGTCAACCCGGCGGAAGCGGCACGCGCCGCAATCAGAGTCGGATTGCCGCCTTCGCAATGCGGGATTTGCCAGATGTAGAAACCTTTGCCGCTTAATGACATCTACTCCTCCTCGGACGGGCAGGGGCTGATCCGGGGATCTTTCCGCACCGCCGGTAATTTGATCGCGGCATTCCCCGAGGGATTAAGACGTGCAAGGAGAATGCCAGCGATCCCTCATCGGGCGGGAAAACGAATCGACTGGCTTCACCGGCGAGGTATACTTTAAAGTGATTCTTCCTTCCTATGGATACCGATAGCTTTTTTCAGGCAGTTTCCTACCTTTCACCGGCGGACCGGGAAATTATTGAGCGGGCCTACCGGATGGCGTCGCGTGCCCACGAAGGGCAGAAACGCGCCTCCGGGGAACCCTACATACAACACTGCCTTGCCGTAGCAAAAATACTGGCTGACATGCAATTGCCGGGCGCGGCCATCGCCGCCGGCTTGTTGCACGACACGGTGGAAGATACCCCGGTCACCCTTGACATCATCCGCGTGGAGTTCGGCGACGAGGTGGCCAAACTGGTCGATGGGGTCACCAAACTCACCCAACTACCGCGCGTCTCCCGCGACGACGGGACACTCCCTCCCCAGGACGATGCCGCGCGTCGAAAAGCCCTGGATGTGGAAACCCTGCGGAAGATTTTCTTTTCGATGGGGGACGACGTGCGGGTGGTGGTAATCAAACTAGCCGACCGCCTGCACAATATGCGTACGCTCCACCACCTGCCGCCCGAACGCAGAAAAGCCATCGCTCAGGAAACTCTGGAGCTCTTCGCCCCGTTGGCGAACCGGCTCGGCATCTGGCAGATGAAATGTGAACTCGAGGATCTATCGTTTCTGTATGTGAACCCGGCCAAGTACAAAGAGATCGCTGCCAAACTCGAAGAACGCAGCACCGACCGCGAAGCCATGATGCAATCCATCGTCGAGAACCTTCGGGCGGAGCTTTCGACAGCCGGTCTGAAGGTGGAAGTGACCGGCCGGCCGAAGCACATTTATTCGATCTACCGCAAAATGACGCGCAAGGGGGTGCCTTTCGAATCGGTACACGACGTGCGCGCTGTGCGCGTAATCGTGGACGACGTCTCCAGTTGCTATGTCGCGCTGGGCGTGATCCATAATCATTGGGTTCCCCTGCCGGGGGAGTTCGACGATTACATCGCCTCCCCGAAAGACAATTTCTACCAGTCGTTGCACACCGCGGTCGTCTACGACGACGGAAAGACGCTCGAAGTGCAGATCCGAACTTTGGAAATGCACCGTAACGCGGAGTTGGGAATTGCTGCGCATTGGCGCTATAAGGAAGACGGTTCCAAACGCGACGAATCCTTCGAACGGCGGGTGCTCTATCTGCGCAGCCTGATGGACTGGCGCCAAGAAGTGGATGATGCGGGCGAATTCCTCGACGGGTTGAAGACCGACGTCCTCGAAGACCGCGTGTATGCCTTCACCCCCAAAGGGGATGTGATCGATCTGCCCGCCGGTTCGACGCCGATCGATTTCGCTTACCATGTTCACACCGAAATCGGCCACCATTGCCGGGGCGCCCGGGTGAACGGAAAACTCGTTTCGCTGGATTACCCATTGCATACCGGCGACCAGGTGGAAGTGATCACCACCCGCAGCGGAGGTCCAAGCCGCGATTGGCTGAACCCGCATCTGGGGTTGGTGAAATCCCAGCGCGCACTCAGCAAAATCCGCTTCTGGTTCAAACGCCAGGATGTGGAACAGAAGATATCCATCGGCCGCGATGTCGTGGAACGCGAGCTCCATCGTCTGGGCATGGAAGGAATTACACTCGAGAGTCTCGCCAAGCAAGCCGGTTTTCCCATCGTCAGCGATTTCCTTGCCGCCGTGGGTTCGGGGGATGTCTCTCCGGCGAGAATCTTTTCCAAGATACTGGAGCCCGAACAAACCGGCCTGGAGCTGGCGCCCACGGCCGCCGGCGCGGTTTCCGCCACCACCGGCGAGATCAACGTCACCGGACTGCGCGGGATGCTGACCAACCTTGCGCGTTGCTGCAAACCCGTCCCCGGGGATCCGATCGTCGGGTATATCACGCGCGGGCACGGCGCCAGCATTCATCGCACCGATTGTCCGAATATCCTCCGCATCCCCGATAAAGAGCGCTTGGTGCGGGTTTCCTGGGGCCGGGTCGTCCGCACGTATGCCGTCGAGGTGCGCATCACCGCTTACGACCGGGAAGGCTTGCTGCGTGACGTCTCCTCGCTGGTCACGGAGGATCATATTAACATGCGCCAGGTCAGCGTAAACACCAAATCCCATCAGGCGACGATTGACATGCTCATGGAAGTGACCGATCTGAGCCAGTTGAGCCGGGTGCTCAATCGGATCGAGGCCCTTCCCAACGTTCTGGACGCCAAACGGGTACGTTCCTAGCTCACTTTTTAATCCCGATTTTTCGGGAATCCCTTGACCGGACGAATTTTCTGCCGTAGAGTAAAAACAATCTGCGCAGGGAATATGGGAGCTTCTGACATCGGCTTCCGGTTGAATGCGTTATACTTTAAAGGCTTTTCTCGGAGGAGGATTCATGCCCAGGATTCGTTGCCGGTACATGGACTGCATTTTCCTGGAGGAAAATTTTTGCGGCGCGGCGGCCATTGAACTCGATCCGGACGCCGGATGCCTGACATATTCCCAATCCGAGGAAGCGGCCACCGAGGAAGAATGGGAGGAAGACGAGTTCGACGAGGAATGGGAGAGCGAAGAAGAAGGCTTCGAGGTCGAGGACGAGGACGAGGAAGAAGAGAAGAGTGTGGACGAAGAGGATCAGTAGGGTTGCGAGGCACCGCCCCGGAGTCCCGGTTTTCCCGGGTGCTGGTCGGGCGGTTCGAATGATAAGAAAACGGGCGAGGACATTTCCTCGCCCGTTGGTTATTTCCGCGGTGCGGTCTGCAGCGTCCGGTTGAGGATATCTTCCTGTTGGCGGCGACGGGTTTCCTCTTTGGAACGATCGCGCCGGTCTTGGTTCGCCTCGGTTTGGTCCGAGCCGGATTGGGCTTTGAGAAAGGCCGCTTCCATGGCGGTAATGGGTTTGGTCTCCGGTTCCTCCGGGATTTCCTCTTCCACCTTCGGCTGCGGTTTGGCCTCCAAGGCTTTCCGGCTCAAGTGAACCTGTCTCTTTTTGCGATCCACTTCCAAAATAACCGAATCGACTTCGTCCCCGACCTTAACCACCGAGGCGATGTCTTTGACATACTCGTTGGATAATTCGCTGATATGGATTAAACCAGGCCTTTCGGCGCCGAAGTCCACGAACACACCGAATTTTTCAATCCGCGTGATCTTGCCGTGGATGTTCATCCCCGGACGGAGTTCATTCCAATCATGCGCCATGGGTTCAATCATCGTCAGCTGTAATTCGCCTTTTTGCGAATCCACTTTTCGAACCCATACCTTGATCTCCTGGTCCAATTGCAGGACGTCCTGAACGCGGTTGACATCGTCTTTCCCCAGCGCCGAAATATGGAGCCATCCTTCCCGTTCGGCTCCCACATCCACCATCGCGCCGGAAAGTTCCAAACGCGTCACCTTCCCGGTGAGGGTCATCTTGGGTTTGAGCGCGGCCAGTAAAGTCTTTCCGGCCGCTGCAGGTTGTTCTGTCATTGGTTGCCTCCGATCGTGCGGACCGTCGGATCTCCCGGTTTCCGTGTTGAGGTTACCGATCGTCCAAGAGCGATTGGAATGGGCGGGGCGTTAACCAGGAAAATCGAGGGAAGCCCGGTACCGACCGATCATAAATGGGGGCCGGTGCTCGGGTTTTCACCCCGTAAGCCCGACCCCCGTTAGGTCCGTTCTAAATCGGCGGCATTATACCCGCCCGAGAAGGATTTCGCAAGCGATAAATGATGGGGAAGGAGTGGGTTCCTATCGTTCTTCGGACAACCGATCTTCCACAACCGCAAGCATGGATTGAAAGGAGCGTTGAAAGGCTTCGATGCCTTCCGTTTCCAGCTGGCTGGTGACCTGCTCCAAGACGATCCCGATCTGCGCCAACCGCCCCGGAAGTGCGCGTGCTTCTCCCAGGTCGTTCCCGATTCGAATCGCCGGATTCCCATGGTCGCGGTATGCCGCGATCGTGGCCGGAGGCATGGTATTCACACTATCCGGCGCGATTAGGGCTTCGACGTAGTAGGTATCTGGAAAAGAAGGGTCTTTCGTGCTCGTGGAAGCCCACAGCGGCCGCTGGAGCCTCGCCCCGAGCGCCGAGAGGTTCAACCACCTTTGGCTGCCACGGAACGCTAAAAACTCCTGGTAGGCAAGACGGGTGTTGGCGATCGCCGCCTTCCCACGCAAAGATTGCAATTCGCTTGAACTCACGCGATCATTTCCAGCCAATTGGTCCAGTTTCCGGTCGATGAGCGTGTCCAGGCGAGAAACGAAGAACGAGGCGACGGACGAAACGGTGTCGAGCGGCAACCTGCGCGACACACGATCTTCCAATCCGGCGGCATAGGCTTCCATCACTTTGCGGTACCGGTGTACCGAGAATAACAGCGTGACATTCACGCAGATGCCGTCTGCAATCGTCCGGCGGATGGCGTCCAGGCAAGAGAGCGTCCCCGGTATTTTGATCATCAGGTTCGGACGATCCACCCCGCGTTTCAACCGGCCGGCTTCTTTCCACGTGGCGTCGGAATCCAGCGCAAGGGCAGGAGACACCTCGAGGGAAATATATCCGTCGGCCCCGCGGCTCTCCTCATATACCGGAAGGAAAACGTCCGCCGCAGCCCGGATATCGTCCAGTGCGAGCTGCTCATACGCCTGTTCGGCGGTATACCGCTTTTGGAAGAGTTTCTGGAGCGCGGAACGATATTCTTCCGTATGCGCGATGGCGTTTTCAAAAATCGTCGGGTTGGACGTCACGCCGCGGAGTTCGCCGGCGCGGACCATGGAGAGGAGTTCCCCGGATTCAATCAACCCCCTGCGAATGTTGTCATACCAGACAGATTGCCCCATCCGGTTTAACCGAACCAGCGGATTCTCGTTCACCGGCCGGCTTTTCCCAGGGAGGAATCCTCGAGGTGGTGGATTTTACCCACTCTTCGCACGTGGCGTTCCTCGCGGGAAAAATTCGCGTTCAGAAATGCGCGAACCAGCTCACAGGCGAGGGCCGGACCAACCACACGCGATCCCAGGCAGAGGACGTTCATATCATCGTGTTCCACACCCTGGTGGGCCGAATAGGTGTCGTGGCACATGCCGGCGTAGATCCCCCGGATTTTATTCGCGGCGATTCCGGCTCCAACCCCCGAACCGCAGATGAAGACGCCGCGTTCCGCGCGTTTGGAGACAATTTCGCTTGCGAGCTTTTCCACGAAGTCCGGATAATCGACGGGATCGGTGCCAAAGCTGCCGACGTCGATCACCTTATGCCCTCCTGCGATGATTTCATCCTGAACGGCCTGCTTCAGCAGGAAGCCGGCGTGATCGCATCCCAACGCGACGTTCATTTTTTCTCCCGGTGTTTGTCGTCCCTCCACATTTCTGCGCAGAAGGAACGAAGAATTTTTTTCAGCCGGCACATTCTACCATGCGAAGGTATCCGACCCTTCCCGCTATCTCAGGTGGAACTTTGTGCCGGCACTCCCCAAATTCGCGCGGTCCCATCCGAACCGGTGGAAAGGAGCCATCGGCCGTCCGGTGAAAATGTCAATCCGTTCACCCAACCGTTGTGGGCTGCAAGAATCCGCAGCAATTTCCCGGTGCGAAGCGACCAGAAACGGATCGATCCTTGGATGCCGCCCGCCGCCAGAATGGATCCGTCCGGTGAAAGGGAAATCGCAAAAATCGATCCGGAGTAACCGGCGAACCGATGCAGCACGCTTTGATCGGCGGCATCCCAGATTTGCACGTCGCCCTGATCGTCGCCGGCGGCTAGGGAAGTTGCGGAGGAGGCCAGACTCCAGATGGGTGGATTTCCTTTCGAAGCCAATTCGGTCAGGGAGTCGTCCGCCAGATTCCACAAGAAAACGGATCCGTTATCCAGTCCGGCTGCGAGATAGGGGCTGGAAGATTTGGGAATTTGAATGAAGACAAGGCTGGTTGGAGAGGATGGTATTTCCAAACTCCGGCTTTTACCGGAAGACAAATCCAAGAGTGTCAGCGGACTGCCGCCTGCGGCGAGTAGAGTCCCATCGGGAGAAAACGCAACGGTTTTCAAAGCGGGAACACGTTGCTCGGTCCGCAGGGTCATGGTGTTCAATTCATACACCCGAAGCAGGCCCGGAACACCGTCGATGACGGCGAGCAATCCACCCTTCGGCGAGAAGACAGCGGACATCGCCGCTTTGCTGGCGGGGCGGACCATGCCGAGGACAATGGATTTCCCCTGGCGAAGGTTCCACAGATACGTCAGACCGTTCTCGTCGGCGAGTGCCGCCGAACTGCCGTCCGGATAGAAAGAGGCCGACCGCACCCCGCCGAAAAATTCCGGGAAGGTATTTTCTTCCTCCAGCGATCCCGCATTCAAGAGCAGCGCCCGTTCACTGATCGACACCGCTGCCAGATGCGATCCGTCCGGGGAAAGCTGTAGCGAATCAATTTTGGTGAACGTCACCGCTTTTTCCCTCTGAAGCGTGCCGGTATCCGCCTGCCAGATTTTTACCGTGCCGTCGCCAGCGCCGGCCACCAGTTCCGACCCGTCATGTGACCAGACCACGCTCCAGGCGCCATAGGTATGGCCCTGAAGCAGTTGCAGCGGTTCCCCCGTCGAATAATTCCAGATCTGCACCGTGCCGTCGCCGCAGGCGGAGGCCAGCCGTTTGCCGTCCGGAGAAAAAGCGATGTTGAAAAGCAAACCATGTTGCGTCTGCAAACGCGGCAGTTCCTCCCCCGTGGAAAGATTCCAACTGGAGATGTATCCTTGATCGCCGCCGGTAACAAGCACTTTATTATCCGGAGAGAATGCCAGGCTGCGAATTCCATAACCCCAGTAGCCCAGAAGCGGGTTAAGGAATTTATTCCGTGACATCCAGGAACTCAAATCCCATACCACGACCGAGCCGTCTTCCGCACCGGAAGCCAGCCAGGCTGACGCACCTCCAGCAGCTTCCGGGCGCGAGAAAGCCAATCCATGGACCGGGCGGGTATGGACGACCAGAGTCATGTCGACCTTCCCCGTCTTCGCATCCAGGACCAGCACGCGGCCGTCCTCCCGTCCGGCGGCGATCCATCGTCCATCCGGGGAGAATTGGGCAGCAAGGATCGGCGAGTCGGACGAATAGAGTGTTCCAAACTCGCCGGTTTTTGTTTGCAGGATTTCGATCCCCAATGCCGTGCCCATCGCCAGTCGGGCGCCGTCCGGGGAATAGGAGATGGCAGCCGGCCAGCCTCGGCCGAAACGAGCCAACTCCGCAATATTTGTCATATTCGATTCAGAGATGACATCCCGACCCGGAGGAACAATCGGTGCGGGGAGGATGGTCGTTCCATTCAAGGCGGCCGGCGAGAAAGGAATGATCGCCGAAGACACTTTAGCCGCTCCGAATAAACCGGAACCCGCGGCGAGAAATACGGCCGCAAGAATCCCGATTCCGGCCAATACGGCGGCTAACGCCAGAACGATTTTTTTACGAAGAACGAAATGACCCGTTTGCATCCTGTGTTCCGTTCTATCGATCGTTTTTCCCGGAGCGGTCGACGATCCATTGGAGAAACCTTAGGAAGAGGACGATCAAACCAACCGGAAGAAGTGCCCCAAAAAAGATCGCCGCTCCGCAGCCGGCCGCGGGCGTTCCATAGGTCAGGAGAATGAGAAGTATGCCCAATAAACCGATCAGCCCCAAACCCACCCAAACGAGCCGGTTTTTTGTCTGCGCAGCGTATTTTCGAAGATCGATCGGTTTCTTCGACATTCGGATTTCCGCCCTCCGAAAAATTGTATCACTCAGGAGCCTGGAGCCACTTGACGCTCCGATAACCAATGACTATGATACATGGGCTGCGGTTTAGCTCCTGTCGATAGATTTTTCCCCCGTTGGAGGGCTTTTTTGGTTATCCTGGAGCTGCGGGAACTGGCCCAAGTCCTTGACCTCAAGGTGACTTCCATCCAAAAGGAATTTACCTCCGTCGCCGATCGGCTGGCCGCCTTGCGCCGGAAATGGGTCGAGGTAGAGGAACCGGAGCGCCCAGGCATTGTTAAAGAGCAGGAAGTCCTGAAAGAAAAACAACTTCTATTGGCGGAACAGATAAACATCTGGAGAGACCGCCTGCGTTCCGTTGAAATGCCATTGGGGGAAGCGGCCACGAAAGCCTCCCTGGAGGAAATGCTTGGCTGCGGAGACCCGCAGGTCTTCGCAGCGGTGGAAAACGCCAAGCGGTTGATGGCCATGGATCCCGAGGAGAAAGCGGTCCTATTCAGCAAAGCAGCCGCAGTCTCCGCCAATACACCGGTGGGCAGGTTGATGGAAAGGGCACGGTCTTCCTACGATCTTCGCACTGGTGGGCCGGGTGTCCGCCAGGAAGTCGCCGTGGAATTCGCCAACCGCTCGGGCATATCGCAGGACGACTCGGTGGTTGCGGATCTGGAGGAAGCGTTGCAAAATACCGACGCCATCCTCTCCGACGTCGCGGCGCGTACGCTCATCCAGATCCTGCGATTCCGCGCGGTCCGTGCCGCTGAACTGGATACCGTCTTTCAGGCAGTGCAGAAGCTTGTGAAAATCAAGAATCCACTGGTCATTCCGGTGCTCATCGAAATTCTGCGCACCCCGCGCCAGGGGTATGTCTATGTGAACGGCAACCTGCAGGAAGGATCCAACGGAACCTCGCGGATGCTGGCGCTGATCTCTCTGGTGGAATGGCGCACCCGCGAAGCGCAAGACGCGATTCGCACCCGGATGAACGACAGGGACCCGGATATCTTCAACGCCGCGGAAAAAGCACTACAAGCTTTCCCCGGCGAATGGACCGGGAAGCCCCGTTAAGGAGCAGGCTATGGATCTCTCGATGACCACGACGGCCTTCTCGATCGACGGATATCGCGTCGTTCGCAACCTTGGCGTGGTGCGCGGGATCACCGTCCGCTCGCGCAGTGTTCTGGGAAATCTGGCAGGGGGAATCCAAACGATTTTCGGCGGCAACATCACCATTTTCACCGAGCTGTGCGAACACGCGCGGCTGGAAGCCTTTCAATTGCTGCTGCAGCACGCACAGGAACTCGGCGCCAACGCGATCATCGGGATCCGCTACGATGCCAACGATGTACTGGACGGTGTGACCGAAGTCCTGGCATACGGCACGGCGGTCGTCATGGAAAAAACTTAAGCGGACAGTTCCACCTACGTCGGAAGGGTGGGCCGATTATGATTTCGACTGAATCCAAACAACAGTTGCTGCGCTTCGCCCGGGAAGCCATCGAATCAAATTTAAAAAACTATTCGGAACCTGCGCTGGCAATTTCCTCGCTGCCGCCAGAACTCCGGGCCGACGGCGCATGCTTCGTGACGTTGACCCTCGAAGGAGATCTGCGCGGTTGTATCGGGAGTCTGGAGGCGCGTCAGCCGCTAGCTTTGGACGTGCAGGAACATGCGGTGGATGCTGCTTTCCATGATATCCGGTTTCAGCCGCTAACCGAAACCGAGTTACCAGGATTGCACATTGAAATATCCATACTCAGCGCGCCGAAACCGTTGCCCTATCAAAATGCGGAGGAACTTCCCGGGTTGCTGCGCCCGGGCGTGGACGGCGTCGTCCTTGCCCGCGGATTGCGGCGGGCGACTTTTCTTCCCCAAGTTTGGGAAAAAGTAGACGATCCATCGACATTCCTCGATATGTTATGTGAAAAAATGGGATTCGAATACGATCTTTGGCGCCGCCAAAAATTGGACGTTTATACCTACTACGTGGAAAGTTTCGAAGAAGAAGAATAACCGAGGGGTCATGAAAGGAGAAAATCCCTTCATGGGCTCAGCCGTTCTCCATGAACATCGGGGTTGCATAAAAGAACATGCAACCCCGATGTATTTTTCCGGTTCCCCGGGAGTATGGAGAATCAAGTTATAGTAATTTTTAAATTTTCAAAAAAAGTTCGTGCTTTGTGCCGCATACCGGGCACACATCCGGCGCATTTCCTTCCATGGTAAATCCGCAAACCGGGCAGACATAATAATCCGTCCTGCCGATATCTTTTCCGGCCGACACTTCCGAAGCGGCACGGCGATATAAATCCAAATGGACCTTTTCCGCCTGCAACGCGCGGTGCATCGTCTGGCGGGCTTTCTTCTCATCCTGTTGTTCAGCGATGGCGATATAGGCGGGATACATTTCCTCGATTTCAAAATTTTCTCCGTCGGTTGCCGCGGCCAGATTCGATACCGTTTCCTGGATTCCATCCAGGGCCCGCAGGTGATTACCGGCGTGAACACTTTCGGACGCCGCCGCCGCTTCAAATAATCTGCCGACGTTGGGAAATCCATCCTTCTTGGCCCGATCCGCAAAATTCCGGTAGCGGATATGAGCCTGGCTTTCTCCGGCGAAGGCATTTTGCAGGTTGGAATTTGTCATTTTTCTCATGAAATCCTCCTTGCGGTGGGAAATCGTTTTTTTGCCCTTTCAGGTATCCAATTGTACAATACTCTGGATGCCCAGGGTGATTCCAATGCGCACCGCAGTATATTTCCTGGCGGTTTGTTCCTCGATCACGATCTTCCGTACCCATTTGACGCAGTGGGAATGGTTGGACGGGGATTTCACCGCCGTGGCTCCTCAGCCATCCATCCCGGCTCTTCCCCTTCGCGAGGCGGATTTGAATTCCGATGGAAAAATCGAACGGATAGCATTCATCGGCGACAGCATCTCCATCCAAGGCGGATTGGAAACCCTTTGGTCCAGTCCATCCAACTGGAAAATAGATCAGGCGCAAATCTCCGATCTCGATCATGACGGCGATCCCGAGCTGACTTTACTGGTATGGAGACCGTTCGCTCCCTGGCCGATCGATGCTTTCCTTCCTCATGGCGGGCGCATCGCCGGATTTCACGATGCACAGAATCAAAGCTGTCATATAATCCTCATCCGCTGGGTGCAGAACACCTTTCGCGAGCTGTGGGCGGGTTCCGCCTTGGCTGAACCCCTCCTGGATTTTTACGCTGCCGACTGGAATGGAGACGGACGCCAAGAACTAATGGCGGTCGAGACGGGATACGATCAGGCCTCGATGGCCAGAGCTCTCTCCCTGTGGGAATGGAACGGTTTTGGATTTTCGCTCATGGGGCGCCGGACAACCCGGATAGGAAAAATCCAGTTCCTTACCAATCGGGAAGGGGATCCTTCCATACTTATCGATCCCGTCGACTAGATTTCCGACAAAAGAAGAGGACAAAATGAAAAAGAAAATCTCGTCATGCGGAACGCTCGTGCTTATGCTTGGGGGATTGTCCCTGGCATGCAATCTGTTGCCTGTTTCGGCCACATTGCAAGCGGCAACCTCAACACCGGCCTCATCCCCGGCTGGTCCGACCCCAACCTCTCCAGCCGATGCCCGCCTGAAATCTTTCGCGGATTATCCGTCCATTCCAGTCAACTTGCCTGCATCCTTTTCCGGAGGGTATTCGCTGCCCGTCGATCTTTCCCAGGTAACCGGGGTAGATTCCGCCGCCCTGACCGCGTCGCAAAAAGATGCGCTTTCCAAATCTGGTTTTGTCGTCTCTCCGCCGGAACCCGGCAAGTTCCAGGAATTCTTTCAACTGTACGAATCCCTTCGGTATGAGGAAAATCAACCGGTATTTGTCACCACCGACGCCGTGTATCATATCTACCATTTGATTTTCGATAAAATGTTGCGCGATCTGGAACGCGAAAATTTTACGTCGACATTGAAAACCCTGACCAGCAGCCTATTGGCCGCTTCGCACGCGCAATTCCAGCAAGTTCAGGGAAGCGCGTTGGAGGATCCGGCGCGCAGGAACGTCGCTTACTTTGCAGTCGCTGCGCAGCTGCTCGGGCTCTCGGACGAAGTTCCATCCGAAGCGTCTGACCTTACCTCCGCCGAGATAACGCTCATCATGGCGCATAGCGGGTTTTCCATCTCGCCCATCTGGGACCGTCCCGACCTCCCGGACGATCAGAAGTACAGGGAAGATTACAGTCAGTACATCCCGCGGGGCCACTATACTAAAAGCGAGGACCTGCAGCGATATTTCCGGGCCATGATGTGGTACGGTCGAATGACCTTTCGCCTGCGCGACAGCTTTGAAACCCAACGCGCCCTGCTAGCCACCCAGGCTCTGCGCACCACC
>Ga0187886_1001182_pt1 | contig 25194 bp, 23 predicted proteins | sample June2016WEW_20_1_FD_133001 | JGI IMG/M metagenome (GOLD analysis project Ga0187886, IMG submission 133001) | Peatland microbial communities from SPRUCE experiment site at the Marcell Experimental Forest, Minnesota, USA - June2016WEW_20_150 | ecosystem: Environmental > Terrestrial > Soil >... | reverse complement strand
GGTTCTGGCGATCGGACCTGCGGCCGAACCGGAGATCCTTCGCGGCGGGGTGTCCGCGCTTACCGCGGCCTTGGCGGATTCCTGCACCGCGGTGATCACGCCCACCTTCACGTACCAAACGATGGTGTATCCGTCGGAGGGGCCGGCGGACAACGCGGTGGATTACCCCGCCGCCAGCGGCGCCAGCGTCGATGCGGATTTTTCCCGCGGGTCGCTGCCCGCGTCGCCGCTTATGGGACCTCTAGCGGAATCGATCCGGCGCTCGGGTGGAGCGGCGAGATCAAGCCATCCGATTCTCTCCTTTGCCGGTTGGAACGCCAGGGAGATTCTGGAAACGCAGACTCTCGCCGAGCCGTTTGCGCCGATCGATGAACTGGCCAGGGCGGGTGGCGACGTGATCCTGCTGGGTGCCGAGCCTTCGGCCAACGTGGCGTTGCATCTGGCGGAACAGCGCGCCGGGCGGAAACAATTTGTCCGCTGGGCGCTCACCCCCAAGGGGGTGGTGGAGTGCCCGGTGTTCCCCGGCTGCGCGAGGGGATTCGGCGCGATCGAACCGATGCTGGCGGGTGTGGAACGCTCGGAAAAAATCGGCTTGTTCATCCTTCAACGGATTCCGCTGCGTGATTTATTAAACACCGCCGTCGCCTGGATCCGCCAGGATCCGCAGGCACTTCTTTGCGACAACCCCGAGTGTCCTTTTTGCAGCGCGGCGCGCAAATACCCGCCGCAAAGTTGATCTCCTATTCCAAAAAAACTTCCTGCATGCGACCATGGCGGATGATTGGCCCTGCGGCATTCCGTACAAGATCATAGGGCAGCCGTTGACATTCCTCCTTTTTCCCCCGGAAAGCCTCTACGGTATTTTCGGATAAAGAACCAATGGTAAAAATATTTCCAATGCCCCCCGGTTCAGGAACGATCTTGGTCAAGCGTTGGGACCGCCTGTCGCGCCCAAGCGGAAGGTATAATCCCGGGAGTCCTGTGGATTTCAACGGTTGCTTTTCATGAGAAAAAAAGTCGCCATCATCCTCCTGATCGCGGTTTGTCTGGTCGAGGCGGGGTTACTCCTCTATCAGGTTCCCGCCGTACACGATCGGGTTTATTGGAGACTGGATGAATTCCAGGCGGAGGTCCGGGGATATCTTTACCCGCATCCGCAAAGCATCTCCACGCCGGATCAGGCCCGGCTGGCGATGATGCAGGCCAGCCTGACCGCGGCCGCCACAGGCCGCGCGGTGCTTTCTCCCACCGCGGGTGCAACCGAGGCGGATCTTCCCACCGTAACGCCGACCGCCACGCGGTATCGCCCGCCGACCCCCGCTTCCGTGACGCTACCCTTCGCCCAACACGAGTACCAGGGATATAACAATTGCGGACCGGCCACCCTTTCCATGGCGCTGCATTTTTGGGGATGGGACGGTGATCAGTTAACGGCTGCCGCCTACCTGAAGCCCAGCCATGACGATAAAAACGTCATGCCATACGAAATCGAACGCTTCGTGCTGGATCAGACGAAGTATGGAATCCTCGTCCGCACCGGGGGAACGCTCGACGATATGCGCAACCTGATCGCGGCCGGGTTTCCGGTGGTTATCGAAAAGGGATTGGAGGTTATCGAGGGAAATAAAGGCTGGATGGGACACTACGACTTTGTGACCGGATACTTCGACGACAAGCGCACCTTTCTCACCCAGGATTCCTACCTCGGGCCAAACCATTCGGTCGATTACGATTCGCTGATGTACGATTGGCGCGCGTTTAATTTCATCTACCTGGTGGTCTATCCGAAGGATCGGGAGAAAGAAGTGACCGACATCCTCGGGCCGAATGCGGATCTGGAGACTAATCAGACGAACACATTGAACCTGGCTCTGAACGAAGCCCAATCCCTGCGGGGGCAATCTCTGGCGTTTGCGTATTTCAATCTCGGCTCCACTCACGTCAGCCGGAAGGAATATGTCGATGCCGCCTACGCATACGATATGGCGCGGTTCCAGGGTTTGCCCTGGCGGTTTTTATGGTACCAGACCGGTCCCTACTTTGCGTATTACTATGCCGGGAGGTATCAGGACGTGATCGATCTTGCGAATTCGACCCTGTATGCGCAGGAGAACCTGGAAGAATCCTGGTATTGGCGCGGTCTGGCGCGCATGCAGCTCGGCGACCGTCCGGGAGCCATCGACGACTGGCGTGAGGCGCTGCTCAAACATCCGGGATTCGCCCCGGCGCTCGATCAACTCTCGCAGATCGGGGAAACATCTTGAACCGGCGGATCGCGCGCTCGTTCCTGCTGCTCGGCTTTCTGTTTGCGGGGGATAAACTGCTGGCGATGGTGCGGCAGATCCTGATCGGACAATCCTTCGGGATCGGCTCGCAGCTGGATGCCTTCAACGCCGCCAACAACCTTCCGGATATGATCTTCGCCCTGATCTCCGGGGGGGCGATGGCCGTGGCGGTCATTCCGGTCCTGACCGAAACGCTCGACCGCGAGGGCAGGGAAGTGGCGTGGGCGTTGTTCTCACGCCTGGCGAACTGGGCCTTTCTCATCACCGCCATTCTGGCCTGCGGACTGGCCCTCTCCGCCCAAGCATTCATCTCCCACCTGGTCGTTCCGAATTTCGACCCCGCTCACCAGGCGCTCACCGCCAGCCTGATGCGTTTGGATCTTCTGGCGCTGCTGATTTTTTCCGTCAGCGGGCTGGTGATGGGCAGCCTGCAGGCATTGAAGCATTTTCTGTTGCCGGGCCTGGCGCCGATTTTATACAACTGCGGGTTGATCTTCGGTGTGATCGTGCTGGTGCCGCGGTATGGAATCTATGGATTAGCGTACGGAACGATTCTCGGCGCGGGATTGCATCTGGCCATCCAGATTCCGGCCCTGATCACCCACGGGTTCCATTGGACGCCCTCGCTCGATTGGCGCTCGCCGGGTGTGATCAAAGCGGCCACCCTGATGGGGCCGCGTATTCTGACCGTGGCCGCCATCCAAACCATTTTCGTCGCCACCGATAACTTTGCCTCCGGGCTGGGCACGGGAGCCATCACCGCGCTGGCATACGGTTGGCTCATCATGCAGGTCCCGGAAACAATCATCGGTTCCGCGCTCGGAACTGTGCTGTTGCCGACGCTTTCGGAACTCGCCGACCGCGGAGCGATGGACGAACTCCGGCGCATGATCCGTCGCGCCGTTCTGGTTACGCTCGCGCTAACACTCCCGGTCATGGCAGTGGGGATTCCGCTCATGGGAGCGGCCGTGCGGCTGGTATTCGAAGGCCGTGCGTTCACGGCGGAGGGCGCGGGAATGGTGGCCGCAACCGCCAGCATCTTCCTGATCGGGTTGCCGGCCCACGCACTGATCGAAACTGCCGCACGCGCTTTCTACGCCCGGCAGGACGCGCGTACCCCGCTGTGGACGGCGATCTGGACCGCCGGGTTCTTCCTCGTTTTGTGTTTTGCCCTGACCCCGACGCTCGGATACCGCGGCGTGGCTTTTGCCAACATTCTTGCCTATTCCTCCGAAGCCGTGCTGCTGTTCATCCTATTGCGCCGGAAGGCTCTGGTGTAAATGGAATTTCCCCAAAGCATTTCCCTCACGATCACCAACGCCTGCAACCTGCAATGCCGGATGTGCGGCCAGTGGAGCCGCGAGGGCTATATGCGTTCACGCCGCAATCTTCTCCGGGAGGAATTGGGGCTCGCGGATTGGAAACGCCTGGTGGATGAGTTGGCGGCGCATGAGATCGGCAGCCTTTTACTGCGCGGCGGGGAAGTTTTTCTGTATCCGGAAATCATCCCTTTGCTGGAATACATCCACGGCAAGGGAATTTTTATTTCCATCGATACCAACGGCACCCACCTCGAGCGGTTCGCCGAAGATATCGCCCGCATCGGAAACATCCACCTCACCGTTTCCGTCGACGGTCCCGAAGCAATCCACGACTCGGTCCGCAGGATGAGCGGATGCTTCCGCCGGATCCGTGCCGGGTTGGATAAGCTTCGTGAAGAGGAAAAAAAGACTGGGAAGGCTCTCTCCAAATCCATCACCTTCACCATCAGCCCATACTCCTACCGCGGCTTGGGGAAAATGCCAGAAGTGGCTAAAAGCTTGGGCATCAAGAGTTTATGCATCGTTCCTTATTATTACGTCCCGCAGGCGGTGGGATTGAAATATGAACGCGAATTGCGCGAGCATTTCTTCTGCGAGGTATTTTCCTGGAAGGGTTTCCACCACGAGACCAGCGGCGTCGATGCGGACGAGTTTGCCGAACAACTCCGAGCCTATCATGCCGATCTTGGGGAAATCACCGATTACCCTTACATGCCCATGACGGAGGAAGAGTATCGGACCTGGTTCCGCGATGCGGTAACTCCGGTCGGTCCGCAATCCTGTTCAAACGTGGAAAAATTATTCGATATCCAACCCTCGGGCGAGGCGAACTTCTGCGTGGACTTTCCGGATTATTCGATCGGCAACGTTCGCGAGTCGACGATCGCGGAACTATGGAACAGTCGCAAGGCCGAACGGTTCCGCGAATATCGGCGGAAGCAACGCTTGGCGATTTGTTATCGGTGCGGGGCAAAATATATGTCGGAGATCAGAAAGCAGATTGCGCTTGGATGAACTCGGAATACCTACTCAATATTACGCGTATAATACAGCTATTCTTGCGTATGAGATCAGGCTGAATGAGTCTAGAAAATAGTTGATACGCTTCAAAGGTAGCCTATATTATATAAAGGGGATTACTTATTTTATCACTCGCAAAGATTTCAATTTCGGGTTATCGTTCTTTCTGTTCGACCGATATTCCTCTAGCGGACTTCTCTATTCTAATAGGCCGGAACAACTCCGGAAAATCCAATGTTCTCCGGGCTATCAGGCTCCTCCTTGAAGGAACAGCAAGAGACTTGGTCGCCAACGACTTTCACACTGACGGTACAAAACCACTTGATACAATTGAGATAATCAGAGATATTATGATTTGGGTTACTCGAAAGGGAGTGGTCTAACATTTACCCAAAACCAACCAGCTGGGTTGAACTTTTTATACAGCTTGTCTTACACTTTTTTACAAGTGAGACCTGATTCCGCCGGGGAACTTTACTTCTAATAATAGTTAGGAAATAGCATGGAGGAGGCTTAATGGAAAAGGATAAAAAGGGAGAATGGATTAAGATTGACGCAGGAAATATACCGCTATTTATTATAGATGTAAAAGCCCTCGAGCGTAAAAAACCTGAGATCGAGCGGTTAAATCAAGCGTTGACTACCGCATGAGAAAATGGTGACCAATGCGAAGAGGGAACAAATCTCTTAAATTTGGGTATCATCTTCGCTTCTCTGATGATGTTTGTAAATGCCATTGAAAATTATAAACAAGCATTGGAAATTTTCCGTGCGATCGGTGACCGCCGCGAACAAGCAAATATTCTTAGCCTGATGGGCAATGTTTACTTGCTTATGAAACAAATTAAAAGCGACATCGAGTGTGAGGAACAATCTCGGATCATTTACCACGAGATCGGCGATCGTTCTTCTGAAGCGAAACAACTTGATAATATGGGAGCCACCTTTATAGCCATTGGGCAAGCTGATCGAGCGGTTGAATACGAAAAACAGGCCCTAACTATTTCTCATGAAATCGGCGATCGTTACAGAGAGGCAAAGGCTCTTGGCGGCATGGGGACAGCTTACTTAGTATTAGGTCAAGCAAAATCATCGATTGATTGTCTAGAAAAGGCGCTGAAAATATTCCAGGAGATTGGCGAGCGCGATCAAGAGGCAAGCATTCTTGAGAACATAGCGACTTACTACATCATTCATGGTCGGAAAGCACGTGCGATTGAGCCTTGTGAACAAGCACGGATTATTTATCGCGAAATCGGCAGACGCGATAAAGAGGCGAGGGTTCTTAAGAGTATCGGAGATATTTATTACGGTATAAATCAATTAAGTAAGGCAATTGAAGTCACAAAAGAAGCTGTACTGATTATTGATGAGATTGGAGAAGCACCAGGTGCGGATGACATTCGGGAGCAGCTGAATAATCTCCAAAAGCGTGCTGCCAAAAAATGGTGGCTATATTAATATTAATCTACCAACACACATAAGATTGTTATTATTAAAGAAAACTACCCATAACTCAAAACGCGATAATTATCTGGATCCAGTACACTCTTCTTTCGGCAGCCTGGCTCGCCTGGATCAAATTTATTTTTACCTTCATCGTGGGCCTTGCCCTAAGCTGGGGGCGGGCCAGTTGGTCCGAAAGAATCCAGCAGTGCGCCGGATCCTCTAGCTAAAGAGGAAAAATCAATCGTCCGAGATTTTAGTCCCGGACGATTGCGTTCATTCGGCGGTTCCATTTTAAAAAAAGAAAACATCATCGAGTGATGAAGTTTGTTATATCTCCGTGGACCCTACAGGCGTATCAACCGGTGGTACCGCTATCGGTACATCCGTCGGCGGTTCCATGGTTGGCTGTTCCGTTGGGGAAAGTTCCGGCGTGGCGGTGGGATTCGGCCCAGTTGTCGGCGCCTCGGGAAACTGTCCATTCGTCAATTTCGACACTCACCAGATCGTCCTCGCTCGCAACGGCATCGTAAAAGGTTATTACGTAAAATGGAAGGTTGAAAGAATTTGATCGACCCTATTTCCCCCGATTTGGATGATGGGATTGGCAAGTGGCGCGTCCGATACCTGGTTGTAATACGTTACCATTTTCTCGCCACAGGCGGCATCACACCCCCAGCCCCCGCCGGTTTCTATTCTACCGAGACCGTCCCAAATTGTATCCGCTTCCGATAGCGCAAAGGGAGAAATTGCCACTACAATGACCTTGTCGCCCGAGAGAAAGACGTCTTTGTAGCCATAATCATTTAGATCGACAATAAAGGAACCATAATCCAGGATTTTCAATCCGCAAATTTTCAAAGTTGGGCTGTAAACTTTTTCCACGTCAATAATCGAGTAGATCCCCGCGCCGAAAAGAATAAAGTTTTTCTTGACATCTTCTTTGAAGCTATCGGACACTTCACAGGTTTGTGCTTGGAGAAGGATACTAAATTGGTTTGCAAGCGTTTGAGGATCGAGCAAGCTTCCACATATGCTGGGACATCCGTCCGGGAAACTCGCCGGACTATATAGCGTTCTGAAATCGGAGATTGTCTCAACCGCAACCGGATGAGTTTTATCGGTGGTTAACTCCGGAGGATATCTATAGGTAAATCCTCCCGCCACGTTCTGAAAGGTCTTCCAACCAATTGTTGGATCTTGGGTCGCACTGGGCAAAGGGGAAGGACTTACCGTGGGGGTTGAGATCACCACCGCAACCGGGCGGGAAAATGGCCATAGAAATTGATATTTTGCGAGAGCAAAATATCCGCCGGTAAGCGCCAGAACGGCGACAAGCGAAATTACCAAACCCCAACGCGCATTTTGAGGGATAGCCGGCCGGCTGTGAGATTGCGGTTGTTGAGAAGTTTTCATAAAGGTAATAATACTCAAACTTTTCCAATTCGGCCACCATCGACAGCGAGCGGGCGGCCCACATCGAACTCATTAAACCCAAAGAACAGAATTCTGTATCCTATGCAAACTTGAGCTATCAACCGGTTGCCGTCGTGTCGACGGCTGTTGGCGGCTCTGTCGGTACATCCGTAGGCGGATTCACGGTCGGCTGCTCCGTCGGAGAGAGTTCCGGCGTGGCAGTGGGATTCGAGCCGGACACCGGCACCTCGGTGGTTTTAGCCGGTACGTATCTTTGCGTCCGCGTAGGAGTTGCAGTCTGGGTTGCGGACGGCAGCGTGGTGGGCGTGATCCACGCCGCATCCATTCCGCCGAGACCGACCCACAGGTCGTACCGAGCTTGCTCGAGGGGACCCATCCCGCTGGTGCTGGCCCAGGTAGATTGACCCTCGCTCAATTGCAGAACGTCGCGAACGTTCGCCACCAGGCACTCTCCTTCCAGACAATCCGCATCCAGCCGGGATTGCGCCGGATCGAAGGCTGCGCCCAGGATGAAACCCCACACCTGTGCCCGGAGATTTCCCGGCGCCGCGATCGTACTGGAATACCCGGCCGGCGGAGAATACACGACGAGCAGCCTGCCTTGTTCCAGGGTGAGGATGTTGTTCCGTTCCTCGGTCCGCGGGTCGGCGATCTGCGTCAGGGTAACTTTGGAGAACCGGTCCAGATAGATCCTGGACGAATCCGGCAGGATGAATTGGATGCTTCCCTCCAAAGTTTGCAGCGTGCCACCGGCATGGATCGGGAGGGATGAGTTGGATTGCAGTTTTGCCGGCAGTTGGCCGGATTCCATATACAGAACATCCCCGCCGGATTCCACGATCCGGATTGATCCCACAGGCAAAGCGATGGTTGGGGTTGTGATGTGCGAAAGGAAATTCGGAAGAAGAACCGCGCCCGCAAAAATCAAGACGGTAAGGACCGTCAGAATTAACACCAGGCGAAGAAGACTCTTCCCCAGGACACCGGCGCCTCCGGTTTTTTCAAGAACGACCACCGATGCATTGTCATTGGCGTTGCGCCCCATGGCCTTGCTCACCAGGGTGCGCGCCGCCTGAAGCGGGGGATTGCGCGTAAGAATTTCCGGGAATTCCGCGGCTTCGACGAAGTGACCCCGCCCGTCCGGCCGTTCCTTGATCAACCCATCGCTGCACAGCACCACGTGATCCCCGGACTTGAGGGGCGTTCCCTGCCGGGAGCGTGCGGCGGCCTCGTCCTCCCGCGCGTTCCAGTACAGGCCGAGGTCGACGGTAACTTCCGGCTCGGATCCGATCGAACGGACGAGCAAACCGGCGTGCGGGTTGCGCACCGCTTCCTGCGGGCGCAGCTTGCCAAGGCGGATCATCTCCTCCCCCCAATTGTGATCCGAGGTGAGCTGGATCACTTTCCCATCGCGCACCAGGTACGCGCGGCTGTCTCCCACCGAAGCGATATACAGGCGGTCCCGGCAGACGATGGCCGCCGTTGCGGTGGAACCCATGTCGCGCTTGTGTTCTTCCTGTTGTCCTTCCTCGAAGACGGCTTGGTTGGCCTGCTGGAGGGCTGCTTCCAGGATCTGGGGAAAATCGCCGCCGGTGGACCCGCGGACGAAATCGACGATGGTTTCCACTGTGAGGTTCGCCGCGCGCTCGCCCGAGGATTCTCCGCCGATCCCGTCGGCCACGATGGCCAGGGTGACCGCCTGGCCGCCGGCGGTGGTCATCGTTTCGGCGAAGTAGGCGTCTTCCAGCAGACGCCGTTTGGGTGAGGCGCCGATGTTTTGATCCATGCCGATGCGGATCGATCCGGCGCGCGGGGCGTTTCCGGGCCGAGGTCCGGTTGGAGTGGAAACGGATTGGGTCGAGGTTAAATCTTCCATACGTGAACCTATGAATAATTCAATTATGCGAATCGATCATCATGCTGATCGCCGAACGGGAAAACGGGATCCGATGCAGCGAGTGCCGTAAAGGTATTCGCGAGATTCTTTCGCCGGTGTAGCGAATGGGCTAACGCAAAATGTCATTCCGAGCTCGAGCGTAGCGAGGGCGAGGAATCGGTGACGAATGGATAAAATGAGTCCGACTCCATGAAATGCGTCACCGATTCCTCCTCGCCCCTTCGGGGCTCGTCGGAATGACATCAAGTAGGTGCCGGTCTTCTCCATCATAATCTCCGCCATCTATCGGATCCGGTCTATTCCCGGCTGACCCGGTTGGTGGATTCGACGTCCATCGTTCCGCTTCCGCGCCCGCCTTCGCCCTGGGACTTGAATTGCAGCCGGACCCCGCCCTTTTCCGTGTTGGCCAGTTGAATCTCATCCCCCTCTTTCAGCGGATAGCGGTCCATCGGAACCATCCGTAGTCCGTTGAGATAGGTGCCATTTGCGCTTTGGTCGTTGCGGACGAAGAAACTTCCGCCCTCTTCCAGGATGGTGCAATGCAAGCGGCTGATCGGACTATCGGACTGGTTGGCTTGGAAAATCAGATCGGCGTTTTTCTTGGATCGCCCGATGGAGGTCGTGCCGAACAAATCAAAGGAGGTCCGGCCGGTGCCGGTGTTTCCGTCCAGATCCACCAGGACCGCTTTCACCGAACCGGGGCGGTTTTTAAAACGCAGTGTCTCCCCCACTTCCTGGAAAAAGTCGGTGGCGGCGCCGGCTACTTCCCCGGCCGTCCCGGCCACCTGCCTGCGGAAAACCACCACCAGAACCACGGCGGCGAGGGCGATAAGAATCGACAGATACGGCAGCAGGTTGGAAGCCGAGAGATTGCACAGCGGGGAAGAACTCCCGGGTTTGCATAACGAAAAGGCGCCGCCGGAGGTAATGCGCACAACGATCTGATCGCTCAGACCGGTCAACCCCAATTCGTCCTCGATTTGAATCTGCAGGGTGACGGGGCCGGAGGAATTTTCCTTGGAGGGATTCCATACGAAGGTTAATTGATCCTTCGGGCCGTCCAGGGTCGCTTCGGGATTTCCGTTGACGAGCAACGCGGCTTGTTTGATGGTGCGCGGATGACCGTCTGGCCAGGATACCGTTCCGGTCACCACGATTCCCGAAACCGGGGTGGCTTTGGGATTCTCGGTCGGCTTGTATTTCTCCGGACTCACCGATTGATCGTTGCCCGGAGATAGGATGACAGCTACGGGAGGCTTGACATCGATCGTATATTGCGCCATCGCCGGTTTTTCGCCCTGGCCGTAGGCGAGCGCGAGGGAGACCACCCGGGTTCCGCTTTCGGCGTTGGGAGACCGGTAGGTGAGAATGAACTGGTTGCGGATTCCCATTAGGCGCGATTTCAACCCCGAAGGGCTGGAAGGCCCTTCCGGGCCGGGGTAGAAGAACTGTCCTCCGGTTTGATCCGCGAGGCTTTGCAGGGTCTCCTGCTGGCCCAGGGAAGATCGGACGAGCACGGTATGCACCGCGACACCCATGGCTTTGGCTTTATCGGCGATGGTTTTCAAGGGATATTTTTGATCAACGAACATCGATCCGGAAAAAACAATAATGGCCTGGCCCCGTCCGATCCCGGAGGAATTTTCCTTGGCGAACCAATCCAGCATGGAATTCACCCCGCCGAGAAGATAGGCGTACTGATAGGTGATCTGCGGATTGTACTGTCCGAGGATCGTCGGAATTTGAGTCGCCTGGGTGTCCGGGGTTACCAGCGTGGTGGGGCCGTGCGGTTCCTGGGCGACGACGTAGAAGACGTCCTTCCCGGTCAGGAGCAGCGGATCCTGGGTGAGTTCCTGGATGGCGTCTTTCATTTCCTGCAGGCGCGTCGCGCCGCTGGCTCCGCCGCTATACAGCCCCATCCCGGCATCCATGAGGAATCCGATTTCGGCGCCGAGTTCCTTTTGCTCCACGGTGAACGCCACCGAGCGGCTGTTTTCCGATAGGGTGAGATTCTGATTGGAGGGGGTTGCCGCCGTGGCTCCGTTCGGATCCAGCATCAGAACCTGCACGCGGATTTCGGGGAAGGCGCTGGTATCCAGTTTGACGATTTGTACCGTGGTGGCCGTCCCCTGCGATCGGACCTTTTCCGTAGGGAGCGCGAGTCCTACCGCGCTGAGAAGGAAAAAGATTGGGAGAACACGGAGAACGGACCGGCGGAAAAAGGGCATAGCTCCTCCAATGCGCCGCGCCAAGAGTGCGCGGGATTGCAGCCCGGGATAAAACCCATCGGTTTACTTTCAAGAACGAAGGAATGATTATCGCGGGGAAAGAATAATTTTCCAGCGAGATTGATTGCCGGAAAAGCGATCGGCGATGCCATGGGATCCCATCGCGGCCGCGGATCCAGATAGAAACGATGTTTTTGCGATGTGTTCCAGCCGTTCATCGTGCCCCCTCTTAGACCAATCGAAACGCAGTACCCGCCCGTGCGGAAAAAAATAACGCAGCCTTAGCGGCTTCGCGAACCGTCCAGTAGTCCAGATGCAATGGATGAAACCGCCGGTTTAGGGATAAGGAAGAAATGGGAAGGCGAAGCACTCCTTGCGCCTCCAAACGGAATTATTGGTTGAGAGGAAAAACCTTGAAGGGATTATACCCCGGGTTTCTTTCCCCCATGGATATTCCGATTATAAATCCGGCCGATCGGAATCACAATTCATCTGTGGCATACGCACGGGATGGTTCATTGGCCGCAGACGGCCAACGCACCTTGCAACTGTTCGATATGCAGAAGATCGTGGCGCGCGGAAAATTGCGCCTGCTCGGCCAGCGTCGTCGGTCCGAAGAGCGCGTGCCGTCCCGGGCGTTGCCAATCCGCCGGGGAAAGACCGCGCAATCGGGCGATCGTCTCCTTTCGCGCGCGGGTGAACTCCTGCAGCGCCTCCGGACCGTTTTGCGACCGGTAGTTCCGCTCTTCAGCCCACTGATCGGATTCCACCGCGGGCAGATATGGATTGTCTTCCGCGACCATTTTTTTCAACCGCGGTTGGGTGATCTCCCGCTCCACGTCCCGCAGATGGCAGGCGATCTCGACCGGTCCCCATCCTTCTTCCGCCGGACAGCGAGGCCATGTGGTCTGGCTGAAAAAATACAGGAGGGCGCCCAGGTGCCCGGAGAGCAGGGCGGGCAGCGCGCACGGGGAAGTCTCAGAGGGGAGAAAAATTCCCGGATCACCGTTTTCCACAAAGAGGCTTGCGGCAAGCTGCGGCATCGATCCTTCACCGGGCGCCGTCTCCGAAGCCGCTTCATTTGCGACGCGGACTCGATACGATGCCAGCCCCAGCGCCCGCGCCGGGGCGATATCTTCCGAGGGATCGTTTCCGACAAACACCGCCTCGGCCGGCTGGGCGACGATCCTTCCGAGAACTTCGGCCACATATTCCGGGCGCGGCTTGGCAAAATGCATGGTCTCGTAAGACGTCACCAGATCGAACGGCGTACCGGCTGGATCGATCCCGGCCCACTCCAGGCGCCGGTCCATCGCCGCCATCGGGAAGAGCGGATTGGTGGCCACCACCACCTTCCAGCGGCGGGCGAAGGCGCATTCCACCGCGCGCGGCGCCGTTTCCACCGGACGGGTCGGGCCCTTCAGCAGCGGGTACCCTTCCCGGTAGAACCGGTCGAACTCGGGTCCAAGACTCGCCCGATCCAATCTGACCATCGGAAAAAATACCGCATCGAACGCCTGCTGCAGCGTGATTTCCGGATCGTCGTTGCGAAGCATCGCTTGTGTCCCGGCCATCAATGCATCCGTCAGGTGCGACGGATCGAGACGGGGCGCCATGAATTCGCCCAGGGATTGCAGATAGGCGGGGAGAAAACGATGGATATCGTTTTCCAGCAGCGTACCGTCCAGATCGAAAAGGATGGCGGAGATCATGGTCGTGAGTGTTGGAAAGAGAGCCTATGCTTTGAAGTCAGAGATTCCTCGCCCATCGCCTTCGGCTCCGGGCTCGGAATGACATATGAAAGGAATGATCCCTCCACAGTATGTCATTCCGAGGAGCCCTGAATGGGCGACGAGGAATCGGTGACGCATTTCATGAAGTCGGACTTTTCTATTCCATTCGTTACCGATTCCTCCCCCTCGCTGCGATCGGTGTTGGAATGACAGGCTACAGAAAGACCATCCCTTTCGGGTGTCATTCCGAGGAGCCCTGAAAGGGCGACGAGGAATCGGTGGCGCATTTCATGAAGTCGGACTTCTCTATTCCATTCGTTGCCGATTCCTCCCCCTCGCTGCGCTCGGGCTCGGAATGACATACTGCGTTAGCCTATCCGCTACAACGGCGGAAGAATCTCCTGCAAACCCCGGTGGCATTCGCTGCAACCGATGTGGGGATCGGAGACGACCCGGTCCATCTGCCGGCAATAGGCCGTCACTTTTACGCGGCGTCCCAAGCCGAATAATCCCGATACCGCTTCGCCGCGCAGAGTCATATTCGGGCAGGCGTTATCCGCAAGGACCCCGGGAACCGGACAGTCTTTGCACAGCGGCGGCGTCCATCCGCCGTGTGGTCCCAGCAAGCGGCATTCCATCACGGATCGTCCGCGATAAAAATCCTGGTAATAATAGGAACATTCTTTTCCGTAGGGTGTGCGCATGATTTAGGCGCGGGTGAGGTAGTCTCCGGTGCGCGTGTCCACCCGGATCGTATCGCCGATGGAAACGAAAAGCGGGACCATCACCTTCAGGCCGGTTTCGGTCGTGACGTTCTTGGTCGCGCCGGTGGCGGTATCGCCCTTGACGCCCATTTCCGCCTCGACCACTTTGAGGTCCACCGACGCGGGCAGTTCCAGGTCGATGGGTTCCGAGTCGTGGAAAGTGAGTTTCACCTCGAGCCCTTCTTTAAGAAAGGGGGCGTTCTCTCCGATGATAGCCGCCGCGATGGCCGGCTGATCGTAGCTCTCCGTGTCCATGAAGTGAAACAGATTGCCGTCGGAATAAAGATACTGGGCTTGATGATGGTCCAGACGGATATCCTGCACCCGGTCGCCGGATTGGAAGGTTTTTTCCACGATGTTGCCGGTGCGCAGGTCGCGGATCCGCGTCCGGATGGTGGCGTTGCCGCGGCCGGGTTTGTTATGCGAATATTCGAGGACCTTGTAGAGCCGCTTGTCGAGCTCGAAGGTCACTCCCTTGCGGAGGTCGTTTACATCAATCATGGATTACTGCCTTTTCTAGAATGAGATCGGGCCGGATTATACCGGAGAGCGGCGCGCGGGGAAAGATGGCATGGTTTAAGGCGGAAGGTCGCGTGCACCAGGCGGGCTGACCTAACACCTTCCATTTAAGGAAGGGGAGGGAAGGAAGCGACAGATTTACAAGGAAAGATTTCTTTTTGGGGAGAGGTTGGGTTAGTTTTCGTTCGCGATTATTTTTTACAAACGATACCGATTGCGTTCTTTATCCTGCCGCCTCCAGTTCGACCGTCACCGTCGTTCCACGCCCCGCATCGCTCGCGATCTGGATTTTCCCGCGCATCGCCTCCACCAATTCCTTAGCAATCGCGAGGCCCAACCCGCTGCCGCCTTCGGCGCCCTCGCCGCGTCCGCGGTAAAACCGTTCGAACACGTGCGGCAAATCCTCGGGAGAGATGCCCTCGCCGTGATCATGGACCGTCAGCAATATTTTCTTCCCCGCGGCGGAGCTTCCGATTTCGATTGTGCTTCCTTCGGGAGCATGGCGGAGCGCGTTATCGAGCACGATCAGGAGCACCTGCCTCAGGCGGTTCTCCGATCCGATTGCTCGGCCCGGCAGAGGACCCGCCCGTACCGTCACCTTACGATCCGCGGCAACGCGGCCGAAGGAGCGGGCGACCTCCTCCACCATCGGTGCCAGGTCGATCGGTTCCCGTTCCATAGGTAGCGCTCCGGCATCGAGCCGGGAAAGCAGCAGGAGATCCCCGACCAGCTGGTTCATGCGATCTGTTTCCGAGATGATCTCCGCCACCGGTTCCCGCCTTCCGTCGCCCGCGGGCAGCTTGCGCTGGGTCACCTCCGCAGCGGCGCGGATCATCGTCAGCGGCGTCCGCAGTTCGTGGCCGGCATGGGCGATGAAAGCCTGCTGTTTATCCCACGCCTCCTGCGCCGAACGCAGCGCGCGACCCGAAAGCCACCAGGAAACGGCGCCCAACACGGCCGCGAAGGCGACGCCCGCCTCCAGCAGGACCATCGCCAGATTGGCCATGGTGCGGTCCTGATCCGTCAGCGACCGGCCGACTTGCAGCGCCGAATAGCCCGGCACCCCGATTAGGCGCAGGGTGAGCAGGCGGATCCGACTCCCGGAGGAACCGTCGATGGTCCGAAAATCCAAACCGTTTTGAAGCGCCGCCGAAACGGATTCCGTTTGGACGGATAAATTCTTTGCCCCGGTGAGGATATCCACGCCGCCGTCCGTGCGAATCGCCGCCAGGGTGATGGGCGAAAGTTCCGCGTCGAATTCCGGTTCGCCGGTTTGCCATACGGCGGCAGAGCCAACGGCGGGTGCCGGGGTGGTTTCCCCATTCCCCTCTCTTTCGGTCTCGCTGTTTTCCCCGGCGGTTGGAACGGCCGCGATCGTCGGCACGCCGCCGCGCCCGGCATACCATTCCAGCTCGCCCCGCGCGAGCGCGGGCGGAAGCGGCTCGCCCACCTCGTGCAGCGCCAGCGCGGCGCGATGTTCCAATGCGACGTCGATCGAAGTTTGATTTTCTTTTTGCAGAAGGAGATATACCGCCGCGTCCACGCCGGCCACCAGGAGCAACGCTCCGAGGAGGTACAGCAGCGTTAGGCGGAGGCGGAGAAAACGGAACATCACGCCCTCAGCCGGTAGCCGATCCCGCGCACCGTTTCCACCACGTCCGGAAGGCCCGGGCGGCGGAGTTTGGCGCGCAGATAGGAAATGTACACATCCACCAGCGTCGGCTGTACATCGCACTCGAAGGACCAGACGTAATCGAGGATCTGCCCGCGGGTGAGCGATTGCCTCGGATGGCGCATCATATACTCTAGCAATTTCCACTCGGTGGCGGAAAGATCCAGCGGCGAGTCGCCCCGGCGCGCGGTGTGGGCGCGCAGGTCCATCACCAGATCGCCCGCGCGCAGCTCGAACGAATCGCCGGCCGGGTCGAGGAACCGGCGCGAGAGCGCGCGGATGCGCGCGAGCAATTCATCGAACGCAAAAGGTTTGGAAAGATAATCATCGGCGCCGCTGTCGAGCCCGGCCACCCGGTCCTCCAACTGCGTGCGCGCGGTGAGCAGGAGCAATGCGGTGGGCAGATGCGCCCCGCGCACCGCGCGGCAGATGGCCGGGCCGTCCCGGCCGGGAAGCATCCAGTCGATCACGGCCACGTCGTATGTTCCCCGCAGCGCCAGCTCCAAGCCGGTGTCGCCGTCGGGAGCGGTGTCGACGGTGTGCCCTTCCTCTTCCAGTACCTGTTTTTCCAGCCGCAGAAGGCGGGAATCATCTTCGATGAGTAGAATGCGCATGGCAGGATTAATAATACCCGATCCTTCTTTCGGCGAGCCCGGGGATGGATTGGCCGACTTCTTACTCAAAACGGACACCGGTTCAACCGATTGGTTCTTCATCATTTTTACTGATAACTCCATCATATTCCGCAAGATTGGAATTGGATTGGAAAAGACTTTCCTCCCGTCAATCAAACTCCAATGCATTTTTGGCAAAGTGATAACAGTCCATGAGCACAATCCCTTTCGGATGTCATTCCGAGGAACCCCATAGGGGTGACGCCTGTCCCGAGTTTCACGAGGGAAGGAATCGGTAACGAGCTGCCAAAAGTCAGGCTCTCCCAATCCACTCGTTACCGATTCCTCGCTCCGTAAAGGCATCGGAGCTCGGAATGACACATGAAAGGAAAAATGCACGGTATTTCTTCGGGAGGTCTTATGTCGCAACGAATTGCAATATTTTTATCCGTCGCGCTTACCGCGTTCGTGTTGGTATTCATCGGCGCGGCAATAAGCATCAGCCAGTGGGGGCAGGCCTCGGCCGCAAGCCCGACCCTCGATCCGCAGCTACTGGCCCAACTGCAAGCGCGTGAAGCAACTTACCAGGCGATGATCGATCAGGCCAACGCTCAGCTGCAGGCGACCGATCCAGCGGCAAGCACGACTTCCACGCTCGCGCCGGAACCGACCGCGACACAGTATCCGGTCTCGCCGGATCTGGCGATCTACCTCGCGCAGTCGGCTGCGCCGAATTCCTATCTGATCCGGCTCCCCGAAATTGTGAGTTTCCAGGGAACGGCCGCCTATGAAGTAACGCTCAATACCGGAAAGATCTACATCGATGCCAACAGCGGCCAGATTCTCTACAACGGGGCGGCGGGTCTTTCGAATGCGGCCGGTTCGAACTCCAGCAGGGGAGGCGAACAGGATGGCGGCGACGATTAGCGGGAGGAAATCATGGCACCCAAAACGAACCTAAGCGGCACCAAATTTCTGATCACAGCGGCGGCGGTCTCCGGCACACTCGGGGGATGGATACTGCTCTCCCTGATCGGATCTGGGAGCAATGCCGGAAACGGATCCAGCCAAGATTCGGCGATTCTGGATTTGCTCAACCAGCCGCTGCCGACCTTGGCGCAACCGAACGGATCTTTCTTCGGACCGGTTGTGAACCCGAATACTCCACCAGCCAACCCGCTAACTTCGCAACAGGCGCTTCGAAGAGTCGTCGCTCCGGCCCAAGCGCCGGGTGCGGTCGCGGTTACGCGATCTTCCCGGAAGTGATAAATCCATGACAATAAAAGTTTTTGAAGCGATGGGAAGCAGGATAACGGCTGTTCTGGACGGTGACGAAATGGTCAACGCCGCCGAGTTGGATAAACTCCCGCAGCTGTTTGAGGATTGGGAGTCCGCGCTCAGCCGGTTCCGCTCGGATAGCGAAATCAACTGCCTGCCGTCTTCTTTAGGGGATAATCTCCGGGCCAGTCCGACGCTTTGCGCCGTACTGGCGGAATCAATTCGCGCGGCGGAGTACACCGACGGGTTGGTCATCCCGCTCGTGCGGGAGGCGCTGCAAGCCGCCGGATACGAAGGGTCGTTCGAGGACGGGATTTTTCCCCCCGCAACCGGACCCCGCATAAGGATCCGGATCCCGGATTGGCGGAAACTCCGCAGCGATCCTTCGCTGGGAAGGATCGGAGTGCCGGAGGAGGCACGGCTGGACCTGGGCGGGATCGCCAAAGGCTGGGCGGCCGACCGGACGGCGACGCGGCTGGGACGGCACGGACCCGCGCTGATCGACGCCGGCGGCGACATTTCCGTCAGCGGTCCGCGCGCCGACGGCTCGCCCTGGCCGATCGGGGTGGGCAATCCATTCGCGGAAAATAATCTGCTCCTGACGCTTGCGCTCTCTGCTGGCGGCGTGGCCACCTCCGGAAGGGATTACCGCAAGTGGATTCAATCCGGACGAATGCGCCATCACATCATCGATCCGCGCACGGGGGAGAGCGCGGAGACCGACGTGCTCGCCGCCACGGTGATCGCACCCAGCGCGAGCCTTGCGGAGGCCGGCGCCAAGGCAGCACTTATTCTGGGCTCCCGGGACGGAACCGCCTGGATCGAAGAGCACCCCGAGCTTGCGGGAATGCTGGTGCTGGACGACCGGCGGATCGTCTACAGCCGGCGGTTTTCGGACTACATTTGGAATTAAACTTTTCCTTCCCGGCTCTGCGTAATTGAGAGACGGGCGCGGATAACGGAGAGGGCGTAGAAGAGAGACCTATCATGAAAAATCAATCCAACGATCCAAACCTCGACACAATTCCGGCCATGGGATTCTTTACCCTGATGGCGCTGCTATTCGCCTCGGTCGCGGGCGCTTTTTCGGCGGTGTTGCTCCTCCCAGCTGCCATTCCCGGTCTGACCGGATCCCTGCTCGGTCCGGAGCCGAAAGTGTACTGGTACCTGGCGCGCTCGAGCGCCTGGGTGGCGTATCTGCTCTTGTGGCTCTCGATGATTTTCGGACTCCTCATCACCGGAAAAATTTCGCGCGTTTGGCCCGGCGGACCGGCGGCCGTGGACGTTCACCAGTTCGTCAGCCTGCTGGGCATCGCCTTCGCGCTATTTCATGGTCTCATCCTCACCGGCGACCGGTATATTGGTTTCTCGGTGGTCCAAGTGCTGGTCCCGTTTTCCAACCCCCTCTATCGTCCCTTTTGGGTGGGCATCGGCCAGATCGGTTTCTACACGCTCGTTCTCGTTGGATTATCCTATTACGTCCGTCGTTCGCTCACCCCGCGCGTCTGGCGGCTGATTCACTATCTGAGTTTCCTCACCTTCCTGCTTGTGCTGATCCACGGGATCACCAGCGGCAGCGACAGCGCGCAACCCTGGGCGATGCTGGCCTATTTGATGACCGGCGGAAGCGTATGGTTCCTGACGGTATACCGGGTCGTCTCCACGTTGTTCGACCGCATGTTGCGAGCTTCACGACAAACGGCGCAAATTTAAATCCCACGGTCGCCGCGCCGGGGATTAACACCGCGCGGAAGCGACGTTTGCCTCTGACGATGCGCCAAAGCGGGGTTGAATTGGTCATAGTGTATGATTATCCATATCCGTTTCCGTGTCTTCCGTTTCACTCGGTGGATTCCGTGTACTTTTTCCATTGCATGACCAAACGGAAACTTTTTGGGTAGACAGTCCATGACCAAAGAAAAATTCTATGTTGTCTGGAAAGGCCGCAAGCGGGGAATATTCACCTCGTGGAAGGAATGCTCGGCGCAGGTGAACAGATACATAGACGCCCGCTACAAGGCGTTTGAATCCCGCGAGCTGGCCGAGCAGGCGTTCCGCGGTCGCTACGAAGATTATCGCGCTGGGAATACCCGCGCGGCCAAGCTCAGCCGGGCGGGCGGCGACGTCCCGCCGCCGGATTCCATCGCGGTGGACGCCTCCTGTCCGGGAAATCCCGGGCCGGTGGAATACCGTGGGATGCTAGTTGGAAAAGGGCGCGAGGTTTTTCGGCAGGCGCCGGTTAAGAACGGTACGAACAACATCGGCGAATTCCTGGCGATCGTCCACGCGCTGATATATTTAAAGGAACGCGGTCTCGCCTGGCCGGTATACAGCGATTCGATCCAGGCGATTCGCTGGGTGAAGGAAAAACACTGCAATACGAAAATTCCGCGGACGGAGGATACCCGGGCGATTTATGCGCTCATCACCCGCGCCCAAGCCTGGCTGCGGGAGAATGCCTACGCGAGCGAAGTACGAAAGTGGAAGACCGACAAGTGGGGGGAAAGCCCGGCGGATTTTAATAGAAAATAGTGAGACTACTCCGCCTGAGATATCTCAGGAATTTTTTATATTTCTTCAAACATATAATCAATACGCCAGGCCCGCATATGGGAGTCGCAACCGAATAGAAGCTAATCGTCATCCCTGCGGAAGGTTGCCCCCGGCCGGCATGCCGGGGGTGGGCGATGACATTTTAATCTTCAAGTGCCGTTCGAGAATATTTACCGTCCGTTGAGTTTGGGTTTTTCGGAAGAGATCTCATCTGCCGGAAAGCAAATCCTCCAGCGGGCGGTCATTGATGAAGATTAAGACGGAATGCACGGTGGAAAATTGGAGCGCCGTCTGTTTCAATTGCGCTTCCACACGCGGTGAATCGCATTCGCCACCCAGCGTGAGCGTGCCGCCAAGGTGGATCGTGGCCGTCCCGGAATTGATGGTGATATCTCCCACGGTGAGATGGGATTGATAGAGCGCGTTATAGAGCCCGGATTCTCCGTAAAATTGATCGTGGATGGCCAGCAGCGATGTGAGGGCCGCACGCAGCATGCCGGTGGTGTAAGGGACGTGCAGGGTTACGGCGACGGCGCTATCCCCACAACCCACGAATAAGCCGGATCGCCCTTGATCTTCCACCGCGATGAGAAACACTTGGACGGTCATGTCGGTCGGTGTGTGGGAGGGAAGAGTAGGGATGGAAGTTGCGGTGATGGTAGGGGGCGGGAGGGTAGCCGTGGATGGGATACCGGTGTTTGTAAGCGTGATCACTGGTTGGATGGTGGGTGAAGAAGTCATCAGCAGAGTGGTTGGGGCAACCGCATTGGTTTGGGTGGGAGAAGACAGGTTGGCTACCGGTGATGGATTGGAAAGATTGCAGGCGGAAAAGAAAGATCCGGCTGCAAGAAGATAAATCCAACGTACAGGAAGCCATCTTGATGGCTTCATTTCAATTCCATCCTTTACTTTCTGAGACCCGGTGTCTTGCCTGGGGATGCATTCAAGTGGACTTTTGTTTCGGCGAGCTTACAGAATCGCTGCCAATCGGAATCGCTGTGAAAAAAATCCCGCGGAAGCGATAAAAACCCGGCTGCCCCGGTTTTTAATATTATACCATCCGGTTCGAGGATCATTTCGCGGAATGAATCCCAAAGGATATTTCGGCTTGAAGCGGAAAAGGTGATTCCCCGGGTGTTCACCCGTCCCTGCCATTCGACATGAACCGACGGATCTCGCCAGAGTCGTATCGCGACGTATACCGGAGCGAGGAATGGTTCCGCCAATAGAAGGAAAAAAATCAAAAGTGCCACGATATGCCACATGAGGCGACCGGCAGCCAGCAACGGAAGAGTCCGGTCCGGAGCCAGGTTCATTTGATAGGCGAGATAAAGCGATGCGAGAGCGACCGCCAAGAAGGCACGACTGGCGAACATCCGGAGCGTCGGACGATACGCAATATAAACTACATGGAAGTAAGCGGCGCGATGGTGATGGCCGGAGAATTCGATATCCATTTTATCCTTGCCAAGGTTCTGACTATGGATATTGTACCGCGAGAAAACAACCCCGATGGAGGAAACCCCGGCGGATTTCAATAGAAAGTGACCAAGAATATTCAAGGGTCGTATATCGACAGATTGCTCCCTTCTCTCTGGGTCAACAGGGAGAAGGGATGGGGATGAGGGGAAATCGAAATTATTCCAACTCTTTATCTACTATTTCAAAAAACTTCTTCCGCGCTTCCCGCTCCCTCCACGGTGCATGCCCGCAGTTAGGAAGCAGGATGAACCTGAAATCCTTCAAGACGGATTCCAGCGGTTGTTGAACACCCTCCGCCGGATGCGGATCGTAATCGCCGTGGATCGCGACGACCGGGCAGCGGATCTGCTTTCCGAGCTCGAGCAGCTCGCCGCTGGCGCGCATCGCCGCGGCAGCGGACCATACCCGTTGATTGATATCAAATTGAACCGGGATTTCCTCTTTCTCGTCGGGCAGCGGGCTGAAGGAATCCGCCGCAGTCATGATTGCTCCGAAGCGGTCCAGCAGGTCATTGAGATCTTCCGTCGCGGAATCTTCCAAGGCAACGGTGATATCCTCCAACTCGCGCCTTTGATCCTTTGTGAGCCGGCTCATGCGCGTTGATTGGATCCTGGCGACGTATCGGTCTTCGAACGGCGGGCAGCCGACCAGGATGAGCTTGCGCACGATATCCGGATACCGGGCGGTGAGGATGTATCCTAGCCAGGCGCCCCACGACCAGCCGATCAGTGTAACGGGAAGAACGGCGTGCGTTTCCAAAACCTCGCGCAATTCCTGCACTTCGCCTTTAAGCGTGTCCGCCGTCTGCAGCGGTTCCAGCACGCCGTGCTCGCGCGCAAGTTCCTGTGCCATGGGAGCCATTTCGCCCGGCGCACCGGGCCCGCCGTGCAGCACGGCGATGCGGAAAGGTGCTTTTCCGTACAGCCTTAGGTTTTCCATCAACCTCTCCGCTGTGTGAATTTAACTCTCGACATGCTATTACCACAGATTACACCGATATCCATACGGATTTCACGGATTATTTTTAATTTTCTCCTCTGTGAAATCGGTGATTATTTCCGTGTAATCCGTGATTCCAATTCACCCACTATCTCGCCCCATTCGACGGCTGTCAGCTTCACGCGCGAGAAGGTGTTGGGCGCGATCGTTTCCGATTGAACGCGGACGCGGAGGAAGTTACCGGTTAGCCCATGGCGCAGGCCACAGCGCGTATCCGCCTCCCACAGCACGTCCATCTCGCGGCCGAGGAAACCGCGCGCGAATGCATCCGCAGCACAATCGGCCGATTGACGTGCAAGTGCCGCACGCCGGCGGATCTCATCGGGCGGGACGGCGTCTTTCATTGCGGTGGCCGCAGTACCCAGCCGTGGTGAGAATCGAAAGATGTGCAGCCGCGCGAAGTGCATGCGCTCCACGAATTCAAGGCTATCGCGGAACTCCGATTCACTCTCGCCGGGGAAGCCGACCATTAGGTCACTGGTCACCGCCAGATCGGGAATCGCCGCGCGGGCGGCATCGACGATGTGTGCGAAATCCTCCGGCGAGCTGCGCCGCGCCATCCGGCGCAGTGTTGCCGCGCAGCCGGATTGCAGCGGCAAGTGCAGATGCGGGCACACACGTGCGTCCCGCCACAGGCGGAAAAATTCCGAACGCAGGTCCCAAGGTTCGACCGAAGAGAGACGGACGCGCGGAATTGCGGTTTTCATCAGGACTATTTCAAGCAACCGCTCCAGCCCGAATTCCAATCCCAGGTCTTTCCCCCATGCGCCGAGGTGCACGCCCGCCAGCACAGCCTCCTTGGCCCCGGCGCTTTCCGCTGCGAGAATATCCTCCACGACGTCATCCGCATTCCGGCTGCGGATCGGCCCGCGGGCCAACCGCGTGACGCAATACGTGCAGGCGTTGTCGCAGCCGTCCTGTACTTTAATGTAGGCACGGGTCCGGCGTCGGTGTCCATCGGGCGGACGATCCTGCCGGATCGCACTGGATTTTTCTTCCCCGTCAAGGAGTATGGATATGGTGCGGTCTTTTTCTGTATTGGGGATCACCCGAACCACGCCGGGCAGCGCGGCGGCGCGCTCCGGCTCCATCGTCGCCCAGCAGCCGGTAAGCGCGAGGCGCGCGGCGGGGTTGCGCGCGTGCGCGGAACGGGCTTTCTGCCGGCTGTCGCGTTCCGCTTCGCGCGTCACCGTGCAGGTGTTGATTAGGATGAGATCGGCTTCTTCCATCTGACCGGTCACTTCATAGTGGAGCGCGCGCGCTTCCGCCGCCATCGCGTCAATCTCCGCCTGGTTCACCCGGCAACCGACCATGTCGAAAAAGATTTTCACGGTTACTTGTCCGTCATGAGAGGACCATCCAATCCACTCTCTCCTGGCCTCTCCCTCCTTCCCGTAAAAAGGGAAGGAGGGAGAGGGAGGGGAGAGGAAGGAAAGGATGGAGTTTACGGTTTCCGCACGATGAAATTATCGAAGTAGAGATCCGTACCGGGTTGATCGTAGGTTCCCAGCCAGAGGCCGGCGTCGCCGCCGGGAAAATCCGAGTCTGTCGCGGAGGCGACCAACGTATCGTTAACGTACAGAGAAAGCTTATCGCCGACGCAGTCCGCGCGGAGATGGTTGGCAGCCGGCCCCGGGTGGATGTTTGGATCGGTTTTCATCGACGTTCCCGAAAGCATCGCCAGATCGCTGCCGGAAGTCCGCTTGGCGATTCCGGCCTGGCCGTCGCCGGAGATCATCAGGATGTAAAAGTTCTTCTCGTCCCGGTAACGGCATAGCACGCCGAACACGTCCTGATCGGCGCCCGCTTTCTTGGTCACGTCCACCTCGATCCGCACGTCGTTGGGAAAATCCCGGTGGGCGGTCGCCCACATGTAGTAATCGGGGGTGGCGGAGAAGATCCGGTACATTCCGCCGGCGTAATCCGTCACACCGTCGGCTCCGGT
>Ga0187886_1001181_pt1 | contig 25219 bp, 12 predicted proteins | sample June2016WEW_20_1_FD_133001 | JGI IMG/M metagenome (GOLD analysis project Ga0187886, IMG submission 133001) | Peatland microbial communities from SPRUCE experiment site at the Marcell Experimental Forest, Minnesota, USA - June2016WEW_20_150 | ecosystem: Environmental > Terrestrial > Soil >... | reverse complement strand
TTGTTCCTAAATTCGTTTGCGACATATCTCGTACTTCTCTCTTCATAGTACGTTCCATTAGAGAGGCACACAACTCAACCCTGCCACACATTAAGAAAGGAATTTAGGAACACGCTAGCGCGCCAAGATTGCCGTGCGCTCTAAAGAGTGCAAAGCCTTATACTCATGCAGGAGGTGGTTAATAATTTGATGGTTGCGTTATCTTTGGACAATCAGCCCGCGATAGTCATCCCATTCAGTCTAAACGAACATGATGGGAAAGTTGTAGTCTATTATGGGAAGAATGACGATCCAATCAAAGCCGGTTTTGATATTGTTCCTGACTTGAATTTCGAAATCGATTTGGTTCGCGGGTATCCAATGATGCATGCCAGAGTTGAAAACTATTCCGGTTCAGGGTACAGAATGCTCTGCGGTTGGATTCAGATTGTAACGGAAGAGTTCTACCCTTCAGAAGGAGGAAGAATTGATAAGTCCGTTTTTGTAGATGTTCTTCCCTCGATGCAAGTCTTCGGTATTCCATTTGCTTCTTTTGGGTACTTGCCACAACTTTTTGATGCGCCAGCCCACAACATAGGAAAGCATGCCAAGCTGAGGTGGGTCGCAGATACGTTTCTGACTACAGTTCCCATGAGGTCTACGGAAGGAAGAATCTCTTGCATAACAGGTTTCCGTTGGGGATATGTCGAACATGACAACCCAAAAAGGAAACCCACTTCCATACTGCCACTAGAGATTATCAGCAAGGAAGTTTGGAACAGTCACGTGCCTTTGTTGGAAAAAGAATACAACGCATGGAACTTCGGACGCGCATAGCGCGCATGCGTGTTCCGAAAATGGTCTAAAATGGTTTTAATTCCTTTTTGCACGCTTCCACATGTTTGAGAAGCCCTGTAGCCTCAAAGAAATCAAGAACAAACGCGAAGCCCAAAAGTCATTCTCAAAACGCAACAAGCGAATAAAAACCATTTTTGGCCAATTTAGGAACACGCTAGCGCGCTTGCTTCTGAGTCTAGTTTCAGAACCACGTCAGCAGGCTTATATGCGAAAATTCATTTGACGGAAAGAGGTACGTGTAGTCTTGAAGATGGAAGATAATAGTGATGACTGATATTCTGAAACTTATCCAGCAGAGACAGTCAACAAGAGTTGCTTACGATCCAAACCGACCTCTGGCCAAGGAGGACCTGAGGCAGATCATCGAGGCGGCGCGTTGGGCGCCAACAGCTCATAACATGCAGAACTTCGAGATTCTCGTCGTTGATGACAAGGAAGTTCTGGAAAAGATTGGAAACATCAAGTCTCAAGTTTCGGAAGCGTTCATCCGTGAGAACTATCAGCAGCTCTCGTTCTCGGAAGAGGAGTTGCTTCAAAAGAAGGTTGGAATCCTTGGCACTGTGTTTCCGCCGGATTGGAGGGATCCTGCAAGGCTGGACAAGGCCGTTCGTGAGAGCAGACCCACGGCCCTGAAACAGAGGATTAATGGTAGTCCTGTGCTGCTGATCGTGGTTTATGATGCTAGGAAGAGGGCTCCTGCTTCGGAGGGGGATGTTTTGGGTTTTATCAGCCTGGGTTGTGTCATGGAGAACATGTGGCTAATGGCCCAGTCCCTGGGATTCAGCGTTCACGTATTAAGTGCATTCGCAGGGGACGCCGTGGAAAAAGAGGTGAAGCAGATTCTCAGCATCCCCGAATACATGAAGGTTGCCTTTGCCTTCCGCATGGGACACCCCGTCTCCAAGCCAGCTAAATGTCTGAGAATGCGCCGTGATGTGGAAATGTTCACCTACCACAATCGGTTCGAAAATAAGGGCTTTGGTTGAGAAAATCTCTTCTTGCACAATGCTCGACCCAAAGAAGACGCGGAAGTTTCAGGAGCCTATCCTGTGGAAGTGCTTGGGTTCAAATCCCACCCCCGCGCTTCCAACATCGCCAAGGATAAGTCCCCGTGGTGGCACGCGTACTCTTCATATGAACAGAACCCAGTGGTGAACGTAGAATGAAAGCCCCTACAATCTGGATATACCCAAAGGTCCAGAGCATTCTTCAAAAAAAGTCACTAGGGCAAAAATGCGCGCGCGCTAAGTTAGCTCAAGACCACTATACCTCGCTATTTCTGTTCTTCTTGCTAAAGGAGCGGGAGTTATCCGTGGACAGTCTCATGGCGAATTTTCACATGATACTTGATACCTTTTTCAAAGATGACAGAGATGCTTCTAAAGATCTTCTCCAGTACCCCCAGTACAGCGCTGAGGTAATCAGAGCCATGCTGAATGAACATTCTTTGACTCCCAGCTCAGTCTAGAACTCTTATGCCTTCACGTAGCCTTTTCCTTTCTGCAATTTGAGTGTGAAGCTGTGTTTCTTGTCTTTGGAGTATTCTCTATATTGTGTGCCGCAGTTGCTGCATGAGTAGGCTTGAACTGTGAACTGACCATATTTCCATGTTTTAGTGGGTCTAGAGTTTTCCTTCTTGCACTTTGGACATGAAGCCATATTCCGACCACAAACTTCCTTTTTCGGGGAGAGTTTAAAAGGCTTTCATTACTGTACAGAATACTGATTCAGGCCATTGTGTAAAGAGCTTATTTTGATAAGTAAGTGAGCATTTTTATGCTGAAGCGCACATATCTTTCCTTTAGAGTCCGCGTCTGATAGTTGTCTGCGCAGGCTGACCAGATAATTGGCACTGAGACGTGTGCGGCATATTGACGGAGGAAACTTCAACGAGTCTTGATAAAGAGTCAATTGGAGAAGTAAGCCGAAATAGAGAGTTCAATCTATCGCTCGGGTCGATCGTTGAGCTCAGGTCGAGACTATGGCGAGTCGACGACGTTCAAGGCGATGTGCTTGTTGCCACGAGCATTGAAGGTACGCTGGTTGAACATAGGAGATTCTACATACCGCTTGAGAAAATTCGGCCTGGCAGGATTGAACCTCCGTCCGGAAAGATTGTGGGCAACTATGCTACCCAAGATCTGCTTCTTCGAGCTTATCGACTTAGCATGATACACGGCACGGCTCCTCTCTTGAGCCTGCAGCGAAGCCGGGCGGTTCCCGTTTTATTTCAGATGGTTCCAGTTGTTATGTCGCTTGAGATGCCTAGGGTTCGCATGCTTATTGCGGATGACGTTGGACTGGGCAAAACAATAGAAGCGGGCTTGATCGTTGTGGAATTGTTCGCGAGACAGAGAGCGTCCAGGTTGCTGGTTGTCTGCCCTGCGATGTTGAGGGAACAATGGAAGACTGCCTTGGACTACTTTTTCCATTTGAACGCGAGAATAATCTCATCAAGACATAGAAGAGAAATGGAGCGAGAACTCCCTCCAGGAACGAATCCTTGGGAATATTATCCGTACCTTATCACGTCAATGGATTATGCGAAGACAGCTGAAGTGAAGCCTCAGATTCTAGAGCAAACATGGGACATCGTCTTGGTCGACGAAGCCCATAATGTCGCCAAACCCCATCAAGCAGATCCAAGACAACGGGTGGAGATGGAGCGATGGGAGCTAATGCGTGAATTGTCTAAGAAGTCAAGACATCTGTTAATGTTGACTGCAACACCACACAATGGTTACACGGACACTTACGCGAGCCTCCTCAGGATGCTAGATGTTGGTGCTGTCTCTGGCCCTGACCATGATCCTGTGATCAGCCGAGAAGTAGCTAAATCATATGTTTGCCAGAGACGGAGAAAAGATGTAGAAGAGGAACTAAAGAAAAGCGGTGAGCCTAATCCGTTTCCTAAGAGAACAGCAAAAGAGGTTTTTGTAAAACTCTCAGATCTCGAAGTCAGCATAATGGAGGAAGTTGAACAACTGGGAAAGCATATCCTCGCCTCTGCGGGCATGGAACACAGCTTCAAGATGCGGATTGCAAAGTGGACTGTTACTCATTTCCATAAACGCGCCTTGAGTTCTCCTTACGCTCTGGTATGCTCATTGAAAAACCGTTTGAACACCATCAGTCGAAAACTTGAGAGACAAGAAACACCACCTTATGATGAAGACGTTTCAGTGGACGAACACGAAGCACGTTCTGAAGTTTTGGACAACGACACTGGTGAACGTGTTGACGATGAAGAAACAGGGGCAAGAATGGAACGATTTCTCCTCGGCGATAGAGATAATCTTCAAACGGAGAAAGAGCTTCTGTTGCGAGCTCTCCTTAAAGCGCAGAAAGTGACTGCAGCAAAAGACAGCAAACTAAATGAAATGTTAGATAACCCCCTCCGAGAAATGTTCAGAGCGAACCCGAAAGTTATCATTTTCACTAGATACAAAGACACTCTCGACTATCTCGCAAGAAACATACCTACGCATCGAAATTTCAAGAACGTTGAAATTGTGACCCTTGATGGCTCCCTAAACGAATCTCAGAGGGCGCAGAAGTTCCATGAATTTAAAATTGCGACAAATGCGATTATGATTGCAACCGACTGTATCTCTGAAGGAATTAACCTTCAATACGTTGCCTCTCAAATAATACATTACGAGCTACCTTGGAATCCAAATCGGCTTGAGCAAAGGAATGGACGGATTGACCGTTATGGACAACCAAAGAAGGAAGTTTTCATCAAAACGATGGTAGTGAATGATTCACTCGAAGCGGCAATATTGGTGGTTCTAGTTGAGAAGGCTCTTCGAATTCGACAGGAATTCGGTTTCTCTCCTCCCTTTTTCGGGGACGACCTATCGGTGCTCGATCTCATAAGGGAACAAGGACTTAAGGTCAGAATCGGTCAGCGCAATCTTGACGAGTTCCTTGAGGACATATCTTCTGAAGAGGAAGTGCTTGATCCATTTTCTGATGAGTCCATTCAAAGAATGAAGAACGACAATTTCTATGGACAGTCGAGCATTGACTTGTCGTTAGTTCAGAAGAGGTTGACTGAGACTTGGGATCTGATCGGCAGCCAAAACGAGGTTCAGAATTTTGTCAAGAGTGGATTGAACAAGTTTGGGTGCCGCATGACTGACAACGCAGACAGCACGTTCAGAATAGAAATCTTGGATAGCAGACTCGCCCAAGGATTGGATGAGGATACCATTCCAAGGGCAACATTTGACCCATTAAGGGGAAAAGACGACTCAGAACTTGACGTAATTGATCTGGGACACAGACTAGTAAGAAATCTAATTGAATTGGTGAAGGAGCTCACGTTCTCTTCGAAAGAGACATATGGAAGAACCGCATGCATTGCAACGAAGTCTGCGACCAAAGTCACCGCGGTTTACACGTTTCTTGCGAGATACGCAGTCTATACCAAACCAGTTTCGATTGTTGAAGAGCTTCTGAAGATTGGGCTTGAAATACATGAAGACAGAAAGTTGGCGCAGCATGAAGTAGATGCGCTTTCACACTCCACACCTACTGCACAAAGCAGAACTGGACAAGAGATGTGTGAGGACCTCACAATTGCCCTATCGAAGCCACATCTTGAAGAAGAAATGAGGAAGAAAGCCGAGGAACGTTGCACAGAGCTTGCGGTTGAAAGGCAGAAAGTCAAGAAAAGTCTTGAGGATCGAGGAGAAAAAGAGTGGCTTGAGGGCATTGACAAATTGTCTGTTGCCTCTGTAGATCTTCTGTGCGTCACCGTTTACTATCCGATGTCTGAAGGTGAGTAGATTGAGAAAGAATCCGCTCTCTAACATGTCCGCTCACGGTGGCATAATCACTTCAGAGTTCTTGGAGAACATCCGAAGCGAGAGAGTCGTCAACCCGAGAATTCAGCCCGATTCATTTGCCACGTCTAGTGCTGCGGCTCCGAAGGACAAGAGAGAGCTTGAACAGCAAATCGTGGATTCGTGGGACCGCCTTCGTGAGCGATGGGATGCTATCTCCAATCGCTATCTCAAGATGAGTGTTTCAGACGCCAGAAGCAAATGGATGATTCCCCTCTTCAGAGAGTTGGGCTTTGATCCTGTATTCAACAGAGAGGACGTTATTGTTGACGAAGAAAAGCTCAGGTTCAAGCTCTCTCACAAAGGTTGGAATAGTCTTGCTGCACCGATAGTTCATATGGTTGCACCTTCACAAGATTTGGAGGAGGAGTATCATGAGCAAGGAGAGGAGACTTCTCGAAGAGGTCGCAATAGAAGTCCCCATGATGAACTGCAGACTTTCCTGAATGTCAATAAACGTTGTAAGTGGGGCATCGTCGCTAATGGGATACTGCTTCGAATTCTTCGTGAATACTTTCATACTACGACTAAGGGTTATGTCGAATTCGACGTTGAGAATATCTTTCGTGAGATGAGCTTCACTGACTTCAGAACTCTATACAGGATGGCGCATGCAAGCAGGTTTCTTATAGATAAAGAAGGCCTATGTCATCTTGAACAATTCTACAAGGAAAGTGTAAACGCCGGAGAATCAATTGGCGAGAATCTTAGACGCAACGTGAAAAAGGCGATTGAGCGCTTAGGCAATGGCTTCCTAAGCCCAGACTATGCAAAAAAGATGATTGAAAATGAAGAGTTTTGCAGAGCCTACTATTCTGAGCTGCTCAGAGTTGTGTATCGACTTCTCTTCATGCTATTTGCAGAGCAGAGGGCCATGCTGCCTACTAGAGACTCGCTTTACGCCGAAGAATACAGCATTACAAGATTGCGCCAGATGGCTGAAAGCAGAGGAGGCAAAGACGAGCATCACGACCTATGGGAAGGTCTCAAGGTCACTTTTGGAATGCTTAAGAATGGCTGCCCCGTCTTGAAAGTTTTTGGCTACAACGGCCGTCTTTTCGATGACAAAGAGATCGACATCCTGTCGACACTGCCATGCAAGAATGAAGATATCCTGACTGCGATTCGGCACCTTACGCTTTTTGAAGAAGAACACGTTCTCAAGCGAATCAGCTATTTGGATCTGAGTGTGGAGGAAATTGGATCAATTTATGAAAGCCTCTTGGACTTCATACCGAGAGTGTTTGCTGGAGAACAAGAGATTGAGGGAGAGACGATACCTGCGAATAGTTTCTCCCTCGATCCACGCGGAGTATCTCGGAAAACCACAGGCAGCTACTATACACACCCTCACCTCGTCGACAAGTTGGTCAGTAGTGCTCTCAGACCAGTTGTGGAGGAGAAACTGGACGAAGCACGTGATAAAGAAAGGGCTTTACTGTCGATCAAGGTTTGTGATCCTGCGTGCGGAAGCGGAGCATTTCTTATAGCTGCAACCAATTTCATGGCCAAGGAATTAGCAAAGGTGCGTACTGGTCAAGTAGAACCGCCTGACAGGGACATTCGAAAAGCAAAGAGAGACGTTCTCCAACATTGTATCTATGGCGTAGATCTGAACCCTATGGCTGTAGAGCTTGCTCAGGTCTCCTTGTGGATCAATTCCTGTGTTGATGATCTGCCACTGAATTTTTTGGATCACCATATAAAATGTGGCAACTCGTTGATAGGAGCTACCTCAGAAGCAATTGACAATGGGATTCCTGACGATGCTTTCACTCCTGTAGAAAAGGATGAACGCATAATCGCAAAAGAGATCAAGAGTAGAAACAAAGTAGAGAAGCAATCAAGATCAATAATGGAGTATGCTACTGGGGAGTGGAAAGCCCAAGCAGCAATATACCAAGACCTGAACGAGCTACCTGAAACCAACATTAGTCAGTTCAGCGAGAAACAGAAGAAATATGCTGCTCTTGTGGAATGTCCAGAACACGTCCGTCAGAGACTGCTGGCCGATGCATGGACCGCTTCCTTTTTTTGGTCTCTGACCAAGGACTCACCTTCTCCTCCCACTCAGGCAACTATTCGAATGATCGCTGGGAACAAATCTACCGTCAACAAGAGAACATTAGATGAAATCAAGCGTTTGGCACATGAATACCACTTCTTCCATTGGTACATAGAGTTTCCTGACATCTTCGTGTCGAAAGAGGAGCTAGGATTTGACGTGATAATTGGAAATCCTCCTTGGGAAAGACTGACCCCAGTTGAAAAAGAGTTCTTCGCATTATATGATCCTGAAATCGCAGCTTCAAAAACCAAGACTGAAAGAGATCGATTAATAGAGAACTTGGAAAACAATAACCCGCGTCTTTACTCAAAGTGGATATTCGCACGAAGATCTGCAGCTCTTGAAAACAAATTCATAGTCTGCTCCTCAAGGTTTCCTTTGACATCGTCTGGAGAAATCAACACCTATAGAATCTTTGCTGAGCTTGCCACAAATATAGTCGCGCCCAAAGGATTAGCAGGGATGATCCTGAAGACAGGTATCGTAAATGCTGAAACATGCCAGAAATTCCTTGCAGCAATGATCGACGGTCACAGATTTGTATCAGTCTTTGATATGACCAACAAACTTGGGTGGTTTCCGTCAGTTGTTCCAAATGAACGATTTTGCTTGACAACAATATCTGGAAAGGCTCGTCGATATGAAACTATTGAACTAGCATCCTATTGTATTACGTTGGAAGACCTAACAAGTCCAGAACATGCCTACTCATTAAACACGGCAGACATATCTCTGATGAGCCCCCAATCTAAGACTCTACCAACATTCGTAAGTGCTATCGCAGCGGACATCACTAGAAAGATGTATTCCCATGTGGGTGTTCTCGTGAATGAGGATAGAGACTACAATCCTTGGCGAATCCGATATGTAACAATGCTACATAGTTCCGGTGATTCTGCTCTGTTTGCCGGAAATCGATTTGAGGAACTTATCGCTCAAGGTTATGAACTTGGTTCTTCTAGCAGATTCACTAAGGGGTCGGAGCAGCTTCTGCCTCTGTATGAAGGTAAGTTCATCCATCTCTACAATCATCGTTTCGGCACATTCGAAGGTATACCACGCGAAAAACGATTCGGTGTAAAAGCGGAACCAAAGGATCCGACAGTAAAGCAATTGACTGACCCAACATACGAGATTCTACCCAGATATTGGGTAAATTCCCGCGACTTTGATAACACACGGAGACAAAAAGGGCTGGCGAGATCGTGGATGTTTGCGCTGAGGAACGTCTGCCGAGGTTTGGTTGATGCTCGAACCACTCAAGGTTGTATTTGCCCTGCACTACCAGCCACACACTCTGCCCCGATACTATTGTTCGGAGGTGATCCGTCTGATGCCGCAGAGAAAGCCTTGCTTTTCACCACTATGTGGTCGTCAATTGCTTTTGACTTCATTGTACGTCAGAAACTGTTTGGTGCGAATCTACAGAAAGGGATCATCTATGAAATTGCAGCACCGTCACCATCTGCATTTCAACGGAGGATCAAAGATTCAAAGCACGATGAATGCCTAGCGGACAGAATCAAGTCGATAGCCCTCGAGTTGGTTTATGTTACAGATAGTCTGGCTCCGTTTGCCATGGAATGCGGATATCAAGGACCCCCGTTCAAATGGGATCCTGAAAACAGAGATCGCTTATGCATGGAATTGGACGCAATCTTCTTTCATGTTTACGGGCTGTCCAGGGATGAAGCTGGACAAGTTCTTGACACGTTCCCTATCTTGAGAAGAAGGGACGAGACCAGATTCGGTGACTATCGAACCAAGACTATTATCCTGAAATACTTTGACGAATACTCTAACAAGCTTCAAGTCTCGAACAATATGAAACAGGAAGCAGAAACATGAATTTGTTTGAAACACTGAAACATGTGCAAGAAACCTACAGAGCTTATGTCTTTACGTTCCAGAACATTAGGAACCCGACGATTCAGAAATGGTTACAGGACAAGATTGCTGAAGGTACTCTTTTGTGGAAAGATCCGTACATTCAGCTTAACCATCGCTTTGAACAAGGTGAAAGCCTGCAAGATCTTGTCAAAGATGGAATTCTTCACAAAGGCATTCTCAGAGTCTTTACGAAGAAAGATGAAGCCGCGAAGCTCACAGATGTGCCCGTTACTCCCTATAGGCATCAGAGCAAGGCAATTCTTTCGATTCTGAAGGATAATGCCAATACTCTGGTAACCACAGGCACAAGCTCTGGGAAGAGCTTCTGTTTTGGTATTCCCATCGTCAGTGAATGCCTTAAAATGCAGGACCAAGGACTACGTGGCATCAAAGCCATCATAATCTACCCTATGAATGCGCTTGCTAACAGCCAATACGAAGACTTTGCCCAAAGACTCCACGGTACAGGATTAAAAATAGGTCTATACACTGGCGATACAAAGAATAGCCCTGAAGAAGCCCATGCTGCACTCAAGGGTTCAACAGGCAGAGACGAACCCTATGACAGTGAGCTTCTGTCCCGAGACGAAATCCAGGCAAACCCACCAGACATACTCATGACCAACTATGTCATGCTCGAACTCTTACTAACACGTTTCGAAGACAGAAAACTCTTCCCAAAAGAACACAAAGGCCGACTGAAATTCCTCGTCCTCGACGAGATTCACACTTACTCAGGAAAGAAAGGCGCAGATGTCGCCTGCTTGACAAGACGATTGAAAGAACGCACAGGGACAATAGGAAAACTTCGATGTATCGGAACAAGTGCAACAGTCCAAAGCGAAAAAGGAGAAAAAGGCGAAGAACTCATCGCTCAATTCGCTGCTAACCTCTTCAGCGAACCTTTCCATCCATCCCATGTAATCGGAGAATACTACATGAAAATCCCAAGACCAACTCCAGCACCCTTACCGACAACGATTCAGGTCACAGAGAAAATGCTGGAAGCGTTTGATGGTAGCCTTGAGAAAGCATTGATACTCGCTGAAGCACTTGCGGGCAAAAGAATAGGAGATAAAGACAGAACACGAGAAGGACTTGGCTGGGTCTTATCCTCTCAACAATCTGTTCAATTCCTTGAGGACAAGCTGGCAGAAGATGCACTCTCACTGCAAACAATCTTAAACGAGTATAAGCAAAAATACAGGGCTGAATCAGACATTAGAGATTGTTTAAGAGAGCTCAAGGCGGTTCTTCTGGCAGGCTCTGTAGGGACTGTTGAACTGCTTGGCGCCCAACAGCCTAGGTTTGTACCTAAAATCCACACTTTCTTCTCCCAAGGAAAAACTATCACAAGTTGTCTCACAAAGGAAGGCCCACATCTCAATGAGAGGGGCGAAAGCACCTGTCCCGTGTGTGCAAAGGCTTCGAGAACCAATATCACGTTTCCATTGAACTTTTGCCGATCTTGTGGCCAAGAGTTCTATGGTGTCTCGATAGGAGAAGATAACGCCCTTTATCCCAGAGACATAGACATGACCGATACCGAAGGTGAAAACGCCTACATCCTTGCGGGAACTTATGATGAGAACGCAGTTCCATTTCCCATAGACTGGTTCGAAAGCGAAAAGGAACTCAAGCAAAGCCGCAAGGAATCCACGCCAAGAAAAGCCCACTACTGTCCTGCCTGCAACAAGATTGATTCACCCTGCGCGTGCAAGGACAAGCTCGAGGTCACTATCATTTCAGCTCCGTTTCTGTTCTGCCCCACCTGCGGAGTCTACTACGACAAAAGACCACGAGAATTCAACAAACTCTTCACTTTTGGCTCAGTTGGAAGAAGCACAGGAACAGACATCCTAGTATCAGCCGTGGTCTCAAAACTCGGTCCAAACGAACGCAAGATAATAGCCTTCTCAGACAGCAGACAAGACACAGCCCTCCAAGCAGCCCACATGAACAACCTACAAAAAAGAATACACTTCAGACAAGCACTATATTACACCCTGATAGATGGAAAATATCAAGAAGGCACAGACAGGGCCTTTGATGTTGCTAACTGCGGCTTCAAGATTTTCACAACAATGGAGAAGAACGGTGTCCTACCGGACTATTCGAGAGCAAGAGGAAAATACGTTAAGACAACTCAAGCGGACGAAGCATACCAACGTTACATCGAGTATAACGTGATTCTCGACCTTGCAGCATCAACGAGAAAGAACCAACGCAACCTCGAGGAAGTTGGACTTGTCAAGATAGTATACAACGGCCTTGGCGAACTAGCCAAAGATGAAAAAATCTGGAAAGCCACAAAACCTCTAGCCAAGTTGACTGTAGATGAACGGCATGATTATCTCGTAGGGTTCCTTGACATTTTCAGACGACAACTTGCAATCTATCACAAGGACATAATCAAACATAGAGAATTCGAAACAGACGCAATAACTAAGCTCACCGAAGAATGCCAGTTCGACATTGGAGCTGCCGCCGCAGGAACAGTCACCGGATACTCAGACACAGCTAGGAAAGGAGGAAGAAACGCCAGAGTCCTACGACTAACCAGCCCGAGAAGCAGACTGATGGTATGGACACAGAAAGCCTTAAGCATTGACCACGACCCAGCCAAAGAAATTGTTAATCGTGTAGTCGACATTCTTTCAGATAGAGAACTTGTCCCACTTCTGACGGAACATGAAGTGAAAGGCTACAAAGGCATGGTAATTGGACAGATCTACATGGTAGATTCACAGTACATTCAATTGCAGAGTCTTGCAAAGACAAAGCACAAGGTCTGTCCGAAATGTGGAATTGTCCATCATCAAAGTATTCTGGACCTATGTACTGGATCAGATTGTGGTTCGCTTGTAGAACGAGATTTTGAAAAGAACTACTTCCGACTGGTATATTCGAAATCTTTCAAGGACACTGTAAACATACAAGCGCAAGAACATAGCGGACAACTCGACGGCGACACAAGAAAAAACATTGAAGCCAAATTCAGAACTCCAAACGATCCGTTAAATGTGCTTGTATGTACCCCAACTATGGAGCTGGGCATAGACATAGGAGAACTATCCGCCATCTACATGAGAAATGTTCCGCCCAGCCCAAGCCACTATGCTCAGAGAGCTGGGCGAGCAGGCAGAAAATATCAGCCTTCACTCATAACAACGTTCTGCGGCAGCGGCATGTCAAGAGGTCCGCACGACCAATATTTCTACAGATTCCCGGACAAGATAGTTTCAGGAAAAATCACTTCCCCGCGGTTCATGCTTGACAACAAGCAGCTAATGACAACGCACCTACACTCACTTATCCTTGAAACTATGAAAATGAAGCTGGAAAGCGGCGTAGGCAAGTTTCTCAATCTCGACGAGCCAAGTTATCCTATGCTTCCAGACTTCAAGAATGATCTATCAAAAAAAGTCACAGAAGCAAAACCCGAAATTCTCGAGTCCATAAAGCGCTCATTTGCTCAAGAAATTAAGAGTCTTGCGTGGTTCACTGAAGATTTCGTTGAACGTGTGATTGACTCCTTCATAGACGACTTTGAAATTGCCTTGGAATATTGGAGAAAAGAATACGCGAACCTTTACAAGGAACATCAGGATCTGAGCGCCAAACAGAGAAAAGAAACGTTTTCAATACAAGACCAGAACAGAATGGCTGCCATATCTCAAAAACTCGAAAACATGAGAAAAGGCGAGAAGGACTTCTACATTTACAGATACCTTGCTGCAAGAGGCTTCCTTCCAAACTATGGATTTCCAAGCAGCAACATCGTTCTCTCACTAAGCGAGTCAGACTACGAAATACTAAGAGACAATGTAATCGCCCTTTCAGAGTTCGCGCCGGGCAACACTGTCTACTTCAAAGGCGACAAGTACGTGGTCACCTATGCCAGACCAAAAACAAAAGGGCAAAAGCCCGTTAGAGAGCATCTCTTGATTTGCCCGAACTGCTCAACAGTACTCAGAGGAGAAGCAGCACGAACGACGGCAGCATGTCCAAAATGCAAAGTACCACTCACCAGCGAGCACCCTAACCCAAACGCAATGCAAATGCCTGACATGTATGCGGTAAGAAGATTTAGGATTACAAGTGATGAGGAAGAACGGATGAGGCTTGGCTACAAAACGTCAACCCACTATGAAGTCGGAGACAAAATTGAGGAAACAACGGTCAAAGGCGCTGACGATCTCTTGCTGACAATTCAGTATGAACACAATGGACGGATTGTACACATAAACAAGGGAACCTTGAAAAACCAAGAAGACGGTCAAGAAGCTGGATTCGTACTCTGCACAGCCTGCAGCCGATGGTTATTCGGCGAAGACAGAATAGAACAACACACAACCGAGGAATCTATTTCCCACTGCCCCAAAAACGCAAAAGAGGACGACATAATTCGCGGGATTATCCTATTCACAGTAGGAACACACGACGTCGCCACCATCAAAATATCCCCTCCTAAAGACATCAACCCCTCAAAAGTTGAAGATTACTACATTACACTCAAGGAAAGCATCCTGCAAGGTCTACAACTAGCATTGAACCTTGAGGAAAGCGAAGTCGACGGCTTCATCGTCAAAGAACAAACGGACCCCTCAAAATACGACATCGTTCTCTACGAAACAGCTGAAGGAGGCACAGGAGCAATCAAATCCCTGACAGATGCACGCGGTCTCGGATCCGTCGTCACCAAAGCCACAGAACTTCTGCACGATAAAGACCCGCAAGCAGGATGTGGCAAAGCATGCTACGAATGCTTGCTCAACTACTACAACCAGAGAGAACACGAAAGACTAGACAGAAACCTTGCCCTACCCATATTGAGGAAACTGGAAACGGTAGAAGTGACCAGTCAAACACCGAATAATCAACAGGACAAGTTGGAGGAATTGTTGAAAACGTGCGATTCAGAACTGGAACGGACCGTTCTAAGAAGGATCGCAAACGAAGGACTTCCGCTACCAGATAAAGGACAGCAGATCATCTATGATGGCGACGTGCGAATAGCAAAACCAGACTTCTACTACAAGAAAGAGAAAATCACACTGTTCGTCGACGGCCCAACCCACGACGAGGATTACGTCAAAAGAGACGATGAAGAAAAGAGAAAGAAGCTGAGAGCACTCGGATACAGAGTCTACAGCATTCATCACTCAGATGTGGACGGAGGAATCGCAAAGCTCCGTGAAGCATTGAGGTAAGAGCTGGAGAATGTAGTCTATGACAAAACACCTTTCTGTAAGACTTCTATGGCATGACAACGGTTGGAACGGATGCATTTGCAACAAGCCAGCAAAAAACACCTACTGCTATGCAGATAAATCTGTTCCAATAACTGTTCTGAAAGATAACAAACAAGACCCAAAATACATAAAGTGGGAAACCGACAATGCAGGCGAACGCTGCGCAGATTTGGACACGCCTCCAAACCTCGCATGGTCACCTCCACGTTGCACATGGTCGATTAACGCGTTTTCACCCACGGAAGTTGACTTTGTCCATATCGCCCAGTTATTCATGAAAGCTGGTGATCAGGGTGTCCAAGATTTTCCCGAGAAAATGCCACCATACTCAATGGGTACATGGAAATTTGATGATATGTATCCCACCCGTTTTAGAGGATTTGAAAATGTCGATATTTATACCCCATTCTATGTCAAGCAAAGAGAAGAATTATCACGCGAATATTACAAGCAATTCGATAATGGTAAGTCCCTCGTATTTACCTACTTGAACACGGACAACCCTCTGAACAACGAAAGGCAGACCTACGTTCTAGTTGGAGTATGCAAACTCAAGGAGATAGGCCATCCTCAAAGATGGGCTTTCCAGAAAAAAGAAAGCCACCAATCTTGGGGGGACCTTGTCTGGAGCAGAAGAATCACACAAAGCTATTCGCCTAAAGGCGAGGGGCTGAGAATACCTTACCAAGAAATAATTGAATACCAAAAGAACCACCCAAAAGTAGGGGACCTTCTTGCCCCAGTTCTCTTTGAAATCGACAACAGCAAAGAAATAGTCAGAAAATTCAAATACGTTTCAAGAGACCTCACAGATATCGAAGCAGCTTCAATAATACAACAGCTGATACCTATCACACGAGCGCTAAGAACCTACCAGAAGAAATATGGAATATGCCCAGAAATTGATTGGGCCTACAAGGAAAAGTGGTTGGGTTCACTTCTTGCCTCTACGTACACGGAAAGAAGCAAGTATCCTGGACTAGTGGCGATTCTTGATTGCTTACATTTCGACAACGCATCAATTTTCTTCAACGAGATCCTGATGCCTAAAGAAAAGGAAGGCATCGACATAAGAGAGTACGTTCGCAAAATGCTGGAAACAGGCAGGGCTCCAAAAGAATTCTCGCAAGCAGCCGAAAAAGCGAACAAATACTGGAAGAACAGCTATTCACAAGAAGAGAAAAATCTCATGCTGAATATCCTGTCGCTAATAGACTTGAGACCGAGAATGACCTTCGAAAGCGAAGATGGCACACAGGAAATCGTGAAAAATCAGGTCGAGAAAATACTACACGAAGACAGAGCACGAATAGCAGGAATTGAATCGCCCTTTGAAGAACTTGTCAAGAATCCATACCTAATCTGCGAAGAGTACCAAGGAGAAGACCCAGATGACTTTATAACTTTCGATCGAATTGACGCTGCCTTCTTTCCCGCTGAAGACTACTGGAGAATAGATCCAAGCCTGAAGATGGACCCAAATGACCCTAAAAGAGTACGAGCTAAAATCATTCAAATACTCAAAAGCAGAGAGAGCAACGGCGACTGCTTTCTAAACGTTAAGGAAATACTCCAAATACTTGATAATAGCAATGATCTCACACAAAAGATCAGTATCACTCTCAGAGACCTCAGGGCGGAGAAAGAATTCTACGAACGAAAACTCTTTTGGAAACCTGTAGAAGACCAGATCTACCTATACCGCACAGAAACTCATGAAATGGAAGAGATGATTGAGACAAAGATCCGAACACTCATCCACGAACAAAAGCGACGCCTTCGGAAAGTTGATCTCGTTAAGCTCCTGAAAAAACCCAGCGACTCAAAATTCCCACAAGAGGTACTAACACGAGTAAGAAAAGAGAAAATCGCGGCTCTGAAGAACGCTTATCAAAACAAATTTTCTGTAATCACGGGCATCGCTGGATCCGGCAAAACGACCTTACTCGAAAAATTGACCCAGCTAATCTGTCAAACTGAAAAAGCTGATATGGAGAAAGATTTCCTCTTCTTGGCCCCAACTGGAAAAGCCGCGATACGCCTATCAGAAGCTGGAAAAAGAGCCTTCACAATCGATTACATACTAAACAAGAATGAGTGGGTTAACCCACACTTGGAAGGCAGCTATCTTGAGAACGGGAAACCGCTGAACTTCAAGAACATCATCATCGACGAAAGTTCGATGATTGATCTTGAAAAACTATCGGTACTTTTCAAGGCAATCAATTGGGAAAAGATCGAACGGCTAATCCTTGCTGGAGACGTAAACCAACTACCGCCTATAGGTCTGGGAAAACCCTTCTTTGACATCATCCAATATCTGAAAAACGACTCACAATACAAGGATAGAGGCTTTGTAAGTTACCTCAACATAAACTGCAGACAAATCCTGACGGACAGCCAAGCAGCCAAATTGGCAAATATATTTAGGTCAACTGAAGAGGAGGACCCATTCTGGGAAGAGATGATTCTCGAAATTCTCAACGGCTACAACAGTGGCGATCTTGAAGTCGCGTACTGGGAAGACGAACTGGCATTGCCAGAACTCATATGTGAAAAAATAGATCACATCGCCCAACAGGAATTCAAAGACTACCCAACGCTGAGGAATTATGATTGCTTTAATCGCTTGGTCGGAGCACAAAGAGAAGAGTTAAGGAAGAAGTTCGGCGCTGAACTAGTCAAGAAATATGGCAAAGGCTCAGAGAATAGATACTCAGTAGATTTCTTTCAAATAATAACCCCCTACAAACAGGACTTTTTTGGTACAACAGGTCTTAACTACCGCCTTCAACACAAGTATCATTCAGCACTTTGGAGTTTTATTCCCAGAGTGAAAGCGGCGCCGTTTGGAAGAGTCGACGACTTCACCCAATTTGACAAGATAATTCAGACTAAGAATCGCTATAGACAATGGTTTGAATGGGACTTCAAAAATAACCAAAGAGGAATCATTCTTGACTTTCTTGCTAATGGACAGCTCGGAACAACGAGAGTGTACAAATCAGGTTTGGATGGTAAACGATACCTGCAACTAGAGTTCAAGGGCGAAGAAGACAAGCTGCTAAAGGCAGATGCAAATTTTGCCAAGAGCAATTTAGAACTTGCATATGTGCTTACTGTTCATAAGGTTCAAGGCAGCCAATTTAACGTCGTAATCTTGATCATTCCTGAAAAAATCGCTCTGATTAGCAAAGAGCTTATCTACACCGCATTGACCCGTCAAACTGACAAACTGGTACTCTTAATCCAGAATTCCGCAAAATACAACCTTCTTCACGCAAAAACAAACTCGTCCATCCTGAACAGAAATTCCTCAATCTTCTTCCATTATGATGTAAGAACCTCCTCGGAAGCTATCTGCAAACAACTAATCGATAACCACATCCATCGAACGAACCGTCTTGACAAGATCGAACTAGTCACTTCTAAATCCGAAGCCATAATTGCCAACTTACTCTTGGCAGCAAAAATCCCATACGAATATGAAAAAATATTGGATTGCCCCGAATTTCCAGTAAAACCTGACTTCACCTTCCTCGGTGATGAAGGCAAATCAGTCTTGTTCTGGGAGCATCTAGGTATGTGGGGGGACAAGGCTTATGATGAAAAATGGGAAAGGAAGAGACAGGGATACGAAAAATACGGCTACACCATAATAACGAAAGAACAGATGAAAAATGCCAAAGGTCACAAATGTGTCTTGATCACAAGAGAACACAAGGGAGCGATTGATAGTACCGAAATTCAAAAAGTCGTAGATGAGATAAAGGCAGTAATGCATTAAAAATGAACAAGACAGGGATACGAAGAATACGGCTACACCATAATAACGAAAGAACAGATGAAAAATGGAATAAACCAGCGTGTTCTTTAGATTGGTTTTATTTGTGAGATGCCGTCTTTCTTTTCGACTCTCATGACTTGGTCTGCGAAGCTTTCCAGCTCTCTCTCATGCGAAACCATGACTACTTGTGGGCATTTGAGTTCGTCAAGTATCTCCCTGATCTTGAACAGTTGTTCTTTGCTAAACCCATCCGTGGGTTCATCAAGGATCAAAAGGTTAGACTTTATTCCTGCCGAGACTTTCTGTACGATGGTGTTGAGCGAGAGTCTGTAGGCAAGGGCCAGACTAGTTTTCTCTCCGCCGCTGAGATAGTTGTAGTCCTGCTCATAGCCGTCCTGCTCAACTAATGGCGTGAAATCCTCGTCAATCCGGGATTCTTTGCTGGGATCCTCTACGAGCATTCCCCACCATTTTTGAAAATGCTGATTAAACTCCTGGTTTATGTTCATCATAACATACTTTTCAATCGCTTCCAAGGTAGGCGCCAAAAACTCTTCAAGCCACATCTGGTATTCCTTCAGCCTCTCAGCAGCCTTCCTTTCCTTCTCCTTGTTCCGAATTTCTTCTTCCAAATCCTCTACTTGATTGGTGAGTATTTCACGAGTCGTCTGAGTTCTTGAAATCCTTCTCTCGACCTCCTTGAGCTGCGACTCGACTTCGTTCAAATCATTGGAGACGCCCTCAGTCTCGCCTGAGATCCTGTTGAATTCCCCAGCCTGTTGCTGCGCCTTCTCAAGCTTTTCGTTGGCCTCTTCAACCTGTCCTTTCAGTTCCTGAACCTTTTTATGATCCTTCTCTATTCCCTCGTTATTTCTCCCTATCCGCTCATTCAGATTCTGCAGCCTCACCTGGGCAGCTTCGTATTGGCGTTGTGATTCTTGTAGTGCTTCTATTTCCTTGATTGTGGTTTCGCAAACAGTAACCTCCTCTGAAGCTTTGCGCTTTTCCTCCCTTTTCAGCCTGATTTTCTCTTCAAACTCCATCGGGTCTGCAGGCCGGTCGCAAGTTGGACAGACTTGATTTTGTTCCACAGATTCATAGTCACTTATCTTCGCGCCTATAACATTCTCCGCTAATCTAAGTTCTCGCTCTTTCCCTCTAGCATTCTTCAATTCCTCTTTCAGTTCAGCTTCAGTTTTCGCCGTAGGCTGCTGAACCTTGCTCAGCTTCTCCGCTTCAGGCTGCAGCTTCCCCATATCCGCAGAAAACTCTTCCATCTCAACTTCAAGCTTGACAACCTCACCATTCTTCTCTTTCATCTGCTTCTCCAAGAGGGGAACTTCACCTGCTGCTTTTCCGAGCGCGTCCTTGCTTCTCCGCAACGAATCCAACTTCTCTCGCAGCTTGGCTGCTTTTTCGTCAAGACCCGCCTTGTTCTCGCTGAGGCCTGCCAATTCTTCCTCGCATTTTTCGATCTCCGCCTTCGTTCCGTCGCATTTTTCTTTTCGGCTTTCAAGGTCAGAAGCATGTGCAGCTAGTTTAATCGATTTTTCTCTAATCGTCTTCGCCAGAGTTGAGGAATTGTCAAGCGCGATTCGATAGTCCTCGATTCTGAATGCTTTTCGAAGCGTCTGAAGTCTAGAGTCTGCTTTCATCCAGATGATTGCTTTCATCTCTTCTTGCGGCGTGAAAATAGCGTACCTGTAGATTACGCTCTGCGCTTTGGGGTCTGCTGGCTCGTTGAAAGCCAGTATATCAAGGATTTTTTCTTTCATTTCCGAGGCCGAAAGCTGAAGTACTGCGCCCTCAGTTTTGAGGCTGCAATCAGCCTGTTGGACGCCTTTGGCCTTCCTCTCCAAGCTTCGGCACACCTCATACTCCTTCCCTTCAACCTCGAAACACAGGCTTACCAGGCCTTTCTTTTTCCCTGCCTTGAGCAAGGCTCCTCCCTTCTCCGAGCCCAGACCAAAAAGCGCAAATTCTATCGCCATAAGAATAGTTGACTTTCCTGAACCTATGTCACCCTCAAAAAGAGTCGTTCCCAAGGGAAACGAGACCGTCTGCTCAGTGTAGCTTCTGATGTTCTCAAGCTTCAACGACCTCAGAATCATCAGCCCTCATCTCCCAAGCCCAACGTGTTCAACGCATGTTTTTGGATGCGTTCCACGTAGTCCTTCTTGGTCTCGTTCAGCTTCTGCTCCTGCCTCAGAACCTTCAGCAGGTCTTGCGCGAGCTTGGCACCCTTGTCCGCTTTCAACTCCTCTATTGAAACCTTGACTGCTCCGATGTTTTCTCTCAGGAGCCTGTTTTCAATAGCAGGAACATCCTCACCCATGGCTCTGACGGACACGTAATCTTTTGATGTGAGTCCATAACGATTAATGATAACGTCCATCGCACCATTCTCTTTCAGCAGATCCCTGATTTCGCTTGAGCTAATATCCGAAGTCTTGCCTCCAGAGAGCGCTCCTTTTATCTTGACAACGGCAACCTTGTTCTCAGCCTTAATCTTGCTCAGCTTGTCCAACAGATCCTTTTTGGCCTGTATTGAATTCTTGTCGGAAACATCATACTCAAAGTATTCAAAATCGCAAACCGAAACTTCCATGAACTTGACTTCTTCCACCTTTTCGTCAAAACTCACCAGATAGAAACCCCTCTTCTCCCCTTTGGCACTGTCTTCCAAGTCTCTTGAATACCCGCCGAACAGCGCCCCTGGAAAAACCACTCTCTCATACCCCGCAAACCCTGACTCAGCCCTCCGGTGCACGTGCCCGCTCGCGTAATAGTCAAAGCCTTTCGGAAGCAGAGACACTGGAATCGACTCCATCTGCGCCAGAAACTCCGGCTTAAGCTCCGAAATTGCACTGTGAAACGCGAAAACCTTGAACCCTTCCTCCTTCTCCAAACACTCCCTGTCAAGCATTTCAAAATAGTTCCGTTCCAACCCCGCCTTTCTACCCGATATTCCAACAAGCTTCGCCCCTGTCTTCGGATCCGTGAACACTCCCAGCCTAAGCTTGCCATCAACATCCTCTCCCCTCACAATCTTCTTAATCAGCCCAGAACTGTCAAGAATGTCAATAATCGACGTGCCATTCGGGCTATAATCATGGCTTCCGTAAATCACATAGATTGGAACGCCCGCGTCCCTGACTTCCTTCATCTTTTTTACAGCTTCATTAACAACGTGCATGTCAGGAAGGTTAGCGTGAAAAAGGTCTCCAGCAATCAAAACAAAATCAACTTTCTCCTGCATGCAAACGTCCATGCCTTTGCTGAACGCTGCCAACTCCAGCCTCTCCAGAACAGGTCCCCTGTTCGCACCTATATGACAGTCGGCAAAGTGAGCAAACTTGAACATGATTTTACCCCATAATAAGAATTGATCTTTGCGTTATCTTTGTGAAACGATTGGATAAGTCTTGTTACTCCGTATCCTCCTGTTTCGTTTCCTCCTATGTTTGCATATTCAGCGCATTATGAGAGTCCTCCATTGCTGGTATGAGAAGACTTCTTTTTACCATCACCCATGCATGTCAGCGAAATGCATATATTCATTGATGACAATAGCGTACATGGTTGTTATGACGACTATATCCGTTACAGACGATGTAAAGCAGAAACTGCTCAGAATAGCTTCTAAGCTTCAGATAAAACTTGGACGCCGTGTCGATCTTAACGAGGCGCTTCGTTTCATAATAAATGAAAAAGAAAGAAAACCCCACTTGCTCGACGAGGCTTGCAAACCCCTGACTGACGCTGAAGAGACTCTAAAGGAGTTATACACGGAGAGAAAACTCGATGAAGAAAGACTTGAGCGGAAGACTAGCCCTCGACACAAGCGCCCTGATTGAATTAGTCCTATCAACCACGTCAGGCCTCAAACTCAGGGAAGCACTAAAAGCTGAAACAGTTGAAACATCCACAACGACACTGAATATTACTGAACTGAGATACGTGCTCTGTCGAAAACTAGGCAGTCAAAAAGCAAACGACATCGTAGACAAACTATTGGCGTCCGGTTACATAACTGTCGAAGACATTTCACCTCTCACGCTTGAAGCGTCAATGCACAAATGCTCAAGAGCCATTTCCTTATGCGACTGCTTCACTCTGGCACTAGCCCACAAGTCCTCTTCAGCTGCAACCTTCGCAAGAAAGGAAAAAGAACTAACCACAGAGATGCAAAAGAAACCGTTCGACCTGAAAATAATCTTCCTAGAAGACTACATATAGAAAACATTCATTTCCGATCCGAATCTGGCTCACGCCCGCACGCGAAAAACGCCTATATGATTTTCACCGAAAAGCGAAACAAGCCCTCACCCCACAAAAACCGTCCTGTTCTTCTCCTTCGCCTGCGCGTTCTCTTCAACGTACTTTTCAAACAACGGTATCTGAATGGGCACAGCGAACCTGGTGAAGTTGCTGCTCACGATGGCCTCACCCTTATCCAAGCTTGCGATGGTCCTGTCGTCCGATGACAAATCCTGCGCTGCGCTCTCCATAACAGCCTGTCTCTCAGCCGCCAATTCGTTTCCGAGGATTATTTTAGTGTTCATGTTAGCCAGTATCGTTCGAGGAATCAAGCTGACCAGCTGCGTTATCGCGATTAATCCCACCTTGAATTTTCTGCCTTCTCTGGCAATCGTGCTGTAAATGTTGTCTCCACGCGCAGCAAGCACGTCTGCGCCTAGAACTCTCGGCGCTTCCTCAATCACGACGCTTACCACGGGCTTCTCTTCCAACGTTCCTTCAGCCTTGTAGGATTGATACCGATGGAAGATTCCGCCTGAGATTATACTTCCTATAAGCAGTTCAGCCTCATCAAGCAGCCTCGACGTGTCGATAACAACCTTCTTCCCATCCTCCAGAGCCTTCGTAATCTCCCTAGTAGTCGCCAAGCCCGCAGTATCGCTGAAAACGCCGCTTCTGCACTGAAAATCGCCGCCGTCATCTATGTACACGCCCAGCACATTATCGAACTTCCTCTTCAACACCTCAAGCGTTCTAGGAACAACAGCATCACCAATGTCGGTTCCCCGCACAATGTTCTCAATCCACTGGTCCCTGAACCGGTTGTAATACAAGGATATGGCATCATGCTGAGCGTCCGTGAAATCAACAATTCCTTGGAAATGCGGAGAAAATCGACCTCAGATTAATGACAAGAGTATTTGTTCCAGGAACAGGGTTCGTGGAATAATACAGCAAGCTCTGCTTTGCCGCAGGATGGTCTTTCAACCCTTTACCATGCCTGCCGTAATATTCATCATGAGGGTCCAGAACCAGTATGCCCAGACAATCTTGGGCCAGAACGCTCCACAACATGATTTTGACAAGGTTGCTCTTCCCCCTTCCAGTCGTAGCCGGAATCAACACGTGATGCGTGAACATGTCCTTTCCATTAACATAAACGTCCACGTCAAGCACCTTCGACCCGCTCCTGACTTTTCCAAGATACACAGGGCTCTCCGGCTTGGTGAGAAACAGAAGGTCTTTCTCAGCAACGTGCCTGATTGTGGAGAAGAACTTGGGAAGAGTCTTGGGTATCTTCAACTCGTTGTTCTTACCGACTCGCAAAAGCGCCTTGATCTGTGCTATAACATAGTTCCGCAGCTGCGGCTCAAGAAAATCCAAGTCAGCACCCATGCCCTCAAGCTTCATGCCAGCCAGAAGCTCTCGCACCAGCTGCGGCACCTGGCTCCCATAAACAAGCTCGTACGCCTGAAGAATCACATATCCCCCATCCTCCTCAGCCACAAGCAAATCCCCTATCTCTATTTCTCCACCAGCCTTCTCCCTCGCTAGAATCTGACCGGTCTTTCCCGCAATTATCTGACCCGAAACTTCCAAAGCCATTATCCATCAACCCTTCAACACGTCTAACACGCTGTGCGCGTCACCCGAGCAAATGTGCCTCGAAACCTTCTTCCACTTGCCAAGCTTAGATATCTCGGACACAAGCGGTACTTGATACTTATCTACCTCGTCCCCGCTCACCCGAGCAAAGCTGTCTGCATCTATCAGGCCATAAGGATATCCTGGAAAGCTTATGTCTTTTGAATTGCTCGCCAAAGCAGAAGTAATAATGCCAAAGTCTTCTTCACTCATTCGCCTAGCCTGCTCGCCGTAAATCTCAAACCTGAAAACATACCTGGCACTTTCATTCAGCTTGACCACGTATATGAAGGCATTATGCAACACGTTGGCGACCCTGCCTATCGGAAGACACCAAGGGCCTTTCACCTTGTAGTCTTCAGCCAACTTCTGCACAGCACCCAGGAGTGAAAGACCAGTAGTCGTGAACAGCGTACTCGTTTTCGAAATCCCAGCGAAAACGACCCCTTTCTCCATTGTTGCTTCGAGTGCTCGCGCCAAGTACGTATGTTCATTAGTAAGACTTGTCTGCAAGCTGCCATCGTGAACTATCACATCCCCCTTCTCCAATTCATTTTCAATAACATGCTTGGCAAACTCCCACTCAGCGAATCTCCTCGCGACAGAAGCAACATGCTTTATGTCTGCC